>Ga0153929_1000123_pt1 | contig 32927 bp, 30 predicted proteins | sample TSNJ013MetaG_FD_104689 | JGI IMG/M metagenome (GOLD analysis project Ga0153929, IMG submission 104689) | Attine ant fungus gardens microbial communities from New Jersey, USA - TSNJ013 MetaG | ecosystem: Host-associated > Fungi > Mycelium > Unclassified | place: USA: New Jersey, Wharton State...
AAAAAACAATGATTTTCTCATTGTTTTAGCGGTTCTTTTATCAACTAATTACTTGTTATATTATAGGCTTCTGGATACTTATAATAGCCTATCCGATTAAATCAGCCGTGAATAGTAACAAAAAATTTAAAATTTATTCATTATACTATTGACAAATGGATATAAATAGCATATTATATATGTAAATAAAGGTAAACCTGTTGAAAAGCAGGGACACAAAGCCAAGGGTCTAAGGTCGGAAGACTATGACAGCCGGTTGCAGTATAGTATATGTGTATGGATGGAGTATATTTGTATACATAACAATGTGCAACTGTTTATGCTTGGCATAAATGGTTTTTTGTATTTAGGAAAGTACCGCTGGATTAAAGTAGAGGAAATAAAGGTAAACCTGTTGAAAAGCAGGGACACAAAGCCAAGGGTCTAAGGTCGAAAGACTATGACAGCCGGTTGCCGCATGGTATATGTGTATAGATGGATTATATCTGTAAATATAACAATGTGCAACCGTTTATGCTTGGCATAAACGGTTTTTTTATTGAAATAGAAGGGGGAGCTTATAATGAAGAGTAAATACTTTAACAGGTTGTATATAATAATTGGTTTGGTTTTGGCAGTATTGATGATTGAAAGATTTTCGGGCAGTGTTGTTTACGCTGCAGGGAAAGCAACGGTTTCCGTAAGCTATTCCGGCAACAGTGTTTTGAAGGGAAACAGCCTAAAACTTACGGCAAAATTAAAAAACAGCAGTTCAGGTATTAAAAAAACAAATTATAAGAGCTCCAACTCAAGTATTGCAGCAGTAACGTCATCCGGAATTGTAAAAGGTAAGAAGGAAGGAACCGCAACGATTACCGTAAAAGTAAAAACGAAGGCAGGAAAGTCCTATTCAAAGAAGATAAAAATTACGGTAAAAAGCAGTGTCACAGAGAAAACTTCTTATATTACCGCTTCGGACGCAGTGATGCTGAAAGGAAACAGTTACAAGCTTCAACCGGTATTAAAAAACAGCAGATCAAGAATTAAAAGCACAAATTATAAGAGTTCGGATACAAGCGTTGCCAGTGTTTCTTCCAATGGGACAATAGTAGGAAATAAAGCAGGAACGGCAGCCGTTACCATAATATCAGTTACGGAAGACAATCAAACCCTTGCCAAGACCGTGACGGTATATGTGAACAGCAGCGTCAGCTCGAACACTCCGTATATTTCGTTAACAGCCAGCACATCAATCAAAGAAGGTAAAACGACAACCATTATTCCCATGCTGAAAAACAGCAGTTCAAGCATTAAGAGCATATCTTATAAGAGCTCCAATACAAAAGCCGTAGAGGTGTCTTCAGATGGGGAGGTTTCGGGAAAGTCATATGGCAGCGCCGTCATTACCGCGACTGTAATAACAGAAGACCAGCAGACGCTGGTTAAAACAATAAATTTGAATATAGAACACAATATTATTACGACGGAAACGGATGCAACATGTGTTTCAGCCGGAAAGATAATAAAGAGATGTACAAAGTGTGGAGAAACAGAAGTCACTGAAACTCCGGCAAAAGGTCATGACTATGGGGAGTGGAAGGTAGAAGCAGAGGCAACGGAAGAAAGTGAAGGAGTAAAAGTAAAAGTCTGCAGCAGCTGCGGTATAAGAATTGCAGAAACAATTCCTAAAAAAATTGCAGAAACAGGGCATAAACACAATTATACCGTAACGGACAGAGTGGAAGCCACTTGCACGGAGAGCGGATATATAAAAGAAACATGTGACGGGTGTAATGATATAAAAGTTTCTAAGATTGAAGCGTTAGGGCATACGGAGGGAGAATGGAGCTATTCAGAGGGAGAAAACATACTCAAATGCTCAGTATGTGGAGAGATTTTAGAAACACAAACAACAGCCAACCCCACGGTGCCGGGATATACGATTGATTTAGGAAACGGAAAAACAACAGTAGTAGAAGGAAATTTCAATAGAACGATGGCAGATGAAATATATGCGCTGTTAAATGCCTATAGAGCAGAAAAAGGATTAAAAAAGTTAGAAAGAGATGACACATTGGCAGGGAGTGCGGATATCAGAGGTTACGAGACTTCTTATCTGTTTGACCATATCAGACCGAATGGCATGAGCATAGCAACCCTGCAGGGCATTAAGGGAGAAAACATTGCGTATGGTTATAAAACTGCGGGAGCCGTCATAGCAGCCTGGAAAGCATCTTCCGGACATAATGCAAACATGTTAAGAGATTATTATACGAAAGTTGGGATATCAGTATTTGTAAAGAAAAACGTGTATGCATCCGGAGCGGTTTATGAAACATATCATTTAGTTCAAGTATTTGGGTATTAAGAGCCTTGATCTTGATAATAACACATTAGAAAAAAGCGTTTCTACTTTCAGCATGACGGCAAAGGGGAACGTTTTTTTGCTGGTTCTTCCCCAGGGGAATCTATAATTGATGCAGCATTAATTTGAAATTTATAAAAAATACAAATCTGAATTTTCTAAAAAAAACTCTTGCAAATACAGAAAAAACGTGATAATATAAATCACGTTGGTAAAACTTAATAAGAGTGGCAGGGTTTTAAAACCCGAAGTTCGAATGTTCGAATCCTGTCCTCACAAATTTGTGCCTGGTTAGCTCAGTTGGTAGAGCAGAGGACTGAAAATCCTCGTGTCTCTGGTTCGATTCCGGAACCAGGCATTTTTGGGATATTAGCTCAGTTGGTAGAGCACTTGACTTTTAATCAAGTTGTCCGGGGTTCGAATCCCCGATGTCTCATTGTGATATAACCGCCATTTCCCCAGTGTTTGTATGGGCTTCGGCGGTTTTTGTTATATGCTTCAATTGTAAACGTGGTAAAATGGAATTGATGAAAACCGGTATGGAGTATAAAATGCAGTATTTGTATGATAAGTTAAAAGAATATGTTACATCGGATTCTTACCCGTTTCACATGCCGGGGCATAAGCGTAATATAAGTACGTTTTCAGCCCCCTTTCAAATTGACATTACAGAAATTGAAGGCTTTGATGATTTGCATCATGCGGAAGGTATTTTAAAAGAGGCACAGGAACGCGCTGCCGCATTGTATCATTCGGAGGAAACCTGTTTTTTAATAAATGGGAGTACTGCGGGTATATTGAGTGCCATATCGGCATGTACGACAATAGGCGGGAAAATACTGATGGCAAGGAATTGCCATAAAGTGGTGTATCATAGTCTGCTGCTTCGAAACTTGCAGGCGGAGTATATTTATCCACAGCAAGTTGCCGGCTTCAGATTAAATGGAGGATTAGATCCGGCAGAAATAGAAAGTGCATTGATAAATATGCCTGAGATACAGGCGGTGGTTATCACATCGCCAACTTATGAAGGGATTGTCTCAGATGTGGGAAAAATCGCAGAAATAGTTCATCAGCATGGAAAGCCTTTGATTGTGGATGAGGCGCATGGAGCTCATTTTGGATTCCATTCATATTTTCCGGAAAATTCAGTGAAAAAAGGTGCGGATGTGGTGATTCATAGTCTCCATAAGACATTGCCATCATTTACGCAGACGGCATTGCTGCATATCAACGGTTCCATCATTAACCGTAAAGAAGTTCGTAAATATTTGGGGATTTTTCAAAGCAGCAGCCCTTCTTATGTACTAATGGCCGGAATCGATAACTGTGTACGTTTGTTATCGGAGGAAAAAGAAAAGTGGTTTATCCCTTTTACAGGTCAATTGAGGATGTTTCGCAGTGAAGCATGCAAACTGGAGCATATAAGACTCTTAGGTACAGAAGTGGCAGGAAAGCAGCATGTATTTGCGATAGACTGTTCTAAACTGCTGTTTTCCACAGAAGCTGCCGCAGTAAGCGGATATGAGTTGGATCGGGAACTGCGGAATGGGTATCATTTAGAATTAGAGATGGCATCTGAAAATTATGCATTGGCACTGACTTCCATAGGGGATACTGAGGAAGGGTTTGACCGGTTACTGATGGCGATGACCCAATTGGAGCAAAAATGGGAATGGAACGGATGGTGCAGGCAAAGTGAGAACAGGAATCATGCGGATACTATTTTGAAAAATGAGATTGTTATGGATATTTATGAAGCAGATCATGCTGTGAAGACAGCAAAGCCTTTGCAGGGAAGCATAGGAGAAACAGCAGGTGAGTTTCTGTATCTTTATCCGCCGGGAATTCCATTTCTCGTACCGGGAGAAAGAATTTCCAGAGAGTTGGTTGATAGAATATTACAATATAAAGAGAAGGGTCTTTGTATCCGGGGGATGAGGGATCCGGAAGGAAAAGAAATCTTAGTGATTGATACAAGAAGTGCAGAAAGAGGAAGTAATGGGAAAAATATTTTATGTGATGGGTAAAAGTTCATCAGGAAAAGATACCGTATATAAAGAACTGTTAAAAGATGAAACATTACAATTAGAAAAGATTGTACTATATACCACCCGACCGATCCGTATAAAAGAAACAGACGGAGTGGAATATTATTTTGTGGATGAAGAGAAGCGAAAGGAACTTGAGAGGGCTGATAAAGTAATCGAGATGCGTTCTTATCATACAGTCCATGGTATTTGGAAATACTTTACGGTGTATGATGAACACATTGATTTGGCTCATCATTGTTATTTAGCGATAGGAACGCTTGAATCCTATAATAAAATGAAAAATTATTTTGGCACGGAAAATTTGATTCCAATTTATATAGAAGCATCTGACAGTGAGCGGCTGGAAAGAGCTTTAAAAAGAGAAAAGAAACAGGCAGATCCTAATTATGAAGAAGTATGCCGTAGATTCCTTGCGGATGCACAAGACTTTTCAGAAGAAAATATATTAAAAGCGGGTATAAAAAAACGCTTTTATAATAATGAGGACAGACAGCAATGTATTGATGCAGTCATTGCCTATATCGCAGAAGTCCAAAGTAAGGAATAGGAAATTACAGTTCAGCCATAAGCTCGATTTCGCTTGGCTGAACTGTAACAAAAATTATTAAGTTATAGAATATTCGGATAGAATAGAAGAGAAATGTATGTTATAATATGAGAGTAAAGCAGACTGAATTTTAAGTGCACAAATATGAACAGGCAAAGAAACGGGGTGAAGTCATGTCAGGATTTCAGGATATTGCAGGACATAAGCAGGTAATTCAACATATGAAAAATGCAATAAAATTAAATAAAGTTTCTCATGCGTATATTCTTAACGGTGAGAAGGGAGCCGGAAAGAAATGTCTCGCAAATACATTCGCCATGGCGCTGCAGTGTGAAAGCGAAGAGGACAGGCCTTGTGGTACCTGCAGATCTTGCAGACAGGCAGAAAGCAGGAATCATCCTGATATAATACGTATCACCCATGAAAAGCCAAACAGCATTGGTGTAGAAGATGTACGGGAACAACTGGTAAATGATATACAGATAAAGCCTTATACCGGTAAATTTAAAGTTTATATAATTCCGGATGCAGAAAAGATGACGATACAGGCCCAGAATGCCATATTAAAAACCATTGAGGAACCGCCCGCATATGCGGTAATACTTCTCTTAACAACCAATATGAATATATTGCTGCCCACCATTTTGTCCAGGTGTGTGGTGCTGTCATTAAAACCGGTCGCGAGTGAGGAAGTAAAAGAGTATCTGATGAAGAATGCACAGATTCCGGATTATCAGGCAGATATTTGTGTGGCATTTGCACAGGGGAACATCGGGAAAGCAGTACAGTTAGCTTCTTCAGAGAATTTTAATGAAATTAAGGCAGCTGCACTTCATTTATTAAAGCATATACCGGAAATGGAAATTAATGACATTATGCATTGTGTAAAAGCAGTTTCAGAATACAAGGTGGATATACAGGACTACCTGGATTTTCTGAGTGTGTGGTATCGGGACGTACTCTATTTCAAAGCGACTAAGGATGTGGATGGAGTCATTTTCAAAGATCAGGTTCGTGATATTTCGGAACAGACGAATCGAGGTTCTTATGAGGGAATGGGCACCATATTAAAAGGCCTGCAAAGGGCAAAAGAGCGTCTGAATGCCAATGTCAATTTTGATTTGACTATGGAGCTGCTGTTCCTGACGATAAAGGAGAATTTGATAAAATGACAAAGATAGTTGGAGTAAGATTTCGAAATGCAGGGAAAGTATATTATTTTGATCCGAAGAGGCTTTCGATAAAAAAAGGGGATCATGTGATTGTAGAAACTGCCAGAGGCGTTGAATATGGAAGTGTAGTAGCGGGCATACAGGAAGTAGAGGATGAAAAAGTCATACAGCCTTTAAAACCGGTGATACGTGTAGCAACAAAAGAGGATGATGTAAAAGCTGCCCGCAACAAGGAAAAAGAAAAAGATGCACTGGAGATCTGTCTTGAAAAGATTAAGAAACATAATCTGGAAATGAAATTGATTGATACGGAATATACATTTGACAATAATAAGGTCCTTTTCTATTTCACTGCTGACGGGCGGATTGATTTCCGCGAATTAGTAAAAGATTTGGCTTCCGTATTCAAAACCAGGATTGAACTGCGCCAGATCGGTGTCAGAGATGAAACAAAAATAATCGGAGGAATAGGGATCTGCGGACGACCGCTGTGCTGTAACACTTTTTTATCGGAGTTTGCACCGGTATCTATAAAAATGGCAAAAGAGCAGAATCTGTCACTGAATCCTACAAAAATATCAGGTGTGTGCGGAAGGCTTATGTGCTGTTTGAAGAATGAAGAAGAAACCTATGAATATCTGACCAGCCACTTGCCTGGTACGGGAGACTTTGTCCATACAGACGATGGATTGAAGGGAGAAGTACAGAGTGTCAGTGTATTGCGGCAGATGGTAAAGGTTATCGTAGATATAAATGACGAAAAGGAAATCAGAGAGTATGCGGTGAGTCAATTGAAATTCAAGCCAAGACGGAAAAAAGAAAAGATAAGTATTGCGGATAAGGAACTGAAAGCTTTGGAAGCAATGGAGAAAACAGAGGTAAAATCAAAATTAGATGATGAGTAGATCTATAAAACTTTATCCGGGAGAACGTTTGGATGAACTGCACCGGAATGGCTATAAAATTATTCAAAATAAAGAGAAATTCTGTTTTGGCATGGATGCGGTTTTACTTTCCGGCTTTGCCCAGGTAAGAGAGGGAGAATGTGCCCTGGATCTAGGCACGGGAACCGGTATTATACCGATCCTGCTGGAAGCGAAAACCAAAGGAAAACATTTTACCGGACTGGAAATCCAAAAGGAAAGTGCGGGTATGGCAATGCGGAGTGTACAGTATAACCATTTAGAGGAGCGCATTTCCATTGTAGAGGGTGATATAAAAGAAGCCGGTACCTTATTCGAGGCGGCTTCTTTTGATGTTGTCACCAGCAATCCTCCTTATATGTCAGGGCAACACGGATTAGTCAATCCGGATATGGCAAAAGCCATAGCCAGACATGAAATATGCTGTACCCTGGAGGATGTGATACGTCAGGCGGCTAAATTGCTTCGCGTGGGAGGAAGATTCTATATGGTACACAGACCATTCAGACTGACGGAAATCATGTGCCGCCTGGTAGAACATAAATTAGAACCGAAAAGAATGCAATTGGTATTTCCCTATGTGGATAAAGAGCCTAATATGGTGCTGATTGAAGCGCTGCGGGGAGGAAAGCCCAGGATTACGGTAGAGAAGCCATTGATTATATATAAAGAACCAGGTATATATATGGAAGAAATATATGATATCTACGGATATTAGGCAGAATGGAGGGTAAAGAATGCAGGGTAAATTATTTCTATGCGCAACACCTATCGGAAATTTGGAGGACATTACGTTACGTGTGCTGCGAACGTTAAAAGAAGTGGACCTGATTGCGGCGGAAGACACCAGAAACAGCATTAAGCTATTAAATTATTTTAATATCAAAACACCCATGACCAGTTATCATGAATACAATAAGATTGAGAAAGCACATCACCTGGTGGAGCAAATGCTTCAGGGGAAAAATGTTGCCCTGGTCACTGATGCAGGAACACCGGGGATATCAGATCCGGGAGAGGAACTGGTACGGATTTGTTATGAAGAAGGAGTAGAAGTAACTTCACTTCCGGGAGCATCCGCATGTATCCTGGCATTAACACTGTCCGGACTAAAGAGCAGGAGGTTTTGCTTTGAAGCATTCTTGCCGGCTGATAAAAAGGAAAAACAAGATATTCTGCAGGAATTGAAAAATGAAACGCGAACGATCATTGTCTATGAGGCTCCTCATCGTCTGCTGCGTACGCTGGAGGAACTGCAGGATACAATGGGAAACCGCAGGGTTACGGTATGCAGAGAGTTAACAAAGAAATATGAAACGGCATTCTTAACAACGTTTGAAGAAGCCATTGCCTATTATAAAATGCAGGAACCCAAAGGGGAATGTGTACTGGTTATTGAAGGAAGAGATCGCCTTGAAATGAAGCAGGAGGAACAGCGTTTATGGCAGGAAATTACTATACAAGAGCATATGGATCATTATCTTGCCACAGGAATGGAGCGAAAAGAGGCCATGAAGTGTGTGGCAAAAGACCGGGGAATCAGTAAACGGGATGTGTATCAGGCGTTACTGCAATAGATTCAATCTATCATATCCGATGAATATTCACATATATTTATCTTAAGAATGCGTTTTCAAGGAGAACTATGTGAATTATATTTGGGGTGGAATGATTTTAATCGGTATCATTTATGCGTCATTTACCGGAAATATGCAGGAAGTGACAGATGCTGCGTTGAATTCCTCAAAAGAGGCCGTAACTCTTTGCATTACCATGATTGGCGTAATGTCACTTTGGATGGGGGTTATGGAGATTGCCAAGGATACGGGGATTATACAGGGAATGTCAAAAAAAATACGGCCGCTGATCCGATTTCTGTTTCCTGAAATACCAAAGGGGCATGATGCAGAAGAACACATTACGACAAATATTATCGCTAATTTCCTGGGACTTGGATGGGCCGCAACGCCAGCGGGGCTTAAGGCTATGGAATCACTTGGTGAACTGAATCATCATAGTCCGGTGGCGAGTAAATCAATGTGCACGTTTTTGATCATCAACATCTCGTCTTTGCAGTTAATTCCGGTAAATATTATTGCTTATCGAACGCAGTATGGGAGTGTGAATCCTACGGAAATTGTAGGGCCTGCAATTGTAGCAACGGCATTGAGTACGATAATAGCGATTGTTTTTTGCAAAATAATGGGTAGAAATAAATAGTCTTTGAATCGAGTAACCAATGAGCATTAGGCACTGACATAAGGGTATATGAATACAATAAAAGTAAATTGTATTTATGGTGACTTTATGTTTGAAACAATAGTTGAAATACTGGTTTTGGTAACGGCCTTATCAGTCGACTCCTTTGCAGCCGGTTTGGTATATGGTGTGGGTAAAGTTAAAGTTCCTCTTTTGTCAGTGTTGATCATTACTTTCATATCCAGCATGACATTAATAATTTCAATTTTCATAGGCAATATAATCAGCGGGATGCTACCGGAAAACTTTACAGATGATGTTAGTTTTTTGATTATCTATACAATTGGTGTTGTGAAATTACTTCAAAAACCAAAAGGTGATGAAGCTGATAAAGCTGATAAAGCTGATAAAGCGAATAAGGATGGAGATAATATTTTATCTCCGGTGGAAGCCTTGTATTTGGGAGCGGCATTATCAATCGACAGCATAGCAGCAGGAATCGGGGCTGGCGTGATGGCAGTCCATGCTGCATGGACACTGTGTGTCTCTCTATTGGTAGGAGGATTAGCCATTTTTTTTGGTACTTGGCTGGGACGTATTATTTCCAGTAGATTTCGTTCGGATTTACAATGGGTGAGTGGTATTTTGATGATCTTATTGGCTTTTATGAGGAGGGTATAAGGATATATTGAGAGAAGGGTAGTGAGTGTGGAAAAGAGTAGAACCACGGTCCTGCGTCGGCTTTACCGCTGCGTCTGCACTTTCTAATTTCCCTGATCCTGCTCGAACCGGAAAAACCGCTCACAACTCGCCCCGTTTCCTGATGGAAACGCTGCTCAGACAGTGTTCGCTTGAGCCCAAGGGCTCATTTTTCCTGACCGCAGTTCTACTCTTTTCCACACGCCGAGTTTACTGGCTGAAAATATAACTTCGTCATGTTTTTTACGATTCATAAATTAAAGGCTTCCTTTGCAGGAAGCAATTATTTTAAATGAGAAGATTTCATCTATAATATTCCCGAAGCCAAAACCAGCTTTGGTCGAAAACCTTGGCTAGAGGTAAAGATTGGAACAATGGTGCCGGACTGCATAAAACTCAGACGCAGCGGTAAAGCAGACCGGCGCCACATGCTCTTGCACTTTCAAAAGCGCAGAGTTGATGCACACAGAACTTAAACACAGCCAAAAAACAGCCACCGTGGGAGGCGATATGCTTCAGGCAAACAATCAAGGGCGCCATTAGCGGCGGCGAAATCCACTGCCTACGCAGACCTCGGCGGCCAGGCTTTCCTGGGCGTCGAATTGGTCGAAGTTGGCAGTTAGTTCGCCGGAGCGTTGCCCTGTTTGCGTGAAGCATATCGCCTCCCACGGTGGCGTCCTAAGAGCCGCATGTATTAACTCCCCCTTCCCCCTTTCGTTTGCGGTTGTAATGTTTGACCTCATAGTTTATACTAAAAAAGATTACCGTTCAACAACATGAAATAACTCAACGAGGAGATGACAGCATGAATAAAAGAACCTGGGACACCTATTTATATGGTAAAAAAGAATGCAGCTGTGGAAGACACCATGACTGTACGATCGAAAAGATTTTGATAGAAGAAGGCATATTTTCAAAATTACCGGCGCTTTTAAAAGAATACGATTATCGGAATATCTGTATAATATCCGATAAGAATACAGATAAAATAGCGGGAGGTCAGATTTGCACAGATCTGGTGAAAGCAGGATTTTCGTGTCAGAAAATTGTTTTCCGGGATGAGGAGCTGATACCGGATGAGCGAACGATTGGGACATTGCTCATTGAAATAGATCCCAGGTGTCAGTTGATTCTTGCAGTCGGTTCCGGCACCATCAATGATTTGTGTAAATTCGTAAGTTTTAAGATGCATCTGGATTTCTGGGTAATCGCCACATCACCTTCTATGGATGGATATGCTTCCAATGTGGCTCCCTTGATTGTAAATCATGCCAAATCTACATATGAAGCATGCCTTCCCAAAGTGATATTAGGGGATCTGGATATTCTCTGCCAGGCTCCTCTGGAAATGATTGCAGCAGGGGTGGGTGATATTCTGGGGAAATATGTCTGCCTGACAGATTGGAAAATGGCACATCGAATCACCGGAGAGTATTACTGCGGGGAAGTTGCTTCCCTGGTCCGCACTTCGATACAAAAGGTAACAGCAAATGTGGACAAGGTAGTTTCAAGAGAAAAAGAGGCGATCTCAGCCATAATGGAGGGGCTCATCCTCTCCGGAATCGCAATGAGCTACGTTGGAAATTCGAGACCGGCTTCCGGCAGTGAACATCATTTAGCCCACTATTGGGAGATGGTATCATTACTGCAGGGAAGCCATGGTGCGTTACATGGAACCAAAGTAGGGATTGCTGCCGTATTAAGCCTTCGGATGTATAAGAAACTCAGAGAGATAAAACCGGATTTTACAGCCGGAGAGCAAAGGCATTTTGATTTGGAAACGTGGAAAGGTGATATCAGGAAAGCTTACGGTCCTGCGGCTGATGGCGTAATTGCCCTGGAAGAAGAGGCAGATAAAAACCAGGATTCGAATGTGAGAGAATGTCAGGAAAGACTGGAGCAGTATCAAGAGGAACTATGGGGACTGATAGATGATTTACCGGAAGCGGAAATGATAGAACAGATATTAATTTCTATGAATGCTCCTTACCATCCGTCTCAAATCGGCGTAGATAAAGAGACACTGCGTAACAGTATCTTATATGCAAAGGATTTACGTAACCGGTTTGGGCTTCTGCAAATTCTTTTTGATGTTGGACTTTTGGAACAGATGGCAGATGAAATGATAGGAGAATGAATGTGCTGAAAGAAAAAAAATTGTTTTTATTCGATATAGATGGAACGCTATCCATTGGGGATACATTATTTCCAGCGACTGCGAAGCTGCTTTCCTATATAGAATCCATTGGCGGTAAGTCTATTTTTATTACGAATAATTCAACGAAAAGCAGAAGCGGCTATGTGAAGAAGTTTGAACGCTGGGGATTGCATACGGAAGAATGGCAGTTTGTAACAGCCGGCTACCTTGCAATGCTATATTTGAAAAGAAATTTTAAAAATAAGAAAATATATGTACTTGGTACAAAGTCTTTTATTGCAGAGCTGAGGCAGCAGGGTCTGCGTATCACGGAAGAGGCAGAAGAAAATATTGACTGTGCACTGGTAGGCTACGATAGTGAATTAACTTATGATAAATTAAAAACAGCCTGTGAAGTATTGGTGCGCCCGGAAGTGGTTTACCTTGCTACCAATCCTGATTTGTGCTGTCCTGCACCCTTTGGATTTATTCCGGACTGCGGTGCCATTTGCAATATGCTTGAGACATCCATATGCCGGAAGCCGCAGTATTTGGGCAAGCCGGGTAAGGCGGTAGTGGAAGAATGCTTGAAAATCACCGGATTTACCAGAGAAGAGACACTTGTTGTAGGGGATCGGCTGTATACGGATATTGCCTGCGGGATCAGGGGACGGGTGGAAACCTGTCTGGTACTTACCGGAGAGGCAAAGCGGGAGGATTTGATAAAAACCGAATTTCCTCCGGATTATTGCATGGAAACGCTGGAAGAACTATACAGCGATCTATTGTCTTATGGGAAAATTAGAGTCTGACAAGTCAGACTCTTTCTTAAGGCAGTAAATCGCTGCGTTCATTCAGCTTATCCATAATCCGCCGAGCTTCATCGCCGGCAGCAGGTGTTGGCTGGTAATTGTTGTAACCATATTCAGAAGAAATACTGCATGGGATAATATTAGTATTATCATCTGTAAGGACCTTACCATCTTCAATTGTAAAGGTCTGCTGAAAAAGAATGGTATCCATATCATCAGGAGCAGTATTTCCGCCAAAACAGAAATTTCCCAGGCTATAGGCAATATATTTGCCTTGATATTTCTCGATTCCCTGTAATACGTGAGGATGATGTCCCACCACGAGATCAGCCCCATAATCAATTGCCATATGACCAAGAGTAACCTGATTGCTGTCAGGGACAGTCTCTTTCTCATTACCCCAGTGGAAAGAGACGATAATCAACTGTGCGCCTTCGGATTTTACCTTGTCTATATTATCCCGTAATTGCTGTGAACGTCCCAAATGGTCGCTCATCTCATAGATGCCGACAAGGCCCACTTTAACGCCTTTTATTTCCATAATGGCAGTTTCATCATAACCAAAAGTAGTGATCTTTTCGTTCTTGAGATGCCCAAGTGTATCTTCATAGCTTTGATCTCCATAATCATGACTGTGATTGTTTGCCATATTGGCAGCTTCGATGGAACCTGCTGACAGAATGGATGCAAATGCCGGAGCGCCTTTAAATGCAAAGAGTTTCTCCTGACGCTGGGTGGAACCCGTCAGAGTACCTTCAAAGTTTACGATGGATAAATCATCTGCGTCCAGTATCGATTTCACATTCTGTAAAAAATAATCCGCTCCCCGATACTCAAAATAAGCATTGAAGCTGGTATCCCAGCCAAAACTTTCATCCATGCCAAATGTGCAGTCCCCCATCATACTGACAGTTATTTGTGCAGAAACGTTAGAAGCCGCAGAACTTTCTGAAGCAGGAGGACCGGGCTCATTTTGAACTTCTAAGGAGCCGGGAGTTGTTTTTATCGGAGTGCTTTTGGCTGAACTGAAGTAAATTACGAGAAAGACAATAAAAGCAATCAGGCAGAGGGCTGTTAAAAAAATAATGATTGTGTTTTGTCTAACTTTTCTTTCTCTTTCTTCTTGTACGCGTATGCGCTTTAGGTCATAATTCATAGGCACTATCCTTTGTAAGATAATTTGTTAAAATAATTATAATTCAGTCAAATGAAAAAGTAAATGGAAAAGAAAAAAGGGTGTTGGAAATTTTCATCCAACACCCGAAAGTCTTCAAAATCTCTGATTTTATTAACCAAAATATCTTTTTAAAAGTCCCTCGAAAGCTTTTCCATGTCTTGCCTCATCCTTTGCCATTTCATGAACAGTGTCATGAATTGCATCCAGATTGGCAGCTTTTGCACGTTTTGCAAGGTCAAACTTTCCGGCAGTGGCACCATTTTCAGCGTCTACACGCATTTCTAAATTATTTTTTGTGCTGTCAGTAACTACTTCGCCAAGTAATTCGGCAAATTTTGCAGCATGTTCAGCTTCTTCCCAGGCAGCCTTTTCCCAGTATAAACCAATTTCCGGGTATCCTTCTCTATGAGCAACTCTTGACATTGCCAGGTACATACCAACTTCAGTACATTCTCCCTGGAAATTTGCTCTTAAATCAGCAATAATATCTTCAGAAACGCCTTTTGCAATTCCTACTACGTGCTCAGCCGCCCATGTTTTCTCACCAGCCTGCATGGTGAATTTTTCAGCAGGTGCCTTACAGACCGGACATACCTCCGGTGCAGAATCTCCTTCATGAACATACCCACAAACATTACATACATATTTAGCCATATTAAAATCTCCTTTTCTATTTTATTCTATTTCAAGTATTAACATTACCATAAAACAGTAATGATTACTAATATTAATTTACCACAATTAATCAATTTCGTCAAGGGGAATATTGGTAAATTTATTTGGCGCTTTGCCAAAGCGAGATGTAGCGAAGCGAAATTGAGCTTATGGCTGAATTGTAACTAATTTTTTAAACAGTCTTCACAAATGCCAAAGAAATAAGTAACATAACTGTTAATTTGGCCATTAAAATTCTTACCGGCTGGCTCCATGATGTAATCAATATTTTCCATATTTAAATCTAAGACCCGGGAACACTTTTTGCATACAAAATGATGATGAGGATGTAAATTGCCATCAAAACGGTCCGGGCCTTCCCCTGTTGTTATCTTTAAGATCTCTCCGATATCCGAAAGCAGTGCAAGATTACGGTAAACCGTGCCAAGACTGATATTCGGATATTTTTCACGAATGTTCATATATATGGTATCTGCCGTAGGATGATCTGTTCTGGTTATCAGAAACGCTTTGATAGATTCCCGCTGCTTACTATATTTTAAAATTGCCATTTGGTTTCCTCCAATAATAATAATAGTTATTGATTCCATTATAAAATAAGAAAAGGATATTTGTCAATTATTTTGTATGATTTATACAGATTATGTTATATAATAATAATAAATGATTTTGAAAGAAAGGATTAGGGTATGGATAAAATTTATGATTTAATTATTATCGGCTCCGGTCCGGCCGGATTGTCCGCTGCAATTTATGCAGAAAGAGCCAGACTGGAAACGCTTGTGCTGGAAAAAGAGTATATCAGCGGCGGGCAGGTAGTCAATACTTATGAAGTGGACAACTATCCGGGGTTTCCGGGTGTGAATGGATATGAGCTGGGGATGAAATTACGTCAGCATGCGGACTCTCTGGGAGCGAAATTTACGATAGCTACCGTAAACCATATTAAAATAGAAGCACCCTGCGGATGTCCGGAAAGCATGGACAATAATATAGAAGTAAAAGTAAAAAAGATAGAAACGGATCAAGGTGATTTTTATTCAAAAACGGTTATTATCGCTACCGGTGCCAAGCATCGTGAATTGGGTGTAAAGGGCGAAAAAGAGCTGGCAGGCATGGGAGTATCCTATTGTGCTACTTGTGATGGTGCTTTCTTTAAAGATAGAGTAGTGGCAGTGGTAGGCGGCGGAGATGTTGCAGTAGAGGATGCCATATTCCTTGCACGAGGCTGTGAGAAGGTCTGCCTGATTCATCGAAGAGATGAGTTAAGGGCTGCCAAAAGCCTGCAGGAAAAATTATTTTCCTATAATAATGTAGAAATAATCTGGGATACAGAAGTTTATGAAATCTGCGGTGAGGATCACGTGGAGGTAGTTAAGATACAAAATAATAAAACAAATGAGAAAAGAATCCTGCATCTGGATGGGATTTTCATTGCCGTAGGAACTTCGCCAAATTCAGAATTGGCAGAAAAGTTGATTGAAGTGAATGAACAGGGATATATTTACGCAGAAGAGAATTGTGAAACAAATGTTACAGGTATATTTGCCGCAGGTGATGTAAGGACGAAAATGTTACGTCAAATTATTACGGCTGCCGCTGATGGAGCAAATGCAGTGTCTTCAGTGCAAAGTCATCTTTTACTGCAGTAAATCCAATGTATTTATAATTTTTGTTACAGTTAAGCCATGCAAATTTCCAATGACATATGCAGGAGAAAGCAAGCTTTCCCCTGCATATGTCATTGGAAATTTATTTGGGGCACCGTCAAAGCGGGATGCAGCGAAGTGAGATCAAGCTTATCCTGAACTGTAACAATATTTAAATCAAAATTTCAAATCGGTGTTGACAAAGCACGTCATATTTGTTATGATAGCGATGTAACAAAATTTAACATTTTTGTAATAAATCAAAAGAGTATAAATACATATGGAGGTTGATTTAAAAATGAAAAAAAGAGCTATAAAAATAACGGCGTGTTGTCTCGCGGGAGCTGTTGCCTTATCCGGTAACGGATTGGTATCAATGGCAACCGGTTATGATGTACCGTTGGCTGGGTTAGAAAGCCGAATTCAGCAGCAGCAGGAGAAGAAAGAGGCGATGGGTCCCGTACAGATCGAAGCCACCGGTTACGAAACCATTGCTATTGCACAGGTAGATGAATATGTAAACATTAGAGATGCTGCAAGTACCGATGAAGGGGAAGTACTTGGAAAACTTTATAATAATTCGGCGGCAACTATTTTAGGTAAAAAAGGTGATTGGTACCTGATAAAATCAGGCAACGTTACAGGATATGTAAAAGCAGATTACTTTGTTACCGGCGAGCAGGCAAAAGAACTTGCCAAGGAAGTTGGGAATGAAGTTGCAACGGTAAATACTACGACCTTAATGGTTCGCTCAGATTCTACAACAGATTCAGAAGTGCTTGCATTGGTAGGCGATGCTGAAAATCTTCAGGTACAGGAAGATATGGGTGACTGGGTAAAGGTTGCTGTAGATTCAGACGTTGTAGGATATGTATCAAAAGATTATGTGGAATGCAAAACTGAATTTGTAGAAGCAGAGTCGATCGAAGAAGAAAAAGCAAGAATTGCAGCAGAAGAGGCCGCATATCTGGCAGCTTTGGAAGAGGCAAGAAGAGCCGATGAAGCAGCAGCGGCGGCAGCGGCAGCAGAACAGGCGGCAGCAGATCAGGCATATTTAGATGCAATTGCTCAGGAAGCGGCAGATGCTCAGGCAGCAGCGGATGAAGCAGCACAGCAGGCGGCAGATTCCCAGGCAGCAGGGGACGCACAAGCAGCGGCAGATGCCCAGGCAGCAGCGGATGCAGCGGCTCAGGCGGCAGCAGATGCAGCTGCCCAGGCAGCAGCGGACGCACAAGCAGCGGCAGATGCAGCAGCCCAGCAAGACTCTCAGGGCACTACGGAAGATACAACTGGAGATACTTCATCAGATGATACAGCTTCACAGGATTCTTCAGCAGCTACATCCGGATTGAGACAGAGTATTGTTAACTTCGCACTACAGTTTGTAGGTAATCCATATGTTTGGGGCGGAACAAGTTTGACAAATGGAGCAGATTGTTCCGGATTTACACAATCCGTAATGGCAAACTTTGGAATCGGCATTCCCCGTGTTGCAGCAGCACAGGCAGGTGGCGGAAGAGCAGTTGATTTAGCGAATATTCAACCAGGTGACTTATTATTCTACAGCGGAAGCGGCGGAATTGGTCATGTATCCATGTATATCGGCAATGGGCAGGTAGTTCATGCAAGTAACTCTCAGACAGGTATCATTGTATCAGGTATGGGTTATAGAACACCTTGTTCGGCAAGAAGTTATATTGATTAATAGAGATAAAGAAAGAGCTGTCGCCCCATGAGTAATCATCCATGGGGCGACAGCTCTTTCTTTTGGTATTTGAATTCTTATGCGAACCGGACTCCTTCGGCGGTCGTTCCAAGCCCCTTAAACCTTAGTACAGCCTTTATAAATATCACAGCAATGGGCACGGGCATACCTAAATGGTCATACGACCAATAAAGTGGAAATTATCAATCAACGATGCACCGCAAGATAAGAGTACCGATGCAGTCATGGGGCAGATTCGGTTAAGAGGGTATTATTTGTTAGATAAATTTGAAAAGTAGTGACAATTTTCAGTAATGCATTGGGAGAAAATCAGCTTGGTAAAATAGTGGGCTATACAATTTACACAAAATTTGTCGAATAATGGGAGGAAAAAGATTATTAGAAGATCATAAAGAATTAAGTTATCCACATTTATAAATGAGGAAATCTAGGCAAAATGGAGTTATACACTAAGTTATACACACTATCCACATTTTTTAAATATATTTTTATGGTTTACATAGTATTTTTTAGAACGAGCGTTTTGTATAGATATCATAAATCGTATTATATATCAAAATAAATTAGAAAAAACGTTGACATTATTATATTCAAAATATCGATACAATTAAATTGAATATTTAGAAATTAAAGTAATTTTGGTAGTTAAATCGGATATTCGCAATCTGCTTTACTGCTTGCTCATAAAATACCCATGGCTGAGTAGAACCCGTCTAAGAGACGAAATAAAAGGCATAAAGAAAGCATCCACACGATTGATGGATGCTTTCTTTATATACCTTAACTTTATATTTGATCTCTAGCTGTTATGTATCCTACCAATAGCGTACGCACTTTACAATAGTAGTGTAGTTGTAAGCAGACGTTTTGATTCCACCTACGGGATAAGGGTTGCTATTGGACGCATGCACGATCTGGTCATTACCGATATATATACCTACATGAGATATAGGGCTGTAATAAAAGACCAAATCACCTGGAAGTAACTGACTTACAGTGACTACTTTAGGTGTAGCATATGGTCCGCCGCCATAGCTGGAGGTTCCGGTAGCCTGGTCTTCCGCTACACGTGGTACACGGATGTCGAAAGCAGCAAATACGGACTGAACGAAACCAGAACAATCAGCACCGTTTGTCAGGCTGGTACCGCCGTATTTATAGGGATTTCCTATAAATGTTTGTGCATAAAATGCTATTTGTTCGCCCACCGTTACATCTGAGATATCACTAATATAGCCGTTATAATCGAAATAATAAGTTTTGCCGTCAATAGTTAATACACTTGACTTTACCTTGGCTCCGGTCTTAGGATCGAAGTAGAAATTATAACCATCTATAGTAATGAAACCAGTTTTCATTACACCGTTTGAATTGAAATAATAATCTTTGCCGTTATATGTTACGGAACCAACTGCTTTTGTACCATCTGCTAAAAACAGATATATCTTTTTTTTGATTGTATAAAATTGGTTTTCTATTCTAACTCCATTTGAATTTACATAACAATTGTTGACCCAGGAGTTTTTTAACATGACGCCTTTATTGTTAAAATAATAGTATTTACTTTTATGATTCACCCAGCCTTTTACCTTTTGATAAGTAGAACTTAAGTAATAGGTCTTGCCTCCGGATGTGTAGAAGCCGGTTGAACGGGTCTTACCTGTCTTGTTACCGTACTTTCCTACATAGTAAGCGCCTACCCATGTATTCGCAGCCATTGTACCGTTAGCCTGTAGATAACGGCCGCCTGCCCACTTTTTCGTTACCATAGAGCCGTCTGCTTTGAAATAATATTTTTTCTTATTTATAGTATGCCACTTGGTACTCTTAATGCCGGTCTGGGGATTTAAATAATACTTTTTGCCATTCAGGGTTAACCAACCATAAGAACGGCGCCCTTTTTCATCTACGTAATAACTGTTATTGATCCATTTATCTTTGACAAGAACTCCGGCGCCGGTGAAATAATAGTATTTTTTTTTGATTTTGTTCCATTTGGTAACGGCATGGTATTTGCTTTTACTAAAATAGTAAGTTTTGTTATTGTATGTCTGCCAGCCTGTATTTCTTATGCCGGTATCGGGATTGAAGTAGTAATATTTTTTATCAATTTTTACAACTCCGGATGCACGTTCACCTGTGGATGGATCCATATAATATGTATTGTCTTTGATGGTAAGCCATCCTTTGGCGAGTTGACCTTTATAGTCATAATAATACCACTTATCGTTTTGATAATCCCAGTAGTTCTTATTTTTTGCCATAAGGGTTTCAGTTTCTGAAGTATTATTACTGACTATCTGGCCATTGGCATTGACCTGTATGCCATTGATGGTTTTATTGACCGCCATTGAACCGTCATTCTGCAGATAATATCCGTCTACCCATATGTTTCTTAACATACGTCCTTTGGCATCAAAAAAATACCACTTTTTACTAATATATTTCCACCCGGTAACTGCGTATTTATCTTTATTGAAGTAATATTTGTACTTTCCTATCTTTTTCCATCCGATAACATATCCCTTTTTGGATTTCGTCGTGTACCATCTTCCGGTGCGATCTGATTTCCATGCGGCATCAGAATGAACGGAAGGAACTAAAATGCCAAGTATACCAACAAGAGTGAGGACAATAAGCATTTTTTTATTCATCAGAGACTCCTTATAATACATCTAAAGATTACAATTATGTTTTACGAAAATATTACGTTTTGTTAATATATTACAGGATTCCATTTGAAAAGTCAATAGAAAAGCCCATATTTGTTTAAAATAGGGGCTTTTCTTAAGGGTTTCTTTTATTTCATTTGCTGCATTTTTTTAATAACTTTTAATCTTGTAAATTCTTCCCGCTCTTTTTCCTCCAAAGCGTTCTGAATGCTTTTGGTTAACTCCGTGTAAGTGGGAATTGTAATATTTTTAAGCGCATTTGCACGCTTCTGTGTCTTCTTAATATTAGTCGCAAGCCGGTATGCGGCATTTTCTACCATGGAGAGGCGAATGGTTAAATCTTTTACACGCTCAAAAGCGACTTTCGCTTTATCCAGAGATTGACTGGTGCTGTAATAAGCATACGTAGGAGCACTGGTAACCGGGTCGTATTCCACGAGAGGAATCTCCGTTCCCATAATACTGCGTGTTTTGATACGGATGGAGTTTTCAACCGGTACGGAAAATGAAATTTCTTCTACCAGGCTGATTCCCAGTTCAATATTCGAACGCTGCAGTGCGGCATAAGCCGTACGAAAGGTTTCATCAATTTCAGATTGAATATCCTTTGATTTATCGATCAGTCCCATCATTTCACGAATTAAGATATTCCGCTTTTTATCCATTAACTCAAATCCCTGCTTTGCTAAAGCAAGGGAATTCTTTGCCAGTATTAAATTACCTTTGGTAGGGAAGGTATTTGGATTCATGAAATCACCTCTGCAGGTTTATAGTATTTATCAAGAATCTTAGTGTCGATACGATCAAGTTCTTCTCTTGGAAGCATACCAAGGAGTTTCCAGCCTATATCCAGAGAGTTCATTATCGTACGGTTCTCAAATTCGCCCTGACCGACAAATTTCCCTTCAAAAGCCTTGCCGAATTCCAGGTATTTCTTGTCAAGGGGAGACAGTTCATCTTCGCCGATGACAGATGCCAGTGCTCTGGCATCGCCTACTTTTGCATAACAGGAGAAGAGCTGATTGGCAACTGCCTGATGATCTTCCCGCGTATAGCCTTCGCCGATACCGTCTTTCATCAGTCTTGAAAGTGAAGGCAGCACATTGATGGGCGGATAAACCGCCTGACCGTGCATCTGACGGTCCAGTACGATCTGACCTTCGGTGATGTAGCCTGTCAGGTCCGGAATAGGGTGAGTAATATCATCATTTGGCATGGTCAGGATTGGGATCTGGGTTACGGAGCCGGGGATGCCTTGCACGATACCGGCTCTTTCATATACAGTAGCCAGTTCGCTATACAGATAACCCGGATATCCTTTACGGCTGGGAATCTCTCCTTTCGAAGAAGAAACCTCACGCATAGCCTCTGCAAAAGAAGTCATGTCCGTCAAGATTACCAGTATGTGCATTCCCTTTTCAAATGCCAGATATTCTGCGGCAGTCAGAGCTACTTTAGGTGTAATCAGCCGTTCTACTACCGGGTCATTTGCAAGATTCAGATACATCACAACGTGGTCGGAAACACCACTTTCTTCGAATGTATTGCGGAAAAATTCAGCCACGTCGTATTTTACCCCCATGGCGGCAAAGACAATTGCAAATTTTTCATCGGAATCTTCTCCAAGAGATGCCTGTTTTACGATTTGGGCAGCCAGCCTGTCATGGGGTAAACCGTTCCCTGAAAAGATAGGAAGCTTTTGACCTCGAATCAAAGTAGTCAGTCCGTCAATGGCAGAAATTCCGGTTCGGATATAGTTCCTTGGATATTCCCGGGTAACCGGATTCAAAGGAAGTCCGTTGACATTGGCTTTAACTTCAGCAGAAATCTCACCCAATTGATCGATTGGCTGTCCGATGCCATTGAAGGTACGTCCTAAAATTTCCGGGGACAGAGCTACCTCCATTGGATGCCCGGTTAACTTGGTATGTGTATTTTTCAGTGACATACCTTCATTTCCTTCAAATACCTGAATAACAGCTTTATCTTCATAAAGTTCGACGATACGGCCCAGTTTCTTTTCCTTTCCTTCTACCGTAATTTCAACAATTTCTTCAAAGGAAGCATTTTGAACACCTTCCAATACAATCAGGGGGCCGCTAATTTGTTTCAGTCCTAAATATTCTATTGACATATGATAACCTCCCTATGCATTTTTTGCCAATACTTCATTATAAAAATCATCCACTGCTTTATAGTATTCCTCGAATTTTTCCAGGTGGTCATTTGGAATATCATATTTTATTGCGATGATTCTCTCAAAAATATTACTTTCCTTTAAAATGGACATGGGCATTCCCATGGTAACCAGAACTTTTGCTTTTCTGTTTAAATAAAGTATGATATCCATCATTTTAAACTGTTTTTCCATAGGAACACAGGTATCGTCTTTATGAAATGCATTTTGCTGAAGGAATCCAAGGCGGATCACTCTGGCAATTTCCAACGTCAGTTTTTGGTCGTCAGGAAGTACGTCGCTGCCGATTAATTTAACAATTTCCATAAGGCTGCTCTCCTGATTCAGAAGCGCCATAATCTGGTTGCGGTAATCTACAAAATCAGGGTCTACATGGTCTCTGTACCAGGTACCCAGGTCATTTAAGTATTCACTGTAACTGGTCAGCCAATGGATAGCGGGGAAATGACGAGCGTAAGCAAGAGACTTGTCAAGTCCCCAGAAGCACCGTACAAAACGTTTGGTGTTTTGCGTAACCGGTTCTGAGAAATCACCACCCTGGGGAGAAACCGCACCGATAATAGATACGCTGCCTTCTGTTCCGTTCAGATTCTGCATAAGCCCTGCTCTTTCATAAAAGGCAGAAAGCCTTGAGGCCAGGTAAGCCGGGAAGCCTTCTTCCGCCGGCATTTCCTCCAGACGTCCGGATAATTCACGCAGGGCTTCTGCCCAACGGGAAGTGGAGTCTGCCATAATTGCCACATCATAACCCATATCCCTGTAGTACTCCGCAAGGGTGATACCGGTGTAGATAGAAGCCTCTCGTGCAGCGACAGGCATGTTGGAGGTGTTGGCGATCAGCGTGGTTCTGTCCATCAGCGGATTGCCGCTTCTGGGGTCAATCAGTTCGGAGAATTCTTCCAAAACCTGAGTCATTTCATTTCCGCGTTCGCCACAGCCAATGTAGACAATAATATCCGCATTGGACCATTTGGCAATTTGGTGCTGAGTCATGGTTTTTCCCGTACCGAATCCGCCCGGAACGGCAGCAGTACCGCCCTTGGCAATTGGAAACAGGGTATCCAGGATACGCTGCCCGGTAATAAGGGGCTTGCTGGCTGCAAAGCGGGAAGCAGTCGGTCTTGGAATGCGAATAGGCCATTTCTGCATTAAGGATAGCTTTACTTCCGTGCCATTGAGTAATTGGACGGTCAGCAGGGGATCCAAAATGGTGTACTTGCCGTCCTTTACAACGTTTAGCACCGTACCTGATATATTGGGAGGCACCATGGATTTGTGTACAATAGCAGGAGTTTCCCGGGTTTCTGCGATTATGGTACCACAGCATACTTCTTCGCCGGGTTTTACGGTAATATGAACATCCCAAAGCTTTGAAGTATCCAGAGAATCTACATTGACACCACGCTTGATGTATTTACCGGAGGATTTTGCGATTTCACTCAATGGCCGCTGAATTCCATCGAATATATTATTTAGAATTCCGGGAGCTAATGTAACGGAAATGGCGTCACCGGCAGCTTCGACCATTTCACCTGGCTGCAGACCGGTAGTTTCTTCAAAAACCTGTATGGTGGTGATATCAGAATCCAGTCTGATGACTTCCCCAACAAGTTTTTCTTCACCTACATAAACCATCTCCGCCATTTTGAAACCGGTATTTCCTTTCAGGTATACAACGGGACCGTTGATACCATAGATGATACCCGTTTTATTCATGTGAAAAACCTCCATCAAACTTAAACTCTGCTTTTGCCTCTTCCAGTTTCGCTGCAAAAGAATTATCAATCAGTATGTGACGGTCAGGAATTACGGCTCTGGTACCCCCCATAAAAGAATATTCGGAGACCGTAAGCGTTGCCTGCGTTGCCGCACTTAAACTGGATTGTTTGGTTACATCAGCCGGATCAATATAGATAATCACCTGATCGGAACCGGCCGTATCCAAAGCTTCCTGGATTTGCCTGATCAAAAGCTGTTCATAGGCGGGAGTATCCATATATTCCTCCAGCATCGCTTTTACTTCTACAAAAAGCTTTTCTTTTAATTCATTGTGTACTTTTATAATTTTCCGTCTTATTTTTATCTGCTCTTTGGAAAGAGTCATATTGTTTGTGCGTTTCAGACTTTCGGTTTCCATTTTAATCTGCAGTGCTGCCTGACGGTCTTTTCCTGCCTTATGTTCATTTTCCAATTTGGCAAGAGCCTCTTTGTGTGTTTCGATCAGTTCCATGCTTTGTAATCTGGCTTTTTCCATAGAAGATTCTTCAAAATGTTTTAATTTTTCTTCCGTTGTCAAAATTGTCACCTTCTTTTTCGGGATTTATAGTTTTAATCCAATTGCTTCATTTACGTAAGAAGTGATAAAGTCCGGCTTACGTCCCGTTCCATGCCTGTCCGGAATGTCAATTATAAGCGGGAGCCTGCGGTTCAAAACGACTTCGTCCACAATGTCAGGGAATTCGCGGCTGAATTTTTCTGTAATTAGGATAATTCCAATGGATTTGTCCGCAATGGCTTTCTCCAACGCTGCTTTCAGTTCCGATTTCTCGTGGACTACACAGCCTTCCACACCTGCCAGTCTCATTCCGGTATAGGTATCTACATTATCACTGATCAAATACATTTTCATAGATTACAATTTACCCAAAATCATGAAGGAGATAATCAGACCATAAAGGGCAACACCTTCTGCAAGTCCTACAAAAATAAGTGATTTACCCAAAATGCTCTGGTCTTCACTGATTGCTCCGAGAGCGGCACTTGCAGCGCTGGCTACTGCAATACCGCCGCCGATACAGGAAAGGCCGGTTACCAAAGCAGCGGCGATATAGCCCATGCCTGTGGAAAGACCATCCGCGGAAGCAGCCGCTTCGGCGGCCATTGCGGTAGAATCGCCTGTAAACGCTAAAATATTGGCAAGGATCAGTGTTCCGAAGAAGAAAAAGCAATTTACAGCCAAAGATGTTTTGAAGCGGCCTCTGTTCTTTTCACCGATCAAGTATGCTCCGAAAGGAATTATAATGCTTAAAACCAGGGCTATTACTAATACGATAGAAGTTAATGCAGACATTTGAGTGATCCTCCTTAAATTTAAATTATTTTTATTATAATGTGTTCTTTCTTGCAAAAGGCTGAAATGCGCGGCCGGTTCCTTTATAAAAGCGGCTGAATAATTCATAATATTCCAGACGCAGTACCTGAATGCCTACGATCAGACCTTCCATGCCACAGACAAACAGATTGCCGACAATGATGACGATCCAATTTGGAGAAGCGCCATTTTCTGCACCGGCCAACATGAGGACAACTTCCATCATGGCAGCATGACTGACTGCAAATGCCCCGATACGGACAAAGGAAAGCGTATTGGAAAAGTAGCTGAGCAGTATTTCAAACAGTTCGAAAAAGCTTTGAACAATAAACATTCCTTTTTCTTTCGGAAAAATGTCCGCCTTTTTCTCTACCAGTCTGGTTAATGGTTCTTTTAAAGCCATCAAAATCAATGGGACGACAAACATGATAACCATCACGATGCCCGATGGTAATTTATTGCCTGTCATAAACAGCGCAATTATGGTTACAATTGCGGCATAAAAAACAAAACCTGCGCAGCCATTCGTATCAAACCATGCATTTTCGGTATCTTTTGCCTTGATTCCATTGATGATATGGAGGATCATAACCAGCAAATTTAAAAACATGCCAAAAGCAATCGCTATGATAAATACGGTGTTCAGTTTTCCAATGAACGGCAGTGTAGTCATGTGACTGACCGGGCGCAGCCAGAGTGCGGGTATGATATCTTCAAACCCGAAAACACTTCCGAATAGGATCCCGAAAATGGCAGAAAAGAAACCTGCGCAGCTGATGATTGCGGTCAGCGGCCATTTCTTAAAGCGGTAAAGCAGGGCTCCGCCAATCATCAGAAAGATACCCTGCCCCACATCTCCAAACATGGCGCCGAAGATAAAAGCATAAGTCAGTGCCACAAAGATGGTGGGATCGATTTCATTATAGGCAGGCAGACCATACATCTTGATATACATCTCAAAAGGTCTGAAGACCTTTGGATTCTTTAACTTGGTTGGCGGGGGAGATATGACATTGTTATGGTCATCCTCAATAATACAGTACAGATCCGGATCGTTTGAAATATCTCTTTCAAAGTTTCTGGCATCTTTTTCGGTCATCCATCCGCATAGAATATAAAATACCTGCCGGTCTTCCCTGGTGCATGCTGCCAGCTTGCGAACGTCAAAGTTTGTAGAGAGAGCCGCCAGCTTTTTCTGAGACAGAAGAATCATGTCCTTTTGCCTGTTCAGTTCAGCAGTCATCTCTTCCTGATATTTTTTTATGTTGTTTTTACAATTGGCGATTCTTTCATTGAGTAAGTCAGCAGCTTCCTGCGGCGTTCCTTCATATTCATCCGGGAGACGGAACCTTTCAAAGTGCATGGAAGCATAGACGGCGTCTATTTTACTGGCATGAGTTTCGGGCACAAAATAAATGCCCCAAATATACTGTCCGTCATTATGGCATTTATAAAATACGGTATCCAGATCTTCATAAACATATTTAGCCAGCTTATCATAATAATCGACTGCAATTTTACCAAACCGGAATTTAATAAATTTAAATTGCATGATACGATGTATATTGTAGTTAAATGCCAGAAATGGTTCGATTTTTTCATAAGAGGCATTTAGCGCTTCAAGCTTTTCTTCCAATTTCATGCGCTTCATTCGGATTCCGGAAATATTTTCCTCCAGCTGTCTTAGAAAATCAATGCACTTTTCTAATGATATATTAGGGGAGGCATCCAATGTGAAATCTTTAATCAGAACAGCGAATTCATTTGCTTTTTGCAGCCATTCCCTGTATGGGTTGATTTCAATGTATGGATGTAATTGTTCTACGTTTCTTAATTCCGATAAAGCATTTTCTAAGTGAATATCATATTTGGATAAATATTCATTAACCATACGGTCCAGGTCAGCTTTAGGTCCCGTAATGCTTAGAAATTTCATTTTAACTATCAAAAGTATCACCTCCTTATTTTTTATTTCTTAATATAAATTCAAGAATTTCGTCCTGTGTAAGTTCATAGCGTATACACTCCAGGACTGTGGTAAGTTTATCGATCTCATGCTCTTTCTCAAAGAGAAAAGAAATGACGGTTGCTATTGAATAAGGATTCTTCAGCGCATTTTTTTGTTGTATGCTGCATCGGATCATATTATATGTGGAATCCAGCGTATCGGAAGAATATTCCGGGTAATGCCTCCCATAATAGGTGTTTTTCACGGCCGTGTTAAATTCTTCCATTGTAGAAGCTTCTACCAGATTCTGTATGTCTTCTTTTTTCAGACGATATTGAACCGGAATCAAATGTGCATAAATTTCAGGAAAAGGCATGTTAAAATATTTTTTTGACCGGTAGATCCAGCGCACGTTCAGCAAATCCATTTTTGTACCATAGGAATCCATAAAAATTTTTTTATCCTCTTTATGAGCCATTTTATCTTTATTCTTCCAAAACCATTTAAAATAAAACAGATCGATTGCCATTTCATAATCCCATAATGTGGGCCGGGTCAGATGAGACAGCCGGTCCAGGGCATTAAAATAGATACTGCCCTGCAGGTTGCTCATAAATTCTTCTAACGTGCGGCTTTCAGAGATCTTCTGCAAGTCAATATCCGAATGTTTCTCAAAAAAAGTTTTAAAAATGGTTAAATCCAGTGTTATATCGCGATGATCAAAAATCATTCGCATACAGCGTTTGAGTATTGCTATTTCATAACGCTGAAAATATAAATCTAATAAATTACGTTGCTGACCGGATGTAAATCGGTAAATTTTTTGAAAATCAATAAATATGGCATTATTTAGTATTTTTTCAACCTCCCCGCGATGCAGAGTTGTTTCATCAATGTCAGCAAACAACTTCTGATAACCGGGATGTCTTTTAAGATAACCAAGTGCTTCCGTTACGCTTTTCATAGTGGATAGTTCTCTATATTCACTATCGGTCAATAACCGGCTTCGAATAGCACGAATTTTGGTAGTGGAACCGCTATAAGCCAACAGACTTCCCATAAGATTACTCCTTAATTAATTTGTTGAATACATTACCGGCCAATTTTTTATGGTTCATTTTATAATCTTCTTCTATAACAGTAATAATATGGTTCGTTTTTTCCTCTAATTTTGCAAGCTCAGCATTCATTTTAGCATCCAGTCTTTCTTTAAGTGCCTGTAGCTTTTTCGAAGTATTCGCGTCTACTTCTGCGTCATAAGCTTCTATATTCGCTTTCGATTGCTTTTCCAGTTCTTTCTTTTCTGCGTTTGCGCTTTCCATATATCGTGTAGCAGCAGCTTCAATTTCAGATAATCGGTTTATGACTAAATCCATAACATCCTCCTCCCACTCACTAGTACAGCATTGCGTAAATATCACTAAATAAAATATTCGCTATTTACTCCATCACTGCGTTGCCGTCATGTACTAACATTATAATATCATATCATACACCTTTTTTAGAAAAATTCTATAGAAATTTTGACAAATTCCGAAAAATTTTATATTTTTTTTTGTATATTTTTATGCTATGTGATAGAATTTAGAAAAGTGATTTTGCAGGAAATATTAATAAGCACTTACTGAAAGGGCTGTAGAGCTGCCAGGAGGTTACGAGTATCCGCTGGCGAAGCGGATTACGAGTAACCGCATTGAATAAATGGGAGAAAGGATACAATGAATTATGAGATTGAGAAACATACCGGGTGCGGATGAGGCGATTGCAGAAAGTACCTATGTGATACAGCGGCCTAAGGAGTTTCGGGGAAAGTGGAATGAAGTGTTTGGAAATAATAATCCGGTTCATATTGAAGTGGGAATGGGAAAAGGTAAATTTATTACCCAGATGGCAGTTCGGCATCCGCAGGTTAATTATATAGGAATTGAGCGCTATACCAGCGTATTGCTAAGAGCAGTACAAAAAAGAAAAGATATGGAGGAACTGCCGAACCTTTACTATCTTTGCATAGATGCAAGAGAATTGCCGGAAATTTTTGCAGAAGGTGAAATAAGTAAAATATATCTGAACTTTTCCGACCCGTGGCCGAAAGAACGCCATGCAAGGAGGCGGCTGCCGTCGAAAGAGTTTCTGAATCGTTATGAAAAAATATTGATAAAGAATGGACTGGTAGAATTCAAGACGGATAACAGAGAGCTGTTTGAATTTGGGCTGGAACAGGCAGAAATTGCAGGGTGGCATGTAACTGCCAGTACTTATGACCTGCATCATGAGGCCAAAATGGCTGCGGGGAATGTAATGACTGAGTATGAAGAGAAATTTTCAAAAAAGGGAAATCCGATTTATAAAATGATTATTCGCTGCCCTGACAGATGTTAATCTCACAATTAGGTGGAGGCTGCATAATGTATTATAGGAGATTTTCTATAAAGGAGAGGTTTGGATGGCGCGGAAGGTTGGTATCAAGGATAAAGTTAGCCTGATGTTATATGAGAGACCGGATTTAAATAAAAAGATTTTGCATATGAAGAAATCCTTTGATGAGGTGAATTCTTTTTTTAAGAAGGATAAAGCAAAATAATAGAAAAGCTATGAGTATGTAAAAGAGTAGAATTGCGGTTCTGCTCTTTTACATACTCATAAGAAGTTGCTTTCTATGATATGTAAACGCTCCGCAGGATGCGCGCGCTGCTTTAGATTACCGTGAATCTTACTCCGGTTTAAAATTAGCGGAGTCTTTATTTTTACGTATTTCAAGACGGTATGAGATAAAACAGTTAAAGAGATATCGTAGAAATGCTACTACAGGAACTCCCAGAAGCATACCAAGGACACCGGCTACGCTGCCGCCTACCGTAATGGCAATGATGATCCAAAGCGGCTTTAAACCGGTGGAGTTTCCCAATATCTTAGGTCCCAGGATTAAACCGTCGAATTGTTGAAGTACCAGTATCATGATTGTGAATATCAGAGCTTTAAGCGGACTAACCAACAACAGAATGAGAACACCGGGGATAGCGCCGATAAAAGGTCCGAAGTAGGGAATCATATTGGTTACCCCGACAATAGTGCTGATTAAGACTGCGTAGGGCAGCTGCAATATACTCATTATGATAAAGCAGAGTATACCTATTATCAGTGAATCAATGGATTTTCCTATGAAAAATCCACCAAAGATACTATTTCCTTCTTTTAAGATGCCGATGGTTGAATTAATATGGTTGACCGGAACAAAAGCATAGATGATTCCTCTGAAAGTGTTTAACAGAGATTTTTTATCGGCCAGTATATATATGGATACCATGATTACAACCAGTAAATTTACGATCCATTGCACAATAGACATAGAAACACTGAATAGCGCAGGCACCATATTTGCCGCAAAATCTTTCAAATAATTAATAAAATCCGGCAAGGCATTATTAATAGTAGTCCGAAGTACCTCCATATCCAGATTGGGGAAATTTTCTTCAATGTTATCGAAAAATTCATATATAATATTTGCTGCTTTCGGAATATAATTTACTAATTCAATAATACTTTCTATAATTTGAGGAATAATACCAAACAAGGCAAATATAATAAAGCCCAATACAAGTAAATAAGTAATTGCAATAGATAATACTGTAAGCGGGGTATTCTTTTTTAATTTACATACTTTTTGTAAAAATCTGCGGATCCGTTTTACGGCAGGGTTCAGAATATAAGCGATTAATGCTCCGAGAAAAAACGGCATCAATATATTTATTACTGTACGGAAAGTAGCAATTGATTCTTCCCAGGATAGAAAAAGCTTAATGATGATCGCCCCTATAAAAATAACACCTATGCTATAGACAGCGATGGTAAAATACTTGTTGTTTGCCTGAAATTTCCTGGTTTTATCGGATGATTTTATGTTTACATCTTGCTTCTTTTCGCTCATATTTACCTCACAGTTTAATTTATTTTCATTATTACGTGATGTTGGGGTCAAAAGGTATTTTGACCCCAACATCATGCTTTTTCATGCAAGCATGAAACGCATGACCTTTTGACCCTGGTATCATTACATATTATAAAGGTTTTTCCGGGAGGATACAAGAGAATACTATATTTAAAAGAAGTTTATTTTTTCTAAAACATCTAAAATTAAATTGTCTAAAATTTTCTTAATTTTCCATGAAAAAGTACTTGCATTTTTTATAATGTTATAATATAATATTTTTTGCGTTACCAAAAAAAATGCGCGATTAGCTCAGCTGGCAGAGCACCTGACTCTTAATCAGGGTGTCCAGGGTTCGAACCCCTGATCGCGCAGTTAGGAAAGTCTTAGGATTGAGGCGAGGATGCCCGATTTTAGGGCTTTTTGTTTCTTATCCAAAGCAACCTACAGTTGGTTACACTTTTATGATTAACCATAATTTAAGGCATTTTCTATTTTGTTTCGTTTCTTGGATGTTGTACTCCTGTCACAACAATAGTGTAAACGCTCCATAGTGAGTACTCCCGCAAAACTGTTGTCTTTTTCCACCAGATGTTTTGGAATCTCAGTCAGAAGATATTCAAAATAATCATAAGGCTTCAGATTATTAGCTTTCGCCGTCTCGGCTATACTGTAAATAATAGCACTGGATTCAGCACCTGCAATTGTATCAATCATCCAATTTTTTTTATGTGCTATAGAACATAAAAAGAAAAGCTGGATACTGATTGATTCCGTAAAAGGCGCCCAAGCAAGCGCTATAATCTACAGCATTTCGGAGACAGCAAAATTGAATGGGTTGAATCCATACTACTATTTTGAGCATTTCCTTGCCGAAATACCAAAACTCATCGATGAAAACGGAAATATAAAGACATCAAAACTGGATCAGTTGCTGCCATGGGCAGATGAGCTTCCAGCTAAGTGTCATAAACCACGCC
>Ga0153929_1000124_pt1 | contig 32883 bp, 25 predicted proteins | sample TSNJ013MetaG_FD_104689 | JGI IMG/M metagenome (GOLD analysis project Ga0153929, IMG submission 104689) | Attine ant fungus gardens microbial communities from New Jersey, USA - TSNJ013 MetaG | ecosystem: Host-associated > Fungi > Mycelium > Unclassified | place: USA: New Jersey, Wharton State...
CTCCTCACTATATATGATGTTTCCAATGTTACTACAGTAAGTTTTTTTATTTTTATTCAATTTTTCAATATCTACTCACCAATATTGTATATAGACTACTTGTTATCTCACCTTAGTTGCAACACAGGTAGATCATAGACAGGAGATATGTATGAGATATATCTCTGCTATCTTTTCATATTAAGCTAAGTAATTACTTTCTTAACAACTTTTATAGTATGCTTTTTGAACTACTTTATAACAACTACTAAGTCTTTTTAGATTCAACTAATTTATTACTTTCATATATACTCATATAACTCCAGAAGGAAAGTTTTGAACTCAGCCAAAACCAAATATATAGCTGCTTTACTCTTAGAATGTAAGTACATAAATTTCATTTAATACAATTTTTTGACTTAACTTTTTTTCTTAGTTTTTCATCTATATCTTTCTATTCTCTATTATAGAGCACTTAAAGAGAGATGACCAATCATATAGTGACTTAGTTTTAATCATTCTCCAAGTCTGAGTTGACAAGGAGAACTCAATAGAGTCTTTATTTGATTGTTATACACTATTTATACATATTCTGTATTTACTTCTATTTATAACATCCCACACATCTCCTTTAAGTTATTTCTTCTCATATGTCTGTTAATTCCCTAATTAAATAAAAGAAAAAGAAAAGAAATATAAATAATGACTTAGCTATTTGGCCAAATTATGACACCATCCCCCTCTTAAGGTCTCTTATCCCAAGGATTTTTTTTTTTTTACAACTTGTAATAAAGATCACAAATGTTCTTTATTTTATTATTATTTTCTTTTGTTCACTTCTTTATTTCTAAGTTTTCTTGTTTAGTTTTCTCCTCTTTCTTTTTTATTATTTCTATTGTTCTTTACTTCCTTGTTCTTCCTTTTTTTCATCTTTTCTAATTTCTTTCTAATCTTGTCTAGTATTCTTTGTCATACTTCTTATCTGACCATCTGAATAATTTTCTTGCTATAAACCTTCCTGGTAATTCTCCTCTTTTAAATGTCACTTCTTCTCTTTCTTATCTTTTAATGTTTTCTATATCTCTTCTATACTCCTTTTCAAACTCCTCTATTACCTTCTTTGCATTTTCCAGGTTTTCTTTTCTTTCCCAAGTATCTGACTCCACTGTAAATCCCTTCTATCATACTAGATACTTATCCTTTTCTCTAATCCATTACTTATTCAATATTCTTTTGATCTTCCATTTCTCTTCTCCCTCAGTTATGACTGGAGCTAGTTGCTCTTTTCTCTATTCCTTTACTTGCCCTATGTATTTATGTATTCTATTAATATTTACTACTAGATGTATTCTGATTATGCTAGATAACTCCAATTCAATTGCATTTGCTAATATGATTTTCTTTACTTTATAAGAGCCTACAAACCTTTTCATCAGCTTTTTTGTTCTTTTATCAACTATTTGATATTTCAGATCTTTGGTACTAAGCATTACCAAGTCTTCTATTTTATACTCATCAACTTCTACTTTCTTTCTATCTATATATTTCTTTATCTTTTTCTGTGTCTTCTCTAGTGTTACCTTAGCTTCCTCCTAAATCTCTTTTATCTTCACTACAAATTTCCCTGCTTCTTCATATCTCCTCTTCTTTCTTACTTTAAACTCCATCCTAGGTGTCACAAACTTCATTTGGGCCATAACTCTAGAAATACTTGACTGGTTTCAATGATCTAAATGGCCACCAAAAGCCCTTAAGAAGACCTTTCAAACAGTACCAAAAACGTCTCAAAGCGATTAGTATTTACCGAGTTATCAGCAGATTAGTCAGTGATTACCAAGTTACCAGACACTAAATTGCTGATATTTCAGGAACAGCTTAACATAATCATTCACTTCAACAACCATTGTGAAGCTCTCTTCAATGCGCTTCTTTTGGCCATAAATAGATCCAGAGGCGATAAGATCATATAGAGATACAAGGTCCTCAATATTTGTACATAATACTGATTTTTACTTATAGATTATCATCTGTCCTTGAATAGAACAAAGGACTGCCCTAAGATGGTTAGGTTATATCTATTTTAAGAACAATAGCACTCCTATATGTAGAACAATAGGTAGTAATCATGTGGTAGGCTGTTCTGGTACACAGACCACTACAATTATGTATTTAAGAACTGTATATCTGAGGATAAACCTTAGACTTAACAACATCTTTTGCTGCTTGTCTAACTTTGCTTTTTTGAACACTTTGATTATCAAATCAAGCAATCACAAATCAGTAAGTGGCCATTTGTGATATAGAGACTTTAAATGTTGAGGAATATTCTAGTCTAAAGAAGTTCTATCATCACCAACTGATAGCTTAACAACAAAAATAAGTGATAGATTTAACACCAGAGAATTGATACTACTTAGAATCCCAGAGCATAAAAGAGAATTGTTATGTTGTCTCTAGTAAGTTGTATCAAAAAGTTTTGTTTCAGTTTTCATTTTAACCTAAGATTTGAACTAGTTTTTAAAATTGCCATTGAAATATAAATAGTCATTAGAAAAAGTAAATATATCTGTGATAATAAAAGGTATTCTTATTAGTTCCATATGTTTTCTTTCAGTTCTGTTGTTACCGGTATAATACCAGATGTTAAATATCATAGAAACAAAAAATATAAACAAGACTATTGAGCTATTAATCTGTTTTTGCTTTGTTTTCTTAGTAATTTATTTTCATAACCAGCCCTATAAAAAAACATCAATAATCTTTATTAATAAGAAAAAAATCACTTACAAATAATAACTAAAAATCAAATTCATTTTCTATGATTTGATGAGTATATAAATTAGACTATAGAGTATTATGTTCTTGAGAAAACCAAGTAAAGTCATGATCTTCCATAAAACAGTACTAAAAGTGTTCAAAGACTTTAAATAGAGCAGAGTTGTCTTGAAGTGTATCTATAACTTCCTAGAACTCTAAAAATAATCTACAAACAGAAATATAAAGTAGCTAAAGAGATATGTTAAGCCAATACAAATTTTGCTTCTATAAATAATATAGTTCTCCAAATATGTTCTTCATAATTGAATATACTTTAGACTTCTTTTATAGAGAGCCAGGGCCTTTAGAAATTAATTTCTGTATAGAGTTAGGACTATGACCATTATTAATGAATTTTTTTCTTAGAGAGTCTGGGATTTGAAAGATTTTGATTTATGACTAGACTTAGTTGAAGTAGAAAGTAATATTGAAATATTTGATCTCTCTTGTTTTTATTGATTTGCCTTGCCATAGTGAGTCAAAATACCTATTATAAAATATATTTCTCAGTCTTATTCTTATAAAAGAGAAAATAAAACTGTACTTTACTTGTCCTTGTAATTATCTTCAAAAAAAAGTGCTTAACTATAGAGAGATTTTAGTTCTTTAAAAAATCTCTTATTACAACCAGTTACACAATATAACTGAAAATGCAGAGATTCTTGAGCATTAGTTGTAGCTGATAATGCTTTCTATAGCTCAGAATTTATAGGCATACAAGTGAAAAAAATCATCTGAGCATAAGGTTTTCAAGGCTAGTACTCTATCCAGTTAGCAGTATCAGGGAACTCATTTAGGATCTATTAAACTATGCTTTGAAATCTATCTAATAACTTAATTTCCATGAGTTTTTGTGCCTTGATGATAAACTTGTCTCTTTTAGAAATAGGAACCATACCACTGATCTTTGAACATCTTGTAATCAACCTTCTGAAATGCTTTCTACATTCTTGAATCAATTTCTCTCCTATATCTCTCAGCTTCTTTCTATTTCTAGAATCTTTATTTGATAAAAAAAGATCAGTAAATGCCTTAATAAAACCTTTTTTTTGAGCTTTGCTAAAATCCATTATCTAGATCATAAACTATCAAATAATTGATTGAAAAAAACAAAAATAAGAACATACAATTACAAATATAGTGTTTTTGAGAACAATTCTCTTTTGCAAAACTTAAGCAGCAATAGTTTAAAAAGTTATAATGAAATGAATTTTGTAATATCCTGTCAAGCTACCATCTATAAAAGACATTAAAATAAGCATCTATCTCTTGAGAACTGGTGAGAAGACTGAGGTCATTATAAGAACCCAGCTTGTATTCTCCCAAAAACTATGAGCTGTATCAGCAATTATTTCACATACAATATCTTTTTCAAGTTTATTGTTGCTATAAAGAGCTTGGAATACTATGAAGGGAGTTTGCATATAGATAATGTTCTCTAATCCAAGTTGTGACATTTTGATAAAGTAAGGGTAATCTTTAGCAAATTGTTTAATAAACAAAAAAAAGACTGTAAGATCATAAAAAGTAAACTTTTTTCTTGTTTTATTTCTTTGATAAATAATACAACTTCAATTATGCAAGGTATGAAAAATATCCTTGACTGATTTCCCAGGTCCAGTCAAAGTTGGAATATCTAATTGTAAACTAGAAGGACTAATATTAGGATAGTTGAGTACCATTTCATCAAACTAAGCCTCTTTATCAGGATTTAAATAAATGTTAACAGAAGAGGAAGTGTAATCATGAAAACTATCTTGTACAAAGTATTTTCCACCTTTCTATATATAAACTATTGCCCAAACTCCACAAGAAATATGAAAAAGAGGCTTTCTACACTGATATCCTTATTAAATCTAAGTTTTTTGTCCAGATTTTGTAGTTCTAGGTTGTATAAGAACTTTGTAGTCATAGCTTGAGCATTGGATGATCCCCAAATATTGTCATACAGATCTGAATCCTTTTTGCTAACAAGAAGCCTTTTTCTATCTATTCTTTTGGTTATAACCTGTTATATACCAGAAAATTTGGTATAAATTAATATTAATATTTATATTCTTTATTATTATTTATCTCCTATAGAAGTATTGTATTTCAGACTAAAAGTATTGTATTTCAGACTGGCTCTCTCCTATTCCAATTGTAGTATATATACTAGGTAAATATATAAGAACAATCTAGTTTGTAGATTAAAATCCTAAAGTCATAAATCTACTTTCTCTATATCTTTATAACACTCTCTACTATATAAACTTCTTATTCCTAAATTTATCTCTCTCTTGGACAATGTTCTACTATTCCAAAATAAGTAACCATATATGCAACAAGAGATCAAGGTATAGTGCACAAGCTAAGATCAAAGTTATTCTACTTTTGTGTTATTGTTACACTCACTCTGGACCAGCTGTAAACCTACAGGACTGGAGAATAACATCTTTTACTTCATCTAGTAGTATGTTCCACTCTCTGACTCTATTTCTTGTGTCACTTTACCTAGTAGTATGTTCTACTCTCTGACTCTACTTATTGCATCACTTTTCAAAACCTGGAGTATACACTCATAGTATATTCTAGCCTTTCCATGCTGCTATATTCTTTTTTACTTGACATGACCTTTCTTTACTTCACAAGCCCAATGAATAGATGGCTACTTTCCTTTGATAAGTTCAATCTCAGTAAAATTCCACTCAAAATAGCTATTAGAAAAATAAGAGTATAACTTTACTAATGTTGTTGGTAGTGAATTAGTTGATAGAACTGGAGTAGAAGGGGAAAGTTCAGAAATATATTGTACTGCTACTAAAACTTGAGAACTTTATTGAAGAGATAAATAGGTTATAAAACCACTCAAGATCACTAAATAGCCAAGGAGCCAAAAATCTAGTAGAATAATCTAGGGGAAGTTAAAAAACCAAAAAGCATAGTAAAGTTGCTAGTGTGAGAGTAATATATTTTCAGTGAGATAGTCAACTTACTTCTAAAAAAAGTTCTTATTTAAATAGGTTCTAAGACTATCCAAGACTACCAGAGAGCCTAGAAACCAAAAATCTAGTAAAGTAGCCCAGTGGAAGTCAAGAAACCAGAAAGCATAGTAAAGTTGCCATAGTAGCTGTATTGAGTCTCTACTCAAATTATTAACTATATTACAGAACTAAGTTATATAATTTATTTTTTACTAGCTTTTTGGTACTGTAATGTAGTTGAATGATTACTGAACTAGTAATTATAGTTTGTTAGCCAATAAACTTAGTCATTTTATGAGTTTAACTGACTTGTCAATCTATTGATCACTTATAATTATCACTAATTACTATTATCAATTACTATTACTGAGTTAGTGTAGCAAGATAACAGATAGCAGCCAAGTAGCAGTAATATACAGTCAAGTTGTAGTAATGTATAGTAAAGTTATTATGAATATTGCCAAACATTGTAGTAAATTTGTGATTAAGTATGGTAACAAAAGCAGTAATATGTAGTAGAGGGTACTGTAAATTCTTTAAGCCTATACTGTTATTATGCTACCAGCAAAATTTCTGTGGAAATGTAACATGGAATACACTTTATACCCCTAGATTTACTATCTGAATTCATTCTAGAAACTCTCCTATAAGCCCAGGACATAATCCAAGAACAGGTATTCTTACTAAGTAGTCATCAAGCTATTACATACTAGAACAGCATATATCTCAGGAGGCAAGAATGATAAGCTAGCATCTGGTTTCTCAGAGACAAACTATTTCTGATGATACTTTAGAACTCAAATACTCTGTCTTATCTTTGGAATGTAGTATAATTTCAATCTAGAGTAGATCTAGACTAATATGATGCCAAAGCAACAGATTAAAAGTCTATCAATGACTTGCAATCCCATCACTATTGAACTCAATTAAGGAGTGGATGTTATACAAGATAACAACAGTGTTAAGAGCCTTTGCATGTGATAGAAGTAATTTTTAGATTGCATTTAGGATGAGAAGTAGCTGATTAACTGGATAGGAGAAGTAAGTAGAAAAAGAAGCATAGAAGTGAAGTAGAACTACATGAAAGAATAGAAGGTAATGTCTATATTACAAATGGTCACTTACTGATTTGTGAGTTAATAATTTGATAATCAAAAGGCTCAAAAAAGCAAAGTTTAGACAATAGCAAAAGATATTGTTGAGTTTGAGGTTTATCCTCAGATATACAGTTTTTAAATATATAATTGTAGTAGTCTGTGTACCAGAACAGCCTACTATATGATTACTACCTATTATTCTACACATAGAAGTGCTATTGTTCTTGAAATAGAGATAACCTAACTGTTTTAGAGTAGTCCTTTGTTCTATTCAAGAATAAATAATAATCTATAGATAAATATCAATATCATATACAAATATTGAGGACCTTGTATCTCTATAGGATCTTATCATCTTGGGATCTATTTATAGCCAAAAGAAGCACATTGAAGAGAGCTTCATGATGGTTGTTGAAGAAAATGATTATGTTAAGTGGTTTTCAAGATATTGATGATTTAGTATCTGGTAACTTGGTGATTACTGACTGATCTGCTGATAACTCAGTTAATACTGATTGCTTTGAAATTTTTTTGGTACCATTTGAAAGGTCTTCTTAAGGGCTTTCAGTAGTCATTTAGATTGTTGAAATTGGTCAAGTATTCCCAGAGTTATAGTCTAAATAAAGTTTGTGACAGTCTGTTATTATTGTATAACTTAAGTTGAGTTGACTCAGTAGCTAAGTCTTTGAGGATTACAAAGAGAACTCAATGGGGTTCTTACTCAATTATGTCAGCTACTTATACAAGTATGCTATTTACCCTTGTTTATATTAATGGTATTCTACAATCAACCAAGAGACTGTTGGTTCAATTCTCTTGTTTGTTATTCTATAAATATATATCTTTGGTTATAGTCAAGATAATTTATGACAGTCATAGCTATATAGTGATATTGGAAGGAAAAAAGTGAGAAAGGCTGGAAAAAGAAGGTATTTTTCTTTTTATTCATTTTTTAATTGAGTCTTGAACATTTGTAACTTTAATATATTTCTTAGAGTAGAGAATAATAGGCAGTATCTTCTTTGCTCTTGTCTTTATCTTAGAAACTCTAGAGGTTGTTGGATGCAATTCTTTTGAGTGTATAAGAGGTGATCTTGGTAAGAGATTGAGTTGGTAGTGTTGTTTCTTTGTATATTCTACTTGGTCTAGAGAGCAAGTGGTAGAGATAACTTGGATGACTTTTGGCAAGATAGCAGACTGAGAAAGCCTGGCTAGCCATCTACTTAGACTGTACTACATCTGTAAAGTTCAGTGTTAGGGGTGTAGATAAGGGCTTGGTTGAGATTGGTAAGGCCCATAAATGGTATACTAATTACACTTGCTAGTGAGCTCATTACAGTACATAAAGGTTAGTACCTTGGAAGCATTATACTAGATACAATCTAAATTGATCTCACAATCATTTTGACTAATTTTACATTACAAATGTGCTATACTTCTTTATTTTAATTTCTTTCTGATACCCCTACTACCTATTTGTAGAAACTTAGACTGAGATGTCTTAGAACCACTTCTAGTCTGAGTTAACAAGAAGAACTTAATGAAGTTCTTGTTTAATTTCTGTATACTACTTATACAACTATTATATAGTCTGTGCACTACTTTCCCATACTCATTATGTAATGTCACTCTGACCTATAATCTGTAACATATTATATGATACTTTTCCATACTCTTTTCTTGTATAGTAAGTCCAAAAATAAAATAAGAGAAAAAAAATAATAACTTAGCTATTTTGCCAAGTTATGATACTATTTATCTCCACAAACTCTTTAATATACAATTGAGGACTGTCACCATTCTCTTTTCTATTTTGCTCATTACAGTACAAACCACTTTTGCCTCTTTTACTATAAACAATTTTGTAAAAAAAGTTGTAACTATATTAATTAATTTCATTTGTGGTTTGTTATCCAAGCTTGAATTCTTTGTAACCTCCCTAGATGAAAATCCCCCAATAGTTCTAGGATATGACTGGTTAAAAAGAGTTAATCTTTCTATCAACTAAAAGGAGAGAACTATCTAATTTGACCTAATAATCTATGTTTCTCCTAGTCTTCTATATATGCCATGTAGTACTAAAGAGCCAGATACTCAGCACTCTCCTGCAATTTGTAGAAGCAGCAGCATTCTAGAAAGTCTACAGATAAAAAGAAACAGTCTCTTTTTAGTTATCATCTATAGACCTAAAACCTTTATATAGGTATACCAGTTTAATAACCAAAGAGAACCTAGAACTAAGTGGGTTACCTGAAGATTACCAAGAATTCTCTGACATTTTCAGTAAAAATAAGTCCAAATAACTCCTTCTTTATTACAACTATAATTTCTCCATTTAATTGAGGAGAGAGTTAAACCACTGTTGGATCCAATATACTCATTGTCTATGCTAGAATTCAAAACTGTCATAATTTGGCAAAATAGCTAAGTTATTATTTACTTTACCTTTTCTTTTCTTTTCTTTTATTTTCTTATTTGGACTTACTATACAAGAAAGAAGTATAGAAAAGAGTTATATGATAAATGTCATATATCATAGTTATATGTCAGGGTATTACAGTATTACATCATATAATAGAGTCATATAATAAGTGTGGAAGAGTAGTGCACAGACCATATAGTAGTTGTATAAATAGTATACAGAAATTGAACAAGAATTCCATTAAGTTCTCCTTGTTAACTCAGACTAAAAGTAGTTTTAAGATGTCTCAGTCTAAGTCACTACAAAAACACTGTATAAATTCATAGAGGAAAACCTCAAGCTGGGTTTAATACAACTGTTCTATTTCTCTTATAGTTCTTTGGTGTTATTTATATAGAAAAAGAACAGGTCTTTATATCTTTGTGCTGATTATAGAAAACTTAATAGAATTACTTGGAAGAACCATTACCCAATCTCTCTGGTATCTGACTTGCTAGACTCTTCCAAGAAAGTAAAGATCTACTTGAAAATTGACCTTTGCAGTACCTACCATCTAGTTTGCATTGTGGAAGGCAATGAGTGGAAAACTATATTCTGCATCCAGTATAGATTATTTGAGTGGTTGGTAATACTCTTTGGACTATTTAATACTTCCTTAGTCTTCCAACAACTAATGAACAAAATCTTTGCCAACCTTCTCATGTTATCAAGAGACAATGAGTGTCCTTAGTAATCACCCTAGATAGATATTCAAGAAGAACTCGATGGAGTTCTTTGTTGGATTGGACTACTACTTATACTACTTTTACAGTGGCTGTACCACTACTAGTCTACAATCACATGTTTCTCCAGAATATTCTACAACCTTGTGACCTTATTACATAACTTGGCTTCTTAAGTTCCCCTGCTATTTATATCTTAATCCCATTGTATGCTTTGAGGTTTTGGACTAAGTGTTTGAATGCACGGGAGACTTTTTCCTGCTCGGGGCTCTCATAACATGGCCCCCCCTTCAAGTTTCCTTGTCCTGAGGAATTTTTCCATCGATCCCAGTTTTCATCCCATCTTCTCTTCCTTTCTCTTTTATATTTTTTTCTTCTCCAACTATACAGTAGTTTTGCTATGAATTCCCTAGATAGTTTCTAACTGAACTCCTTTTCTTCTTCCTCTTGCTTCTGTTGCCTTAGTTCTTCAATTTCTTCCCTGTACTCCCTCTCAAACTTCTCTACCAATTCTTTTGCATTCTCCAAGTTCTCTCTACTTTCCCAGGTGTCTTCTTCTGCTGTATAGTCTTTCTATCTCACCAGGAACTTTTTCTTCCTTCTAATTGTTCTTTTGTTTAGAATTTTTTCTACTTCAAACTCTTCTCCTTCCTCAATGATAACTGGTTTTGGTAGTATCTTCTTCTGTCCCTCCACCTGTAGTTTATAGAGTCGTACTCTACTTACGTTAACTACAGGGTGTATTTTAATAGATTTAGGTAATTCTAACTCTATTGCATTACTCAAGACGATTCCTTTTACTTTGTAGGGGCCTATAAAGCATTCAGTCAGTTTTTCTGATCTTCTTTCTTTCATTTGTTACTTCAAATCCTTTGTGCTTAGCAGTACTAAGTCTCCTACTCTGTATTCTTCCTCCTCCCTTCTCTTTCTGTTTGCAAACTTCTTCATCTCCTCCTGTACTTTCCCTAACACTGTTTTCGCTTCCTCCTGGATTTTTTTCATTCTCTTTACAAATTTTTCTGCCACTTTGTACTTTTCCTTCCTTCTTCCTTTGAATCCTATCTTTGGGTCTTGACCATAATTTGCTTTGAATGGCAATGTTTTTGTTGCTGCGTGGATCTTGTTATTGTATACAAACTCTACCATTCCCAACCAATCCAGCCACTACTCTTGCCTGTGATCAATGAAGACTCTTAGGTACTGTTCTAGCTTCTAGTTTATCCTTTCCGTTTGCCCATCCATTTAGGGATGATAGGCTGTTGAGAGCTTTGTCTGAATCTCCAGTAAGTTATTCAGCTCCTTTATCATTCCCACTGCAAACTACACTCCCCTATTTGATATGATGCTTTCTGGAAGCCCATGCAACTTTTATACATGGTCCCAAAACAGCTTTGCAAGTTCCTTTGCTAACGTTTTCTCTATTGTTGCTATAAAATGTGCCATTTTACTAAAACGATTGCATACTACTAGGATTGCGTCATATCCCTGGGCTAGGGGCAGTTTGGTGATAAAATCTGCTGATATATAACTCCATGGTTTTTCCAGGATTGCATTGGGCATTAGCTTTCCTGCTAGTGCCTTGCTTTGGTTCTTGTACCTTTAACAAGTATTACATCTATCCACATATTTTCCTACCTCTTTCATTATTCCTGGCCACCAGTAATTCCTGCCAATCAACTCCGTCATTTTCTATCTCCCTCCGTGCCCTCCTACTAGGGTGTTATAATATAATTGTATTATTTCCCTTCTAAGGTCCCCTTCTGGCATATATATCCTTCCTTCCTTCATTACTATTCCATCTTCTACTTCCCATTCTTCATCTCTTAGCATCTTGATTCCTGCCTTTTTCAGCTTCTCTATTGCTTTTACGACTTTCTTATCCTCTTCCTGTACCTTTCTAATTCTTTCTTTTAGGTTTTCCTCCTCTATTATTGTTTCTGCTTTCCTAATCCACTCCGGCTTCACTAGTTTCTGATTCTTGTTATCTCTCTCCACTCTATCCTACCAGTCTGGCCTTCTGCTTAATCCATCTGCCTTCCCCATGCTCTTTCCTGGAATGTGCTTCAACATAAAACTAAACCGTGATAGGTATAGGGCCCATCTTGCTTGTCTTTGGTTTAATTTCTGACTCACCATAAAATACTGGAGGTTTTTGTGATCTGTCCAGATTTCAAATTCAAGTTTTGCTCTTTCCAAATAATACCTCCATGCTTCTAGGCATCTTATTACTGCTAACATCTCTTTATCGTGAATTTCATAATTCTGCTCAATAGCGTTTAGCAATTTAGAGATGAAAGCCACCAGCCTCCATTTGCCATCTTTGCACTTTGTCGGTAATACCCCCCCTGTTGCATAATCTGAGGCATCTGCTTCCACTCTTATCTCCCTATCAATGTCTGGGATGGCCAGAATGGGTTCTATGGTAAACACTACCTTGAGTTCCTCAAATGCTTCCTCCTGTTCCTTTTCCCACTTTCACTTTTGCTCCTTCCTGACTAGCACATGTAGTGGTGCTGCTATCCTAGCAAAGTTCTTTATGAACCTTCTGTAGTAATTAGTGAGGCCTAGGAACTTTTGCACTTTCTTGATGTTCCTAGGTGCCAGCTAGTTTAGGACTCCCTTCACCTTTTCCTTTTGCATTTCTACTCCTTTTGGGCCAATTACTACTCCCAGGAATTCTACTTCCCTTACTTTCCATTTGCATTTCTCCAGTTTTACGAACAGGTCATTTTCTTCCAGTCTCCTCAGTACTTCCTCTACCAACTTATCATGTTTTTCCTCCATATCCGTGGCTACTAAAATGTCATCAATGAAAGTCACCATATCCCCTTGGTTTATGAGGTCTCTAAATAGGTCATTCATCATTACTTGGAAGGTAGCTGGGGAGTTTGTCAACCTGAAATATATAACGGTGGGTTCATATTGTCACAAAAAAGTGATTACTAAATAGTGATATAAAGGTATAACAAAATACCTGTTCAAAGAACTACATAAATAGCTGGACCCTCATTAGCAAGTAGCCTTGCTAATGTCGCCCTTTTGGTGTAGTGGTAAACCATACAGTATATGACTACTGGTCCATAGTACAACTGTGACATATATGCTCTGATATGTGTTGTGAATGCTGCCTTCCATTCATCTCCCTCCTTGATTCTGACATTATTGTATCCCCATCTCAAGTCTAATTTTGTAAACACCTTTCTCTTTTCTACTCCGTCCAATATATCTGCAATAAGGGGTAGAGGGTATCTATTCTTTATTGTCCACTGGTTTAAGTGTCGATAATCCTGTACCATCCTCTGGATACCATCCTTTTTTACCACAAAGTGTACCAGTGATGTTTGGGGTGATTTGGAGGGTCAAATGTATCCTTTCCTCAATTGGTCTTCTATGAATTTCTGTACTTCCTCTTTTTCTTCTCTCGATAGTGAGTATATCTTCCCCTTTCTTGGCATAAACCCTTCTTTTAGCTCTGTGGCATGGTCCCAGGTCTTTTCCACTAGCATCCTTTTTGACTCCTTTTTTCCAAATACTTTCTTCCACTTCCAGAATCTCCTAGGTACCAGTTCTCTTAATACTTCCTCGTTCTCGTTTTTTTCTGTCTTTCTTACTTTTTTCTCCTTTCCTTCTTGCTTTCTTTTTCCACATATAGGTGGGCAATGCATCATCTTCACCTCTCCCTTTTCCCAATCTATTTCTGGGTTGTGGGCTGCTAGCCACAGCATTCCCAGTATCAACTTTGTCTTTCCCAAGTTGCACATGTCCATTCTCACTCTTTCTATATGTTCCTTGAAGAACATATTGCACTCAACCTGATGTGTTATAGCTTCTCCTGCATTTGCTATTCTATCCACATTGCTAACTAAGAGGGGTTTTTTTAGCTTCTCTATCTTAAACCTCTTTTCTTTTGCAAAGGTTATGTCCATGAACAGACCTGTCACACTGCTATCCAACAATACCTTTACTGCTACTCCTTCATAACTCTCCAGCTTCTCTAACCCTACTTTCAGCCAGACTTCCCTCAACGGCCATAGTGTGTGCTATATATCTCTTACTTTCTTAGTTATATTGGTGGACATCAATTTATTGCCCAGTTTTTCCAGGTGCAATATACTGTATATATTATTGGAGGCCAGCCAAGAGCTTACTGTCCTCCATTTTCTTTTGCCGACTCCTATGGTGTTTCTACTATCCTTCCCCTATATCTTTCCCAGCAATTTTTGGCTATATGGCCTTATTTTCCATATATGTAGCACGTTCTATCTCCTCCTCTTCCTCTATCCACATCCATTGCATTTGGGTTTCTCCTTGGACCTGTTTGAGCTCCCCCTCTATTAGTCGTGTTTTCACCACCACCTCCTCTGTATCTCTCTTCTGTTCTCTATGTTATTTGTCCCCCTCTTCCTCTGTATGATCCTCCTTCTCTTGGCTGTACATTTCCCCCTGGGCACACTACATTTCTTTCCAGTACTCTTTCTTCTGCCCTACTTTGTCTTTGATTCCTGTCCAATTTTACTACCCTTTCCTACCACTCCCCAATGGTAGTAGGCAGTTCCTCTACTTTGGCCAACTTCCTTCTGATGGTCCTATTCAATCCTCTTTTGAATTCTTCAATGAGAGGTCTTCTCTCATAGCTACTCCCCCTGGCAACCTTTTTAAACTCCTGTACATACTCGTTGCAGGTCCTTCTCCCCTGCTCAATTGTTCTTAGCTGCTCTATTTTTCTTTCCTCCTCCAATGTTTCTCCAAAGTCGTTCCTTATCTTTATGAACAACTGTTCTGCTGACTCTACCTCTGATTCTCCTTTTGCTAACTCGTCCAACAGGTTATCTTTCCATGCCTCTGCTATTTCTCCTTGTACATATGATAATACCCAGGCCACCTGGGTCGCTTCTACCTCCTCTGTCATCTTTATTCTGATGTATAGTTGAGCTGTATTTACAAATGTGCTTACTTCCTCCATCTTCCTACTAAAGACTTAAGGCCTTGCAACCTCTACTCTGCTCCCTTGTTGCTGGAGGAGCATAGTGTTAACCTGCTGCTGTAGGGTGGCAATCATAGTGAGGAGTTGTTCCTTTCTGGAAAGGGTTTTCCCCTGTTGTTGTTGGGACATATTGTATGGTGGTGGTGATAGTGATGGTGATGGTGACAACTTGTACTCTGATGATTCCTGATCCAGGGTTGCTAACTAAGGCCTATATCCAACAGGGCACGCAATCTTCACCTGTCTAGATTCCTACTGCCTTACTGACTACTACTCTAATCAAATTTGGTATATGATTGCCTCTAAGAAGAGGACCTCTATACTAAGTGGCTTCCTAAGGAATAACCACCAATCTCCTATGTATACTATTCACAATGGAATGTAGTACAGAGTTTATATGAAGAAAGAAGTAAAGAGCAACGTCCAATTGTGAGATCAGAACTTGAGCAGGATACCTAGACTTGGTATCTCGTCTCCTCCCTCAGTCTCTAACTGACTGAGAAGTCCCCTTTACAGCTAGGGCCTGCTATCCAAAAAGCTTGTAAGCACTGTGCTCACTAGCAAGGAAGATGTAAGAGTAAGTGGGTGGTGAGGCTACGAGATATGAGGTCACTGTTGGGAATCGAGTTCTTATATTATTGAGAGACAGTGAGTGTCCTTAGTAATCACCCTAGGTGGATGTTCAAGAAGAACTTGATGGAGTTCTTTGTTGGATTGGACTACTACTTATACTACTTTTACAGTAGCTGTACTACTACTAGTCCACAATCACATATTTCTCCAGAATGTTCTACAACCTTGTGATCTTATCACATGACTTGGCTTTTTAAGTTCCCCTGCTATTTATATCTTAATCCCATTGTATGCTTTGAGGTTTTGGACTAAGTGTTCAAATGCATGGAAGACTTTTTCCTGCTCAGAGCTCTCATAACACAACTGTTATAAAACAACTCCTAAGAAAAAAACTATTTCTTGTATATTTTTCAACTTAATGGAAAACATCCAAGAATACAATGCAGAAAAGATATAAATGGCATAGGAAGGATTATATAAGATATAGATAGTTCTTAGTAAGAGTTATGTGATTATAGGAGACAGGCACACAGACTAACCAATATTTGTATAAATATCTAGTGGAATCTAATAGAGAACTCTCTTGTACTAACAACAACATTTGAGAAAAAATAGATTGTATACTTCACCGTTCAAGTATACCTTCTACCAACAAAAGATTAAATTTTTGGGTTTTATACTAGATTCTGAAGGTTTATAGATAGATAAGAACAAAGTACAAACCATTGAGAACTGGCCTAAACTATACTGTCCAAAAGATATTTAGGCATTTTTGGATTTTGCTAATTTCTATAAAAGGTTTATTAGCAAATACTCAAAGATCACTTTTGCTCTTATTTATCTCACTAAAAAGAATGTGAGCTGGTTTTGGTCCAATAACTACAAGAAAGTCTTTACTAGACTAAAAAGGGCATTCATGATAGCCCTGGTACTTGATTACTAGAATCCCAAAGCATTTATCATTGTTGAGACAGATGCTTCTGACTTTATCCTAGTTGTGATTATCTCTACCTACTATAAAAGTGAACTCTACTCCATTGCTTTTTATTCATAAACATTCTAATCTGCTGAGTTAAACTATAATATATATGATAAGGAACTACTGGCAATTTTTGAAGTTTTTAAAAGATGAAAACACTACTTAGAAGGTACTTGTAAGGGAACTGTACTATCATGACTTGGCAAAACAACTAAGTCATTATCTATATTTCTTTTCTTTTCTTTTCTCTTTTTATTTGGATTTACTACACAAGAAGAAAAGTGTTATATAACAAATATCACATATTATGGTTATATGTCAGGATATTACAGTGTTATGTCACATGATGATGTCACATGATGAGTGTGGGAAAGTAGTGCACAGACCATGTAGTAGTTGTATAAGTAGTGTATAGAATTTAATAGGAACTCTATTAAGTTTTTTTTGTCAACTTGGACTTAGAGTATAATTAAGTTGTCTCAAGCTAAGTCGCTACATACACCAAAGTCCACTTCTGATGTACTGATGGCAATACACTAGACTGACCCTGCAACTAATTAATTGCCTATTCCTGCATTCTTGTCTCTAACTACTGAGATATTTCGTAGCATATATAGTATAGATTACTCTCTAGAAGCCTTATTCTATTCTTTAAGGTTTCTTCTGGAGATAAGTTGTAATATACTCTAGACTTATTTATATACTAAAGAATCTTCTAGAGTCACTCTGCTTTGGCTGCCCTTACAGTACTTGAGTACTGGTAAAAGTCATCACTGATTACTATAATCTAGAATATTTCTGTGAATCCAAGGTATTGACCTGCAGACAGGCTTGTTGGTTTAAGTTTTTTTCTCAATTCAATCTCTAGATTTGTTTCAGACCTGAGAGACTAGGGGTGAAATCTGATATATTAACTTAAAGATAAAACCTGTGTCCTGAAGAAATTGCAAAAGATTTAGAAAGCCAAGTAATTACCAGTATAAGATCTATTTTCCAACTCCAACAATTAGAACTAGCACTCAGAGCCATACAATTGTCAAACCAGGCACAGGAGTATGAAATGGTACTGGACTTAACAATATTACTAAAGGATATCAATGTTATTCTGTCTCTCAACAGATTAGCAGCAAAGCTTGTGAAATCCCAAACTATAGTTCTAGACTTTCTTTGGTCTAGGGATTCAAAGAACTACTTATTGTACCAGAGTTATACCTATGTCTCTAATATGGAGGACTTATACCTTTGTGCATTATACTTTTACCATAATTATATGTTGGCAGGCTACCTGGGTCAAACTAAAATACTACAGCTACTACAGAGAAAATTTGCCTGGTCAAACATGAAGATATTTGTAATTGATTTTATGAGGTCTTGTAATGTATATAATAGGAACAAATTACATTACTACAAACTATATAGTCTATTAAAACAGTTACTGATCTTATCTTGACCTTGGAAATCAATCTCAATAGATTTCGTTGAGCAATTTCTTTCTTCAGATAATTTTACAAATATTCTAGTGATTGTAGACTATCTAACTAAACAAGGGGTTTTTATACCCATCTACAATACCATTGATGCTTTTGCATTGGTAGATGTCAGCAACTGACTCAAGAACCTTAAATTAGGAGTTAACTCAAGATAACACTTCAAGGTTAGAAGAGAACTCAATGGGGTTTTCACTCTAATTACAGTTTACTATATATACAAGTACAGTATTTGTTCTTGTTTAAAATACAAGCTGTCTATCAGCTACCAGTTCAACTTCAGTCTATATCCATTATATTTATAGCTTATTGTTATAGTCAAGGTGACTTATGACAGTAGAGCTCTTTATCAAATATATTTTTTCTAAACATAGTATCTCTTTCTATATTACTTCTGATTGAGGACCAAAATTTATCTTAAGCTTTTTTAGATCACTAGTCAACTCCTTGGACATCAAGCTTCACTTCACTTTAGATTACCATCTAGAAGTCAATAGCCAAACAGAGAGAACAAATCAAACATTAGAATAATATCTGTATATATACTATAACTACCAGTAGATGAACTGGGTCTGGCTACTTCCCTAAGCTAAATTCACATTCAATAATATTCCCTCAGCCTCTACTAGTGTCTTCTTTTTTTTTGCTAATAAAGATTACTATCTTCAGCTACAAACCTAATCCTTAGACAATCTTTTATTTGAATCTATAAGAACCTTCTCCAGCAATCTAGAGTTTGTATACTCTAAACTAAAGCAGTTGCTAACTGAGACTTAAGTATATTATCAAATACAAAGTAACTTTATCCATAGATTATTATCTGTTCTTGAATAGAACAAAGGACTACTCTAAGATGGTTATATTATCTCTATTTCAAGAACAATAGCACTTCTATATATAGAACAATAGATAGTAATTATGTAGTAGGTTGTTCTAGTGCACAAACTACCACAATTATGTATTTAAGAACTGTATGTCTGAGGATAAACCTTAGACTTAATAACATCTTTTGCTATTGTCTAAACTTTGCTTTTTTAAGCCTTTTGATTATCAAATCATCAACTTACAGATCAGTAAGTGGCCATTTGTGATAATTCTGTTATAGATTGAAGTTATAGACATAGACTTGATTTGAAGTTATACAATATTGATTCACTTATGTAATATATATATACACTCTGTTTTTACTTCTGAACTATGTAAAGTACTGCTCTATCCTATAAGGTTATGGGCTCTGGCTCCCAGAATTAATCACCTACTATCATTTCTGTCCTTCTACAACAATTTGCTGCTTACTACAAATTTATTCATTGCATTTTCATTATTATCATGTCTTCTATTCCTGCTATATTATCATTTGTTGACTTTATTCCCATCCTTTAGATTAGAGTCTCCTGGGCCACATAAAGTTCTAGAATGTAGAGAGAGCTTGAAAGAACCTTTGTATGGTACTATATCTCTAGAGACATTACCATTCTCTTTTTACCTTGCCAACTCATCTCTAATGCTATAGCTGAGTTTGCAGTACAAGTCCAACTTTGCTAAGAGTACTAAGAGCTAAAGCATGCTTATGAAAATGCTCTTAAGGCTGATAGTAAGGCCAAGGGACTTATCAAGAAATATCTTACCACTGACCAGCTACTTGCTCTTGTTGCTAAGCATCTCAAGATAAAATACTTATGTCTTTATGGTATAGGTAATTTCACTAATTTTGCCAATATTGTTTGCCAGACTGCTTAGACCAAGATACAGTAGAGAAAAAAGCTTGATGGTTAAGTCTATTTAATTTATCCAAAAAGCAACCATACAAATACTCAGTGTAGGTAACAAAATAGAGAGAGTACAAATGATAATAGGGATAGTGGGAGAAAGAAGAGGAATATAACACTATAGAAACTAGCAAATACTACTATTGTCCAAAATCAGTAAGATCTTAGTTCAGATACTGATTTTTCTCAGGCTAATATCACAACTGCTTTTCCTGAATATTATTATACACCTTCCTCTTTTTTTCCTGCTTATGTCATGATTGCTACTGAAGTTGTTGCTTTCCTTGCAAAGACAAGTAGAAAAAATACCTTCCTTGTATTACAAATGGTCACTTACTGATTTGTGAGTTGATAATTTAATAATCAAAAGGCTCAAAAAAGCAAAGTTTAGACAGTAGCAAAAGATATTGTTAAGTCTGAGGTTTATTCTCAGATATATAGTCCTTAAATACATAATTGTGATAGTCTGTGCACTAGAACAACCTACTACATAATTACTACCTATTGTTCTATATATAGGAGTGCTATTGTTCTTGAAATAGAGATAATATAACCATCTTAGAGCAGTCCTTTGTTCTATTCAAGAATAGATAATAATCTATAAGTAGAAATTAGTGTTATGTACAAATATTAAGGACCTTGTATCTCCATGGGATCTTATTGCCTTGGGGTCTATTTATGGCCAATAGAAGAGCATTGAAGAGAACTTCATGATGGTTGTTGAAGCAAATGATTATGTTAAGTAGTTCCCAAGATATTGGCAATTTAGTATCTGGTGACTTGGTAATCACCAACTGATCTGCTGATAACTTGGTGAATACTGATTGTCTTGAGATGTTTCTGGTACCATTTGAAAGATCTTCTTAAGGGCTTTTGGTGGCCATTTAGATCGTTGAAATTGGTCAAGTATTCCCAGAGTTATGGTCCAAATAAAGTTTGTGACATTACTCTCTCTCTTGGTTCAAGCTCTGTTGAGAAGTTATCTCATCTTTGGTAGACTCTAAAGATATTCCTGCAGCTTTTTGCCTGCATTATATAGATTTTCCTCAGGTTTTCATATATCATCTCCTTGACTGTATTCTTTCCATTTAACAAGAAATTTGTTTTTTCTATGTCTTTGTCATGAATCTAGAATCTTCTCTACCTCCCATTCTTTCTGGCTCTATATCAAGGTTAGTAGTGGAGATGTAGATTTCTGTCCACAGATAGTGGATTTGGAGTACTGTACTAACTTGCTAGTATAAAAAACTAGATATAGCATATAATAACTATGCCATATCTTTGGATGAGAACCAATTGTTAATAGGAATGAAATGGACCCTTTTGATGAGCTTGTCAACAATAATATAGATAGCATCATAACTGTTTGACTCTGGCAATTGTATGATTAAGTCCATTGAGATTATTTCCTAAGGCCCATTAGGTACCTTGTTAGATATGAGTGGTTCAAAAGGTTGTTGTATGTGATTTTTTATCTACTGACACATATCACAACCCATAATGTATTTCTTGACAAATGTTGTCATCCCAGGCCACCAGTAATTTCTGGAGACCAACTTATAGGTTTTTTACCGATCTGAATATCTGGTAGATAGCAAATCATGGTGCATCTTAATAATCTGTTGTCATAAGGTATCTTTTATACTGTGGAGAATATAAACCTTCTTTCTGTACAGAAGTAGTCTGTTCTTATAGTTCTAGTCTTACAAGGATTTTCCAAATTCTCTTGGACCAGACTTGAGTAATGTTTTATAGTCTTTGATGACTTTGTCTGATAAGAGTGCTGTTTTGACCTCCTTTAGGATTATTTTATCATTTATTGGTATCTCATGAGTAGCCTCTAGTATATTGATAGTAAAGAACTTAGGTTTTAGGAACACCTGGTTTGTATTGTCAAGGTCTGTCTCTATCTCATGGTATGCTCATTTGGACAGGGGGTCTTCTGCCTACATTATCTTCTCCAGTTTATAATAGAGTACAAAGTCAAAACAAGTCATGAAAAGTGTCCATCTTGCTTGTTTTCTGGCTAGCTTTTAAGCTATTCTGAAAAAAGTAAGGTTCTAATAATCTGACCAGATCTCAACTTTATATAAATACCTCTCCAAATAGTGTTTGTATTTCTCTAGTCTCTAAATTACTGCAAGTAGTTCTTTGTTATAGATTTTATAGTTCCTCTCATAGATATCTAATAACTTGGAGAAGAAAGCTACTAGATGTCACAGATTAGTTTGTATATCCTTTTGTGATAAAACAGCTTCTATTGTGAAGTTGCTGGTATTAGTAGATAACTTAAAGAGATCTTTGTCATTTGGTATTCTTAGAACTAGAGCTGTAGTGAAGGCCTTTTTCAGTACCTCAAAAGCATTTTGTTACTCTATGCCCCAAGTCCAGATACTATTCTTCTTGGTCAAGTTAAAGAGTAGCTTTGACATCTTGACAAAGTTCTCAATAAACCTATGATAGAAATTCACAAAACCTAAGAATGCTTGTACTTGCTTGACTTTTGTTGGTACTGACCACTCTAGAACTCCTGAAAGTTTCTCCTCATCCATCTGTACTTTATTCTCTAAAATAATTATGCCCAAATACTTGATACTACTTTGCTCAAAGAAACACTTCTTTGCTTTAGCATAAAGGTTATTAAATTGGAGTCTTTTCAGTACTTTCTTGACCAATCACCTGTGCTCCTTCAAACATGTCCCAAATATTAAAATATCATCTAAATATACTATTACTAATTGTATACAAATCAAGTCTTCCAATATATTATTCATCATGCTTTGGAAGGTCACTGATATATTAGAAAAACCAAAATACATAATAGTTGTCTCAAAAAGGCCTTATCTTATAATAAACACTGTCTTCCATTCATTCCCTTTTCTAATATAAATTTTGTTGTATCCCCACCTTAAGTCAATTTTGGTAAAGATTGAGGCTTTGCTAAGTAATTTAATCAAGTTGGCTATTCTAGAGATTGGATAGTGATTTTTGACAGTAATTCCATTGAGAGCTCTATAGTCCATAATGGATTGTAAGCTTCTATTATGCTTCTTTACAAAAAAGAATAGAACTGCTATCAGGCTAGCAGATGATTGAATATATCCTTTTCTGAGTTCCTTATTGATCCATATATCAAGAGAGTTTCTTTCTGCTAGAAAGAGTAGATAGACCTTGGCTGGTTTGGAAAACATTATACTTTCTACACAGTTAATTACATGGTCATATAGTTTTTGTATTGGTATTCTCTCTGACTTATTCTTTGAAAACATATTCCCATACTTGTGTAACTACTCTGGTACATAAGCCTTCTAGATCTTTGTGTCTTTGTAATCTGAGTCTTTATATTAGTCTTGATTGTTGAGTATAGTTGCAATCATTATTGTCTGTTAATGACCACCTAGGTTAGTTGTGTCTGCCTAGCTAAGAATATGGTTATTGAGGTCCTCATCTCCTATATCATCCAATGAGGGAGATCTGCTAACATCTAGTTCAAGGTAAAGTTTATTAGCTCCTGCTTTTACATCTTATATTTTACAAGCTTTACTAGTGTATGTATCTGGGTACCTGGTGAGCTCTTATTGACCTTTTCACAATCAATATTTGGATTATGCTTATACAAGTACAAATACCCAATCATCATTTCTTTATTCCCTAAGTTGATGATAAAGAGATACTGGGTTGTCCTATACAATCCAATTTCTATATAAGCTCAGACATACTCAGTTATTTGTTCCACCTTGTTGGAAGTACCATCTGCATTAGTTATACAATATGGATTTGCCAGTTTATAAGTTACCAGGTTATTATTTTCTATAACAACTCTGTTGACAAAGTTTATGGTGGCTCCTGAATCAACTAAAGCCTTGGTCTGTACTTTCTTTCTGTATACTCAAAGTGTAACTGAAATTTTGAAGAGAGTAGTCTTATTACATACTATATTATTACAAGATTCTAGTACTACTTCTGACTTTTGTAAGCTAATAGAAGATATACTTTCTTCTGACTATAGATCATAGACATTATACTCTATAGTCTCAAGAGAAGATCCAATTTGGGTGTTTCCTTTTCCTTTCCACTCAGAGGAACAAGATCAGGGATTTTCTCAATTGATGCACTATTAATTTTGATGTTCTCAAAAGGGAAATCTGGATTGTCATTGTCTTCCTCTAATATTTTCATTAGCCATACTCTAAATAACTAATTCTTATTCTTGCTTGGACCTGGTGAAGATGGTTTCTGAAAATAGGTCTTATGAGGACACTTGTTCTCATTACTGGGCTTATTATAATAGTCTACAGTATTATATGTTTTTGACTTATTCTTAAAGCTTTTTCTAGTACATATTTGATAGTATTACAAGCTCTTTCCTTTCTTTTTCTAAATTTCATCTATTTTTATTGTATCTAGGTTCTTCTTTCTTCCACTTTTCTCTTTAATTGCCTCTGGACCAAATATTGTGTCCTGGACCTTATCTGGATATAAGGTCTTATATGCTTGTATTAATAACTTTAGATAGTCATTTCATATTTTTGGAGATTGATTTGTAATTTCATAGATAATAAGTGTATTTTACAGCTTGTCAGGGATGACCTCTTTCATTTTGTTAATGTGAACTTTATTGCTATAGTTGATAATTCTTGCCAATGTTCTGTATTATTCTGTGTACTTGACAAAGTTCTTCTTTGTTAGGTCCTTGTTGATCCAGAGTACTATTAATTTCTTCTTTGTTTCTTTTTTATTATCTTATTGTCTATAAATATTTTTGAGTTCTTGGACAAAGTCACTTCAAGAACCAACACTCAATCCTGCTTCAATCTTGTTATAATATGACTTCATATATGTGCTAGCAAGAGTATGTAAATGGATGAAGGTACATATGATTTTCTGATCATCTAATATAATACTAGATGCTAAACAGTATAGAGTAATCTAGCTCAACCAATCATACAGATGCATCTTATTTTCAGAGCATGCAAATGTTGGTAGCTCTGGCACCTTGGTTTTGGAGATGATGTTTCCTTTAGGGAGCCTTACTAGCTTTCTCCGAAGATAGACAACTTCTGCCTCCAAATTTGTAATTTTATTGTATGCAATAGTCAAAATACTATTATAGTAATTAATTGCTTTATTGAGCACCTGATCAACATAGTTCTTGAGGGTCAGAGTAGTACTCTGATATACATTTTGCAGTATCTCTATCTCTATCTTATTCTAAGACATATGCTTAGGGCTGATACTATCTCTGACAAGTATATCCTAGTTCTTAGCACTAAAGTCAGCAAAGGAAACAGTGGTGGTAAAGTTGGTAAAAGTTGACATATCTAATTTAAGTAATTAATTATAGTTCTTGAGTATATTTTCAAGGGGGTAAAAGAAAAAAATGCTTAAATTTAGCCTCTTAATGCCATTATATTACACTGAATACTATTCTAATTATATTATGTCTATGGAATAGTGAAATTGAGCTCTAGAAGAGCTTTACAAATCTCTAGTACTCTAGTAACTGGTTTGGAAAAATCTACATTCTTCAGGTACTTACAAGTATCTTTTAGCATTCTCTACTCCTTGGCTATGAGCTTGTAACCAATTTTGTCTAGCTCTATAATTACATCCTACAGTCAATTGAACCATTTCCATAGTGAGTCATACTGTAGATCCTCAGCTTAGGTCTTGTTTTTGCTTATCTTAGTAAAGTATAGCCAATAGAAGAGCATTGAAGAGAACTTCATGATAGTTGTTGAAGCAAACAATTACATCAAGTAGTTCCTGAGATATTAGCAATTTAGTGTTTGGTAATTTGGTAATTGTAGATTGATCTACTGATAACTCAGTGAATACTGATCACTTTGAGATGTTTTTGGTACAGTTTGAAAGATCTTCTTAAGAGCTTTTGGTGGCCATTTAGATTATTGAAATTAGTCAAGTATTCCTAGAGTTATAGTCTGAATAAAGTTTGTAACACCTTAACTCAGACGCTACTTGTTATCTTAGCCCTTATTGTGGTCATTTCTATAATAACACATATACTTTACTCTAGCAATGTATTTCAATTTATCTTGGCAATTCCTCTACCATTTATACTATTGCTACTGGCACTTTTCACTATATGATAGATACACCTACTGGAGATGTTATTTCTATTGAAATTACCAATGCTCTTCATATTCTTAATATAAGCTATATCTTGCTCTCAGTCTTCTAGTTTACAAAAAATAGTTAACATACTGTTACTTTTAAGAGTAAGCAAGCCATTATTATCCATACTGCTTCTAACTCTATTGTTGGTCTTGCTTACCTTACAATAAGTAGTCTTTACCATTTGTAAGCTTATTTTTGTTTGTCAAAGGAGTATACCTACCTCTCTCACAACTTTACTGTAGTTAATATTAACTATGCCCATCACTGCCTAGTGTAAAAGGACTATACTAAGTTACATTCCTGATATACTATATTAGTATAGAGTTATGAAGGCTTAGAGCTCAATCAAGGTAGTTGTTTAGAAAGAACTCAATAGAATTTCTTGTTGGATTCCACTAGGTACTTATATAAATATTAGATGATCTGTGTACCTATTTCCCACAATCACATGACCCTTACTAAGAACTATTTATATCTTATATAATCCTTCATATGCTATTTATATCCTTCCTGTATTGTATTTTTGGATGTTTTCTATCAAGTTGATAAATATATGGAAAATAGTTTCCTCCTTAGAGGTTATTTCATAATATACTAGTAGTAGCCTACCAGAGTGGCCCTATACTAATTAAAAAATAATTATATAACATTTAATTAGTTGCCTACTCCTACATTCCTGACCCTGACTTTTAGGATGTTCCATAGTTAGAGGGACTTATATATAGTATAGAGTATCCTTCTAGGAACCTCATTCTATTCTCTAAGGATTTTCCTGGAAAGTGAGTTGTAATATACTCTGGAGCATATTTATAGACTAAGGATTCTTCTGGAAGCTCTGCTCTGGTCACCTTCATACTTAGGTCATCTTGGCTATGACAACATATATTGTCTAGTTGCAAAAGGCATATTCAAAGGTATTGATCATTTGGAGGGCTGTATAGACTTCTGTAAGGCCTGTACTATAGGGAAACAATACAGATTTTCTTTTTCTACTTTCAACAAGCAAGCATGCTATAAGCTAGATCTTATTTACTCTGACTTGTGTAGTTCTTTTCCTCTATCACATTATAGCTATCAGTATTATATTACCTTTACAGATGACTGTATATGCTACATCTGGATTTATCTTCTTTATGCTAAAGCTGAGGCCTTTACTCACTTTTGTGAATAGAAATCTATGATTGAATTGAACATAGGTATTTTCATAAAGGTTCTTCAAACAGATGGAGATGGAGAGTATAAATCCTATACTTTCAATTCCTTTCTCTCTAACTATAGTATTCTCTATTAAAAGACAGCTCCTCATACACTCTAACAAAATGGACTTGCCAAAGTTCTTAATTATATTATTATTCAACAGACTTGATACATGCTCTATAAAACTAGACTTACCACTGGTTTTTGGACAGATACTATTTGTACTGCTGTTTATCTTATCAATTACTTATCTACAATCCATCTTATATCTTCTATACCTTATAAAGCCTGAAATGAATATAAACCTTTCTTCAAGTATCTCAAATCCTTTGGTTGTCTAGCTTATATACTTGTCCTACCTAAAGGAAAGAAGCTTGACTTATGGACTTGTAAATGCAAGTTTATTGCTATAGAGAACAAACAAAAGCTTATCAACTTTGGGACCCTACCATACATTAACAGGTTATTTCCTAGAATATTATCTTTGATAAACATTTAGACCCTCCTATATCTTCTGCTCTATGATCAGATCTTCATGAGTTCTTTTTACAAGGTTAGTTATCTAAAAAAGACCAACCTAGTATTTTATAAGTAGAAGATAAATGGGATTCTAATTCTGATCTTTATTCTTCTTCTATTTCTTCTACTTATACTACAAGCAACATAAATAGCTCAGACTCTTTATTTTATCTAAACTCAATAAATGATTTTTTCTTTTATTCTCTTTAGAATCTTACTTCTTTATCTTTGCCAGTAGAATATTCTCCTTGTCAATTATACCACACTGAGCTGGAAATTTTTCAAAATAATACAGGTTCTCTAGTAGAAGGTAAATATATACATTATTTAGTTAAATGCTACAATAAAAAACTTGTAATATTTTTTCTCTTTAACTTCTACTGAAAAATCTTCTATCAAAGAGCCTGAAGTAGTCCCTAATATCAATAAGCCTGAGAATAGTATGAGTGACCTTGTTTTAGCCTTTGCTGCTATTGTTTATGCACAAACAATTGAGGAACTATGTACTCTTTCTGAAGTCTTGAACTTACCACAGGTTAACAATTGGAAAAATAGAATTATAGATAAAATTAGACCTTTTCTTAAAACTGGTATATTTAAGTTTGTATCTACTCTTTTATCAAGCTAAAAAGCTATTAGCTCCAAATTGGTCTTTGAACTCAAACAAGAAACTAATGGGACTATAGAACGGTATAAGGTTTGATTGGTTATACATAGATTTATCCAAATGCCTAGGATTGACACTGATCAAGTCTTTTCACCTGTTGTCAAACTCACTTCTATTTATATTTTATGCAGTCTAGCTGTCTGCCTTCAACTCTATTTTTATTACTCTATTTTTATTACTCTATTTTCATTATCTTAATGTTAATATTGCTTTTTTCAATGGCAAATTACAAGAAAAGTTATATATGCATCTACCATATGGTATTGAAGATCATTCAAACAGATTAGTATGCTTTCATTACTCTATATATGGTCTGAAACAGACATTTCATATATAGAACCAATTGCTTGATTCAAAACTCAAGAAAATTGGTTTTTATTGCATTCATACAGACTATTATATTTATGTCTTTTGTCAGAAAGGGTATATTACCTTCCTTGCTATTTATGTTGATAATATGGACCTTCTTAGCAACAATTTTACTTTTATGCAAAAAATCAAGAACAAAATAGAACAATGTTTTTGTATCAAGGACCTTGGTTGGATTCATTAGCTACTTGGAATTGCAATTGAATATAACTTTAGAGCTCAAACTATATGATTGTCACAAACTCACTATATTAAAAACTTTATCATTTCTTTTACCACTTCTTTTTTTTTTTTTGGTATTAAGTTATCAAAAAATGACTCTCTTTCTCCAGATCAAGAACATGATGTTGATCTTTTCTGGTACCAGTCTATTATTGGTACTCTTATATATGCTATATCATGACATGGCCAAAACGGCTAAGTTATTATTTATTTTCTTTTTCTTTTTCTTTTCTTTTTAAATCTACAGACATATAAAACAACTAAAAGGAGATGCGTGGGAGTTTATAAATAGAAGTAAACATGGAAGGTGTATAAGTAGTGTACCACAATTGAATGGGAACTCTATCGAGTTCTCCTTGTCAACTCGGACTAGAAGGGTGATTAAGTTGTCTCAGGCTAAGTTACTATACTAGAACTCAATATCTACTTCTTGAGCATTGTCTGCCTTGGACCTTGCTCACTCTTACTCTCATATATAAATCAACCCTTGGCTGGTGGTCATCACAATTACTAGCCACTTCCATACATAGCCAGGCCCTTGGCTTAAGAGAACTTATCAGTCAGTTAGGGACTGAAGGTGGAGACATGGTACCAAGCTCAGGTACCATGATCAAGGCCAGAACTTGCAATTGAGCATTGATAGACAGAAGTAGTAGTATTCACCTTATAAACCTTGTGCTGGTGGTCCATTGTGATTAGTACACACAGAGGAGTAACGCCGCACTCTTAAGAAGGCATTTAGATCAGGGATTCCATCCGTTGGGTGATAGTCTAACCCTAGTATTAAGATAGTAGTTAGTAGGGCAGTAGAACTCTGGCTGGGTGAAGATCTTGTACCCCAGCAGAGGTAGTATAATTAGTAAGATCAACCATTCATTTTGTACCCTTGAAACATCAACACAATGTCTCAAACATAATACAACTCTCTCATAAGCAATTTGCTCAACCAAAAGCACACCCTTGCTAAACTAAAGGCAGAATTAGAAGGAAGGAGGAAAAGAATATGTCAGTGTTGTAGAAGGTTTGGGCACCTGGTCCATAACTGCAGGAACAAGAATAAAGAAGAAAAGGGGAAATCAATTCTCCAGAATAGATTTGAGGTGATAGTGAGTAGGGTAATGTAGTGTAGGATGAAGGAGAAAGTGGAAATAAGGAAACAAGAGACAGTGGAGGAAAGGGTGCAATGTTTTAGATATTGGAGGATAGGACACTACAAGTGGGAGTGCCCAGTTACTAAGGAGGAGAAGGAAAGGAGAAGTAAAGAAGCAGTATGTGCAGTCAGTCTGCAAAAGACACAGCAGGGAGAGAGGTCAGCACATCCCAAGTGGGAAAAGGCACAGAAATACTGTGGAGGGGAGAATATACCAGAAGATGTACAGCTGTTGGAGTTAGGATGGATGACAGAAGAAGTCATAGCAACCTATATAGAATGTAGGTGGTGCAGAAAGAAAGGAATGCATAGGGAAAACAACAGAGGACAAGGAGTCCTCAGAGGGAGAAAGTTAGAGGAAGCCGAGTGGTGCAGATGCTCAAAGCAAAAGAAAAGAGAAGAAGTAGCAGCGCATTCCAGAGAGAAAAAGGCGCAGCAGGGTAGCATGTAGACAGTAGTCCTGAATGGCACAGCAAAAAAAGAGGATAGGCAAAGAGACATCAGGAGAACATTCAAAATATTAAGGGAGGTATGGTTAAACATAGGGGTAGAAAAAGTAGATACACATGAAGGCATAACAGTAAAAGCACTCTTGGATAGTGGTATGACAGGAATATTCATGGACAAGAAAATGGCAGCAAAATATGGGTTTAGACTACAGAAGCTAGAAAGACCAGTAGCAGTCAGAAATGTAGATGGAACAAACAATAGTGGAGAGGCTACTACATACCAAGTAGAAGTAAATGTGTACTACAAGAGCCATGTAGAAAGGATGAGGATGGATGTATGTGATTTGGAAAAAACAAACGTGATATTAGGGATGCCATGGTTACAAGTCCACAACCCAGAAATCAATTGGAAAACAGGGGAGGTCAAGATGACGAAATGCCCTCCATTATATGGAAGGAACACAAAATTGGAAAAGGGACAGAAAGCAAAGAAGGGAAAAAGGGTAGTCATACTAGAAGAAGAAAAGATAGTGAGGTGGGCAATGGAGGATAAAGAGAACTGGGGAAGAGATGAGGAGGCTGAAGCAGATCATAAGAAGATTGAGGAGATGGTTTCAAAGAGGTTCCTAAAATGGAGGAAGGTGTTTGGGAAGGTGGAGTCAGAAAGGATGCCAATAAGGAAAATCTGGGATCATGCCATAGATCTCAAAGAAACGTTTAAACCACAAAAGGGAAGAATTTATTCTTTATCTAAAAATGAAAGAGAAGAAATTCAGAACTTTGTAAATGATCAACTGAGAAAGGGGTACATCAGACCATCTAAATCCCCTCAGACATCACCAGTATTCTTTGTAGGCAAGAAGGATAGGAGTAAGAGGATGGTGATGGACTACTACAATCTAAATGACCAAACAGTGAAGAATAACTACCTACTTCTATTAATTACAGATTTAATTGACAATATGGGGAGTAAGTGAGTATTCACAAAAATGGATCTTTGGTGGGGGTTCAACAATATAAGAATCAAGGAAGGAGATGAGTGGAAGGAAGCGTTCACAATCCATGTGGGGTCCTTTGAACTGACAGTTATGTTCTTTGGAATGACGAATTCACCAGCCACATTTCAAGCAATGATGAATGAAATTCTGAGAGACATGATTAATGAGGAAAAGGTAGCAGCATTTGTGGACAATGTGCTAGTTGGGACAGAAACAGAGGAGGGACATGATGAAATAGTAGAGGAGGTCCTGAGGAGGTTAGAAGAGAACGACTTGTATGTCAAGCCAGAGAAGTGCGCATGGAAAGTAAGGAAGATTGGATTCCTGGATGTAGTCATAGGACCCAGTGGAATAGAGATAGAGAAAGAGAAGGTAGATGAGGTGTTGAGTTAGCCAAAGCCAAAGAACGTGAAAGATGTCAGGAAATTTTTAGGTCTCGCAAACTATTACAGGAGGTTTATTAAGGACTTTGCTCGAGTAGCCAGACCAATGAACATACTGACAAGGAAGGATATGAAGTAGTAGTGGGGAGAGAAGCAGCAGAAAGCATTTGACAAGCTCAAAAGGATCTTTACAACTAAGCCAGTACTAGTGTTATCAGTAGACAGTGAATGTCCTTAGCGATTACCCTAGGTGGATGTTCAAGAAGAACTCAATGGAGTTCTTTGTTGGATTGCAGCCCTACTTATACTACTACTACAGAGGCTGTACCCTAGATTCCCACAATCACATGTTCTTTCCAGGATGTTCTATGATTACCTGACCTTGTCACATGATTTGACTTACTGAGTTCTCACCCTATTTATATCCTTACTCTATTGTATGCTTTGAGGTTTTGGATTAAGTATTTAAATGCATAGAAAACCTTTTCCTGTTTGGGGCTCTCATAACATGGCCCCCCCCTTCAAGTTTCCTCATCCCGAGGAATTTTTCCATCAATACCAATTTTTGTCCCATCTCTTTTCCCTCTCTCTTTTGTATCTTCTTCTCCCCCAACCATATAGTAGTTTTGCTATGAATTCCCTAGGTAATTCCCGACTGAACTCCTTTTCTTCTTTTTCTTGCTCCTGTTGTCTTAGTTCTTTGACCTCTTCCCTATGCTTCCTCTCGAACTCTTCTACTAGCTCCTTTGCATTTTCCAAATTTTCCCTATTTTCCCAGATATCCTCTCCTGCCGTATAGCCTTTCTATCTCACCAGGAACTTCTCCTTCCCTCTAACTATCCTTTTGTTTAAGATTTTCTCCACCTTGAATTCCTCTTCTCCTTTGATGATGACTGGTTTTGGTGGTATCTTCTTCTGTCCCTTTACCTGTGATTTGTAGAGTCGTACTCTACTTACGTTAACTACAGGATGTATTTTGATAGAATTAGGCAGCTCTAA
>Ga0153929_1000126_pt1 | contig 32685 bp, 37 predicted proteins | sample TSNJ013MetaG_FD_104689 | JGI IMG/M metagenome (GOLD analysis project Ga0153929, IMG submission 104689) | Attine ant fungus gardens microbial communities from New Jersey, USA - TSNJ013 MetaG | ecosystem: Host-associated > Fungi > Mycelium > Unclassified | place: USA: New Jersey, Wharton State...
AAAGAAGTAAGATACAAACTAAACAAAAGGAACAAGCGGATGACTTCATGCCATCCGCTTGTTCCTTAGGGTTTTATGATAATTTATTTAAGGGCTTGATTTCTGACTGAAATGTATTATAATATAGCTATAAGCAGATATGGTTCATCGGTAGAACGCTAGCTTCCCAAGCTGGAAAGGTGGGTTCGACTCCCATTATCTGCTTTTTCTTTGTATTTATGAGGGTTTTTGAGGTTACATTTAGATTTTTATAAAATCCTTATTTTTTACTTTGGTGCCAATTTGGTGCCAAATAATCTGTATTTATAAAATAAATTTAGAGGAGTATATACTGATGAAATTTAAAGTTGAAAAAATTGTGTGCATTATAAAGATTGGGAAAAGACGTGGGATAGGTGTAAATCATATATAGAATCTATCTTATATGAGTTTGAAATAGATACATGCAAATATTTTGTAATAGCTAATGATAATGATGATGATTATAATTTGGCTATACAAAAATATAGTAAAAAATTGAATAATATTGAATCAGCTACACCTGATTATGGAAATGGCTTTGATTTTTTCGGAAAATGCCTAGAGGGAACTAATCAAAAGGGTGAATTCTGCCAAGCTATTATTATTAAATTAGTTATAATGGTAGCGTTTTGCGTTGACCATTCAGTAAAAAATGGAAAAATTACTATTGATAATGATTATGAAGATTTAAAGGATATAGGGTATAGTATTGTAACACATGAGTTAGGACATGCTTATGATAATCAAAACATCTATAATTTATTTGGTATTGAGCCTTTTAAAATTAAGAATTATAAAATAAATGAGTATAAAAAGTTCATTCGAAATATGGCACTGTATATATGGGGAGAATACTATGCAGAGAATTTTATGTATATATTTATTAAAAAAAATGATGAAATTGTAATTCAAAAAGAAAGTATGCTTTTAGATTCCATACATAAGTACCCAAGAGGTAAAGATACAAATAGTATTAATAAAAGAGTGTATAGAATTTGTTATTTTTATGCTCATTATATGGCCTATTATGAACATCAATCTAAAGACTGTCCTTTATTTGATAAATACAATGAAGATAAAGTTTTATTATCATACAAACCCTATTTGAAATCGTTGGGGCAAACTTTGCATATGTTAAAAGGAAGATATCCTGAATGGGAAAATAAGAAAGAAATAAATAATTTAAAAGAATTAATTTACAACATGATACAATTCGAACATGGATTTTTGCACAGCGAAGGATAAAACAATTGGATTTAATAATTGTTGTTTACCTAAATATGGTAGGGGGATGAAAAAAGTTTTGAAAAATCCCCATGACCACATATGCCGTAAACCTTGCACGATTTTCTAAATATAAAAAATTAAGTTGGTAAAATCCTATCCTAACATTTCTAACCCCTAAAAAGGGCAAGAACACGGTACCAGTGCAAAAGTTCATATGTCAGATTTGTCAGTCCCTAGAAAGGGAGGATGTAAACATAATTCCCGATAATGCGTACAAAAAGATAAAAATGTTAACATTTGTTAAGGTTGATAGGATATAATAGAAAACCCGGACAGCGTTACAACTGTGCCGGGCGAGTTTTATTGTTTATTTCTTCTCAGTGGTTTCAAGAGGTTTTTTAAGTCGCATTTGGTTATTTTCCGACAATCCATTTGGTACAAGTATATCTCCTTTTGCAATCATCTTTAAGGCATTTTGGAAACCCTCAGCCCTTGCATCTTCAAGACTATAAGATTCACTGTGCTCTAATAGTATCTTTATTCTTTCTAACTCTGTAATAGCGTTGTCCTCACAGTCAACAAAGGAATCATAGTCAGTTCTTAGTAAATGGTCCTGACTCTCAATATCTCTAATGCATTGCTTAATAGCGTCGTTTAATTCATACATTTCATCCTCAGTCATAGGACGCAGTTGATAGGCGTCCTTATTAACGTCTACAATCATAGCATATAGTAAATCAGCTGCCAGTCTTGATAAATAATTCACCTCATAAGAATTGATAAACGGTTTATAGTGCGTGCTATATATTAGATCAGCTAATTTTTGCGAGCGTGGGTCAGATAGAATTGCATCAACAAAATGAAGAACGTTACTGTCAGATAACATGTCTAAACTCGTTTCCGAAAACCCCAATTCATAAATGCCCATATCATTATATTCTTTTGATTTATAACCATTTCCGAATAAATAATCCAGTGTCACGTTATATTTGTTTGCGGCATTAACGGCAACATCTATACTTGCGCATCTTTCGCCACGCTCATACATGCTGAGAGTATTTCTTGAAATTCCAATTAAATCGGCAGATTGTTGCTGTGAGAGTTTATTCTCATTTCTCAATTCTATTAAACGTTTGCCAAAATTCTGCATCGTATATGATTGTTTCTTTTTAGTATGTGTATTTTGCACTACCTTGTTGGCAGTTTTGATTTTTGCTTGGTCTCTATTTGTTACTTTCATGAGGGTAAGTCTCCTTTATAGTTGGCGGTTGAGTAAATTTGTTACATGCAATAATAAATAGTAACAAATGCTTGCGTGAACAAATGAGTTACTATATAATAAAAAGTGTAACATATGTTAGCAGCTAATTCAAGCACTATTTAAACAAAGATAAACAGAAAGGGGTAATCAAATGAGATCAAGGGCAATGAATGTAGTAGCAGGCGAAAGCAGGCTGATGGACACAGAAGAATTAAGAGCCTATACCAACTTAGGCCGTAACAATGCCATGAAACTGGGGGAAGAAATCGGGGCAAAAGTCAAAGTGGGTAAACGTGTCTTATGGGACAGGGCGAAGATTGACAAATATTTAGATGAATTGACGGGGGTTGATAATATGGACAGGAACGTTTTAGGGAAATTTTATTTATTTTATAAAATATTAATTAGTTTAAAGTTGTGGAAAAATCTATTTTGTCTATCTTTGCACATATCGTCACAACTTTTCATAACTCGTGAGAATACTTTGTAAATTATGCAAGTATATAAAAAACTTATAAAATCCAGCTTTATTTTCCGAAATTCCATTATGGTATTATAGATTTATAGCAATACATGTGTAAACTAATAAAACTTGATAAAGAAAGGAAAATGGTTATGAAAGAAAGGAATTCTTTAGTTTCAGGTGAAAAACGCTTGCTTGATGCAAACGAGGTATGTACTTATTTGAGCCTTGGGAGAAATAAGGGTGTGGAATTTGCAAAGTCCATAGGGGCAGAGCGGAAGATTGGAAGGCGTTGTTTATATGACAGAGTACATATAGACAAATACCTTGACGAACAATCAAAACTTGCAGAGGTAGAATAATGCATGGGGCTAATAAGAAAACAACGGCAGCAGGGCAATCCGGCAAAGTGCCTGCTGCAAAGGCGGTGGTTAAGTGACATTAAATGAGCTATTAACTTATTTCAAAATTACAAAAAGACACAGTAATAATTCATATCAGTGTACATGTCCGGTGCATAATGACAGTAAAGCAAGCCTGACTGTATCAGAGGACAGAGGAAAGCTATTGTTGCGCTGCCATGCTGGATGTGATACAAAAGACATTCTGGAGGAGGTCGGACTGTCCTTTAAGGATATCGGTAGTTATAAGCCACAACAATGGAAAGAACGCCTTGAGTACGGCCAGAAAAAGCAGATAGAAGCAATATACGACTATCGTACAGCCGAAGGTAAATATCTGTATTCCAAAGTAAGGTTTGAAGGTAAGGAAATCCGATATTTAACGATTGATAAGAAGAATGACACCTATCAATACTGTAAAAAGAGAGTTTCTGTATTGTATAACCTTCCGGAAGTGGTCAAAGCCGTTAAAGATGGATACCCGGTATATATTGTGGAAGGTGAAAAGGACGCAGATACATTAAAAAAACTGGGCTATACAGTCACAACAGCAGGCGGTGTAAATGACTGGAAGAAAGAATTTGCTGCATATTTTACCGGGGCAAAGGTGGTTATACTGCCAGACAATGACGGTCCGGGGCTAAAGCTGAAAGATCAGATTGTTAGGGATTTGAAACATTATGCACATTCAGTCAGATGGGCGGTTACATCCGAAGCAGATAAGGGAGATGTTACGGATTACTTGACAAAAGAAGGTCATACCAAGGAAGATTTGAAACAGTTGGTTGCAGATGCCGAAAATATCGGTGCGCCGTGGTTATATTACAGTGGGAAAGAGCCGAACAGAACGTTGAAAGTCAATGGTGATATACTGGCAGACAGCATAAGCAGAGGATTGTCATATTTGATTGTTAGGCGGCCGGAGGAAGATAAGGACGATTTTTACGTTTACGAGAACGGTGTATACAATAAATGCAACCGCAATAAGGTGAAATCAATTATCCGAAAATATGTTCCGGTAGGGCTTGCCAGTGATAACATGATTAATAATGTGTATAATCTGCTGCTATGCAAGGAAAGCAATATCTGTACATTCAGGGATTTAGATACTAATGAGCAGTATATTAATGTCAGGAACGGTCTGTACAATATCAGGAATAAACAGCTTGAACCACATACACCGAAGCTATACAGCACGGTACAGCTTGATTGCGAATATCAACCGGAAAATAATCACAGACCAGTATTTGAACGGTATATGAATGATCTATGTAGCGATACGGATGGAAATATAGACAAAGAAAAGAAAGCGGTGCTGCAGGAATACATTGGACTGATTTTATCAAATGTAAAGGTGTACCGGACAAAATTGTGCCTGGTTCTTTATTCCCTGTTAGGCAATTCAGGAAAAACGCAAATCCTTAATATGGTTGATGTGCTTCTGGGTTCGGATAAAACGATTAATATACCATTACAGCAGATGAATGAAAATTCCAAGTTTTCAATGGGTAGCATCGTAGGGAAACGCCTTATCAGCATAGGCGATCAGACCGGCAGCGATATAAACGACAGTGCGGTTTTTAAACAATTGACCGGTGGTGATCCTGTTAAAGTAGAGCCGAAGAATAAGCAGCCTTTTTCTTATACGTTTTGCGGCGGTATTATAATGGCTTGCAATAATCTCCCAAATATCAAGGATGATAAAGGGGGGCATGTATTTGAACGGTTTTGTATTGTACCCTGTACCAACACCATAGAGCAGGAACGCAGGGACGGGGAATTGTTGGACAAGATGTTAAAAGAGCGCAATGCAATATTCAACTGGTTTCTGACCGGGCTTAACCGCTTGATCGATAATGGTTATAAAGTGACAAAGTCAAAAGCATGTGACGAAGCAGCAAATGAGTATAGAAACACTTTGGATACAATTTTCCGTTATCTGGATGAATATTATATAATCACCGATGATAAGATGGATATGATTTTAAAAACAAAATTTGAGGATGATTATACCTACTGGTGCAAGGATAATGGATATATGCCCATAAATAAACGGGGAATCAAAGACCGGATGGAAAAGAACGGCGTACGATTAGGGAAGGATTCAAGAGGTAACAGAATGTATAGAAACATTAAGGTAAAAGAAGAAGAACTCCATTTCCTTACGGAAGAAGAATATAAGCAAGAAAAAATTCCATTCAAATAAAAACGGCAGGTTTACGGCAGAAAATCGGCAACTTTTTCGAGCAAAACGGCAAAAGAAAACCAGTAAAATAGAGGGTTACGGCAAAACGGCAACTTTATTTCCAAAACAAAAGAAAAATTTCTATAAATGTGCATTTGCATAAAAATCCTACGGAAGTGGAAAAATTCTGCCGTCTTATATAAAAACAGTCCCCAAGCCTTGTAAATACGGGCTATGTTAATGAAAAAAAGTTGCCGTAAATCTGCCGTTCAAGTTGCCGTTTTTTATGAAGCATAATTATCCAGTGTAATGGGAGTTTGATACGTTAAGAGCAATAACACGGAATGAATTAATTTTTGAAAGGATATTTAAATGCAGAAGTTCAAGTTTAGTTATGATGATATAAAGCAGATATCAAAGTCCATAATCATCCTGATTGACAAACGTGAAAAGGTAAACAGTCATATAACGGATTACTTTGATAAACATAAAATACCATACCAGAAGCAAACGCTAGATTTTGGTGATTATAGTTTCTTACTGCCGGCAGCAGGACCAATACCACAAGATTCATACTTTCATAAGGATATTGTGATTGAGAGGAAGAACAGCCTTGAGGAATTGTCTGGGAGTCTGGGAAAAGAACGTGATCGTTTTGAAAAAGAATTCCTAAAAGCAAAGAGCAATGACTGTAAGATTCACCTTCTGGTAGAAAATCCAAGAGGGTACAATGATATCATGGAACACCAATATGATACAGCGTTCAAGCCACTTGCTTATATTTCAAGCCTGAAAAGCTGGGAAAACCGATATGACATCAAAACACAGTTCGTAGATAAACAGTACAGCGGCTATATCATATGGAGTACGTTTTATTATTATTTGCGTGAAGCATTGCATTAAGGCTGATAGGATATGAGAGCAGTTAAGTTTTTAAAAGACAGTAAAGAATTTGAAATGTTCCGGGACTATTGGAACATGGTTCAACATCTTTGGGGAGTAGAGGACAGCGACGAATACTGGCAGCAGACGGTTGATCTAACTAACCAGTTTTACGAAAAATACAATTCAGAATATGCAAAGGGGTTAATAAATGCTTTATTGGATGAATTGGAAGGGCAGCGGTCATAAAAGATTCATTCAATATGCTGATTGGAAAGCCAAGGGAATTCATAAAGTGAGTATCACATCAGTAAAAATCAAAAGCCCTGAAAATCAGGAGAAGCACCGGAGCCTACTCCCCGGTGCAAAAAATGAAAAAACTCTAAGGGGGACGTGACCGAGGGGGTTGTCGTATCTGGGGAGTTTTCAAAATTTGAAAAAATTCATGCTAACATGGCATAATTGAGCATGGTCAAATGTATTAGAGACAGCCAGAAACCGCAGTTTACAAGGCTTACAGGGTTATGAACTTAATGGAGAATGCTACAGATTGACCGCTTGAATGCATAGAATTATTATCGGTTAAACAGGAATAATCAGTGAATTAAACGTCTTTAAAACCCAATTAAACGCTGCTTATCGTGGGTAATGATACCAGAATTAATAAATCCCCCCGGCAGCAGGACAATGTAATTTCCTGATCGTTCCACGACCACACTTGCCCAATCATAGATAAAAAACTCCCAAAATGAAAAAAAGGTATCCAGTGAAAACTTAGCAAAACCCAACGTTCACAATAATGTTGGAAAATGATGGTGGCGGCTATGATTTAACGGTCTGGATTATTCTGCACAATTCCAATTTGTGTGCATGCTTTTTAAAGGATTCTTGTGTGCATCCATGAAATGCAGAGGGAGGGGAAACAAGGGTGTTTCCAATACTCCCCCGAAAAAAGAATCTCGCCCAGTCTGGCGAGGACCGGGAGCCTACCTACAAAAAACGCATATAAGGTTTTGTAGTACCCCTCATCGCAATGTTCTGACTGCTATGTAGTTTTATGCTAAGATTTGTTAAGGTCAGGCGAGGTAAATAACGGACGTATTTATAAATAATCGAATGGTAACGTTCGCTTTCATTCATAAAACGTTCGGTTTACAAAACAACGAGTACAGTAGAGCCATAGCGGTATATAGGGTTTTAAATGCATACAAAGCAGTGTGGAAAACTGTGGAATGGTTGTATGGTAACGCTGCATTTACAAAACGACGAATAGCGCAGTACAACAATCAAAATAGACCAGAATTAAAAAGGTTTTCAGGTGTGAGCGTTACTTTCACAAAACAACTCGAATAATTAATAAGTCCTGCTGCCATATGCAAGATAGTATGCAGTGAACCCTAAGAAACCCTAAGATTAATTTATTATAAATCGGGAAGGAGCGATATAGTGAATGATTTGGTAGTAATTAAGAATGATGTAGCAGTATGTGACAGCCTGTTAGTGGCAGAGAGATTTCACAAAAAGCATAAGAATGTAGTCCAGACTATCGAAAGATTGGCTGAAAATTCAGCCGATGTCAGGAAGATGTTTAGCCAGTCAACCTATAAAGACAGTTACGGCAGAGAGCAAAAGTTTTTCTTTATGAATCGTGATGGCTTTTCGATATTGGCTATGGGATTCACTGGTAAGGATGCTCTGCAATGGAAATTGGATTATATTAAGGCTTTTAATGCAATGGAAAACTTATTGACGGAGCGGCAGACATTACAGTGGCAGCAGGCTAGAGCGCAGAGCAAAGTGGTCAGGAAAAATGAAGGTGCAGCTATCAATGACTTTGTGGAGTATGCAAGGAGTCAGGGCAGCAAAAACGCTGATAAGTATTTCTGCAATTTAAGCAGGCTTGCAAACAAAACGGCAGGAATTATTAAGAGAGATACGGCCAGTGCAATACAGCTTAATTTGTTGATTGTCGTTGAGAATATGTTTGACCAGATCATAAGAGAGGGCATGAAACAGGGAACCTATTATAAAGATATCTTTCAAATGTGCAAATTGAGAGCGGAAATGTTCAAAGAGATTGCCAGACTTGATATGACAGCGTAATGCTACCTTGAGTTTTATGGGAGTACAATAAAGATTTAAGGCTAAAATGGATTTTATATGCTCAAAGGTATGGGTTAAGGGTTTTAAATTGATGAACGGCATATGGCTCTTTAGAAATTTGGCGTAGAATTGATTTCAGGGCATGGAATAACGGTGTATATAGAAAAAAATCCTGCTGCATATGAAAGTATCACGGCAGCAGGACAAGTAATTAGATAGCGTATTCATATTCAAAGCTGTTTTGATAAAGTGTTTCAGGGGCAATATCGATGCGACCATTATCCCATGTAACAGTACCGCATTCTACAGTTACTTGATTGAAAAGGTCTTTGTTAGATAGCGGTTGAAAAGCCAGGTACTGCAAGAGGGGTTTTGCGTCATATATGCGCTGTTCACCTGTGGAAAATGTAAGTAGCAAGCATAAATCGTTAATTACCCGTGCAGATTTTACTTTGATTATTTCGTCCGGCTCTCCAGCATAAGCGATACCATCAATTTCATACATAGATCTCACCTCCTATCTTAATGGTGCTATTTGGTTAAAATGTAAACCACGAACAGCATTGTTCCAAGCTGTGTATAATTCATCTTCGTGAATAATTAACCAGGCATTTAATAGTTTCAATTGCTTCACTGGAATAGAACCACCTAATAACTCTCCGTCAATACCAACGGATGCTTCATAATCACCATAATATACGTGTATGTGTGGCTTATGATGTTTATCGTTATCAAGAAATAGCATTTTAATTATCATGCCATGAAAACGGCTTAGTTCGGGCATTGTAACACGTCCTTTCTTGTGTTTATAGTGTTGACTGGTTGCGATTGGTTATTCGTTGGTATCGCTTTCGATATCATCTGAAATGTATTCCATGATATCGCCGGGCTGGCAGCCTAAGTAAGCGCAAAGATTATCTATTGTTCGAGTATCAATATACCCTGTGTTTGTTTGTAGTTTTTTAATGGTTTCAGTCCCGACTACCTTATCTTTACGCAAGCTATAGAAAGTTTTTCCTTTAGCCTGTAGCAATTCATCAAGTTTATTAAAATTAATAGCCATTTCATCTCCCTTCTGAACCCAATGAGGACGAAAAAATGTAGGATTCTCCTTTATTATACAATAATAATATCATAAAAAACGTACTAAAGATAGTGTAAAAATGCACAAACTTTTCTGATAAAATACGTACTAACTTTAGTGAAAATGCCAATTGAAACGTACTAGAGTTAGTGCTATACTGTAATTACAGTAAAGGAAACGCAAACGAACAACTCGAAAAGTTGTGAAGCTGAAAACCATATACCTGTGAGTGAGCGATAGAGCAATATCAATAGTCAGGAAGATGATTCGGCCGGATGCAAAAGCCTATGAGGTCGAAAGCCTTATTCAAGCGGTAGGCAATATACTGGTGATTGAGCGATAGCGCAATAGAAATAGTCCAGAAGATTCCTGCCGGGGCGTAAACAAAGAAAGGAGTATTTATTATTATGAATAATCAGGAACTGGAAAAGAAAATCTGTGAGTTAAAAAGTTATGAGCAGATGGCAAGGGATTTGGAAATTGAGATTGAAGCGTTGAAAGATGAAATCAAAGCCGAAATGACGGAGCAGAATGTTGATAAGTTGTCCACGAATTTGTTTAGCGTGTACTGGAACAGGTTTGATACCAAGCGCTTTGATGCGAAAGCATTCAAGGAAACACATGCTGCATTGTATGAGCAGTATTGTAAGACAACGGTAACAAGAAGATTTGCGATATCATAGCCGGGAGAGTCCGGCAGAAGGAGGAAAGAATGAGTTTTTAGAAAATCGAACAGGAAGTATTAATCAGTTTTAATGCAGGAGAGGACGAGGTATGTATCTATACTGCCGATTCGGTATGGATGTGTAAGGTGGATAAACTGGTAGAACAGAACCCAGAACAGTTCCGTCATGGGAGATTTGAATATTACAAAGGCAAGGTTTACTCAAAGCGGTATCATTTCCCGAAGCGGTTTGTAACTATCCGGTCAAAGGATAAAAAGTGCAATTTGACAGATGAACAGAGGGAGATTCAAAGTGAGCGCATGAAACAGTTGAGGGTGACGCAGAATACGGATTTAAGGTTAAAATTGTGACGTGTATCCTTGTTTCGGAAATTTTAATCACTTTAAGGTACAAAGTATAGCCTAAATCATTTCAAATGTAAATTACCAAATATAACATAGATACAGAATCATAGTTACCACAATTGGTAGCGGAAAGGATAGCTATGGATGAATTAAAAGAATTATACATTGTATATTCAGAATTACGGCCGGATGAAAAACCATTGGAAGAATCTGAAAAACAGTTATTTGATTATATGAAATTCAATATACCGGAAGGAGAGAAAGAAATTTTCTATGATACGATATTTTCTGTTTTGGGTATTAGAGAGGAATATTTTTTCAAAGCCGGATTCAAGACAGCGGTTAGATTGCTGAGTGGGTGCTTATGAAATGCGCAACCATAAACCGGGTGAATTCAAAAACCCCGTACACCTTCCGGCAAGATGAATGTACAGGGCTAATAAGAAAACACCTATGCACCATGCAATAGGTAATTGTATTATAAGCGCAAATCACCCTAATTGCAATATTTATCAGGAAAAACATAATTAGTAGAAAGGGAAACGCTTAATGAATTTTATAGAAAAAGTAAAGGTAGTAGGTAACAAACTGGTAGAGAAACCTAAGAGTGAGAGCGAGTATCGGGATGCAGCACACTCAATAGGCAGGCTCTTGACAGGGTTGAGAGTGGGAGGCTGGGAAAATGGGTGCAGATAAAAAAATAAGAGACCTCACCCTAGAGTTGGTTCAAGAACTTGGTAAATTCACTATACAGGAAATACAAGAGTTCAAAAGTGAACAGGATGCAGAACTGGTTCGGATTAATGCTCCTGAATTGATAAGGATATATTGCAGGGTTTTATGCGATGCTGTAATAGAGAAAAAGCAGGAAATCGGATAACAGCACTTATGAGCTGGATACTGATTGCGCCAACAGTCAGCCCGGCGGCATACAGTTCACAAGGTTTATACAAGGTAGTGGGGCGTTATTCCTGCTGCCATATGACATAAAGGAGTGTGATTTAATGGCTAAGAAATTACCCAGGGGTATAATATTTAGTGAAAAAGAACAGCGGTATACAGGTCGTTTTATGATTGATGGAGTACGTTATGTAGTGCATGGTGGTACCGTAACGGAAACAACGGATAAAATGGATGCTATGCGATATGAAGTAAAGCATGGTATTTACTGTAAACCGCAGGATGAAACTATAGATTCATGGTTTGAGGTCTGGATGACACAGTACAAAGAAAACACTATCAAGGCATCTACCATACAGACATACCGTCAAGTATTCAAAAGTTACATTTCCCCAAAACTGGGGAAAAGAAAGATATGTGATATTAGAAGTCAGATGATTCAGAAACTGATTAATGATTTATATAACGCCGGATATTCAAAGTCAAGGGTTAATATCGTATATGTAATTCTGATAGGGATGCTCCGGCAGGCGCAAAAGAATCAAATTATTATTCATAATCCAATGGATGCGATAATATTTCCTAAATTCAAGAAAAAACAACAGAGTGATATACGTGTAATGACCAGAGAAGAGCAAAAGTTATTCATGGAATATGCAGCAGGCTCTAAATACTACGATTTTTATATTATAGCTTTACAGACCGGTATGCGTATCAATGAAATTTTAGCCTTAGAATGGCAGGACATAGTTTTTCCCAAAAAAGAAATCTATGTAAATGGCACATTGATTTATATGCGTGACGGTGATAGACGCTATAAGGATACTCCTAAGACGGAAAGCAGCCGCAGAGCGATACCAATATTACCAGATATAGAAAACATATTGAAAAAACGCAGAAAGCAACAGTTAGAAAACCAGATGTTGTTAGGAAAGAGGTGGAAAAAGGAAAAAGGTCTGGAAAACATAGTACTGACTTATGATGAAGGTGGGGCATTTTGGGATACAGGAATCAGGGTAGATATCAAACATATAATAAGACGTATTAATGATGCAAATATTCAATTCCGACCAATAACACCGCATACATTACGGCATACATTTGCCACAAGATGCGTAGAACAGGGAATGCCGCTGCAAGTGCTAAAAACGATACTTGGACATAGTTCCTTAGCGATGACCGCAGATTTATATTCCCATGTACTGCCAAATGTAAAACGTGAAGAAATGAGCAAAATCATTGATCTGTTTTAGCCGTCCGGCGTGGCGGCTTTTCTTTTATATTTCGGTGCAAAACTTTTATTCTGGTGCCAAATTGGTGCCAACTCATATAAGAACTGATAAACTATGATAAATAATAAAAGGCCAGAAGGCCCGATTTTACGGCGGTTCTGACACTTGATAAACATAGATAAAATCAGTAGAATGAAACGCTAGCTTCCCAAGCTGGAAAGGTGGGTTCGACTCCCATTATCTGCTTTTTGTTTGTATTTATGAAAAGATCGTGCTATAGGTAAAGGTGCAACAGACTTATTAAAAAACCAAATACCAATAGTCAGGAAGATGAGTATGCAGATATGGAGTCGCGAATCAGATCCTGAAAGGCATCTGCCTCCCAGGCACTTCTTCCCACAAACAGGCCGTCGATGGAGGGACTTGTGATTAACTGTCTGGCGTTGAGCGGGTTCACACTGCCGCCGTATAAGACAGGAATTTTTTCGGATTCAGCCCCAAATTGTTCTTTCAGTGTAGATTTAATGATTTTATGCATTTCCTCAGCATATTCCGGGGAGGCCGGAGTCCCATTTACTCCGATAGACCAGACAGGTTCATAAGCGATCCAGATTTTAGGGAGTAAAGCAGCAGTTACACCGTAAAGTCCGACTTTTAACTGTATGCGCAATCTCTCGGAACTAATACCAAAGTCTTTTTCTTCTTTTGTTTCCCCAATACATAATAAGGTTGTGAATCCATGGTTTAAAGCTGCGTTTACCTTTTTGTTTTCTATAACGTCCGTTTCTTTGAAGATATGCCTTCTTTCAGAGTGTCCAATCATAACGAGATCCAAGCCCAGTTCTTTTAGCATAAGAGGAGAAATCTCTCCGGTAAACTGTCCTGAATCTTCCCAGCACATATCTTGTGCACCTACCATTAGGGTGCTTCTTTCAGCAGCTTTTACTGCGCTGTTTAAAGATGTAAATGATGGAATTACAAATAGAGTAATTTCATCAAAACTGATATCCCTGGTGTGGTTAATCAAAGCCTGTAAATAATCTGTAGTCATTTTAATATTCTTGTACATCTTTAAATTGGTACCAAAATACAATTTCTTTTTCATAATTGTGATCATACCTTTCATATTGCTCAAATCCTAAATTTAAATTAAGTATAACTAAAAACGAAAGAAAAATCAATATGTAAATCATAAAATGAATAAAAACATAAAATAGAAAGTAAAATGAAAATTGTTAATTATTAACAAAAAAATAAGACCAATAAATACAATATTAACAAAAATGTATGTTATAAAGAAAAAAAGGTTGCAAGAATATAAAATTAGAGATATGATTTATTTATGCAAAACAAATTAAAGAAAGTGAAACAGAAATAAAACGAAAACAAAACGAAATGGAGGACGAGGAATGGAAACGATATGCAAGCCTGTAATAGCATTGACGATGGGAGATCCTGCCGGGATTGGACCGGAAATATGTGTAAACACAATGCTGAATAAAGAAATTCATGAGGTATGCAGACCATTTCTAATTGGAAATGCTGCGATTATGGATAAGGCTGCGAAAGTTCTTGGAAAAGAATTAAAATACAACAGGATAGCGGATCCTACTGAGGCAAAATACAAATACGGATTCGTGGATATTATGGAAACAGGTGAGTATGATACGAACGCCATTGTATGGGGGGAAGAACAGAAGATTGCCGGGCAGATGGCTGTTGACTTTATTATGAAATCCATTGAACTTGGCATGGCTGGTAAAGTAGATGCTGTTTCTACCGCTCCGATTCACAAAGGGGCAATTAAATTAGTTGGGATAGAAGAACCGGGACATACGGAGATCTATCAGAACAGGACGCATTCAGAATATGCACTGACCATGTTTTCATGTCATAAGCTTCGCGTATTTTTTGTCAGCAGGCATATATCACTGATAGACGCCTGTCGCTATGCAACAAAGGAAGTGGTATTACAAAATATTGTGAATATCCATAAGGAACTTCAAAAAGTAGGAATAGAACATCCGTTGATTGCAGTAGCAGGACTAAACCCTCACAATGGTGACAATGGTCTGTTTGGTACGGAAGAACTGACAGAATTAGAGCCGGCAGTAAAGGCGGCACAGGAAATGGGCATCAATGCGGTGGGACCCTGTCCGGCAGATTCTGTATTCTATATTGGGAAAAGCGGAAAATATGATGCCATACTTTCGCTCTATCATGATCAGGGGCATATTGCCTGTAAGACTCTGGATTTTGAAAAATCCGTTACTTTGACTTTTGGGCTTCCGTTTATCCGGAGTTCCGTAGATCATGGAACAGCATTTGATATTGCCGGTAAAGGGACAGCAGGAGCAGTCAGTATGATAGAGTCAACAAAGGTAGTAGCGGAATATGCAGTAAAAAATATGGAACATAAAATCGGCTGATAAGAACAGGGGGTGTAAACATGCCGATAATAGGAGGAGTTGCAGATGATCTGACCGGTGCAAATACGACCGGAGTTCTTCTTGCAAGATCAAAGGCAAGAACAGCAGTATTTTTTAATGAAGAAGCAGCGGAAAAAGGGAGCGGGACGGAAAAGCTGGATGCGATTATGATCAGCAGTAACAGCAGACCGCTTCCGGCAGGAGAAGCGTATGAAAAAGTAAAACTTGCTACGTTAGCTTTGAAACGGATGGGAGTGAAATACTATCAGAAAAGAATTGATACTACCTGCCGCGGCGGAATCGGCGTTGAAATTGATGCAATGCTGGATCAGCTTCCGGATACAGTGGCAGTAGTAGTTCCGGCAATGCCACAGTCAAAGCGCATTCTGGTAGGAGGGTTCTCTGTCATTGATGGAGTCGCATTGATTCGCACTCCTGTGGCCCAGGATGTCAGGACTCCGGTAAAAGAGAACTTTATTCCAGGCCTTCTGAAAGAACAGACCAGAAGAAACGTGGGACTTGTAACATTGGATAGAGTACTTTCAGGGGAAAATGCAGTAAAAGAAAGTCTTATGGAAGCACGTAATGCAGGTAAAGAAGTAATCGTAGTGGATGCAATTACTCTGGAGGATGTGGAGGTAATTGCAAAAGCATGTCTGTTGCTTGGGTGGAACATCCTGTCGGTGGATCCGGGGCCATTTACAGCTAAGCTTGCATTTAACAGGGGGCTGATACGGGAAGAAGAATCGAATATTCCGGAGGGTGAAGCAGATGAGAGCGGAAAAACAGTTCTGATCGCTGCGGGAAGTGCGACAACAGTGACGAAAAGGCAAATGGAAGTGCTGACACAGGATCCGCGTCATGTAATGATCAGCGTGGAACCGATCTGTCTGGTCAACGGAGGGAATGAAGCAGTTGAGGAAGCGGACCGGGCGGAAAAGCAGGCAGTGGATTTCATTTGTTCAGAGCAACAGCCAAGAGCAATCATTCTGGAAACAGCGCTGCATGGCCGGATACTGAATCTGGAGGAAGAGGATAAAAAGCGCGGTTATTCGGACGGTATGAGTGCGGACCGGATCAATGCAGGACTTGGAACCATTGTTTCCAGAATTCTGGAAACAGTTGGACAGGAGAAAATAGCCGGCTTATATACCACAGGCGGAGATACTATGGTGAATGTATGCTATCAATTAGACGTACAGTGTCTTGAGGTTTTAGACTATGTGATACCGCAGGCAGACGTTACAAGGCTTCTGGGAAACTATGACCATCTGCCTGCTGTCGGTAAAGGCGGATTAACTGGAAATGATTATACAGCCTGCGAAATCGTAGACAGGTTATTTAAAGAGGCAATGAGGAGATAAGGAAAGGGAGCGTGTAAAATGAAACTGGCAATTGGATGTGATGAAGCCGCGTATTCATTAAAAGCGGATATTATGAAGCATTTAGATGAAATCCATGTGGAATATAAGGACTATGGAGCAAAACAGGGGGAAATCGTACTGTATCCGGATGTGGCCTGGGAAGTAGCCCGGGCAGTGGCAGACGGGAAATACGAAAGAGGAATTTTAGTCTGCGGAACGGGCATCGGCATGGCGATATTATGTGGCCCGGAAGGATTTTGGGGTCTGACTCCTTTTGTCGTTATCGCAGCGATCACCAATTCGAATGGTTCTCTGTATATTTCCTTATCATCCCAGTTTGGAAATGCAACGGATACCGGTGCAATATCCATCCTGTCTATAAATGACGGACCATTTTTTACACTGGTAGCGCTTGGTGCGACAGGACTTGCATCTATTCCGTTCAAGAGCTTTGTAGCTGTGCTGGTTCCTTTATTGATTGGATTTATTTGGGGAAATCTGGATTCCGGATTCAGAAAATGCTGTGCTACTGCGCAACCGATGGTAACATTTTTCATGACCATATCCATAGGCTCCAAGACAGATATATCGACGCTGATCAAAGCAGGGGCATCCGGAATCATATTGGGGCTGATTTCAGTGGCAACAGCAGTTATATTCTTCTTTGTATTCAACCTTATACTGCCTAAAAAAGAAAGAAATGCCATGGGTGCGGCGATTGGGACGACAGCGCTGAATTCCGCCCAGACACCTGCGGCAGTTGCAGAGGCGGATCCCTCTATGGCCGGTTATGTAGACATGGCAACCGCCCAATGTGCCACAGCATCCGTGATCACTTTATTCCTGTGTCCCTTTATAGTAGCTTTCTTTGACCGTTTTATGCAGAAAAAACGAAAAGGAATTTATTCTCCGGAAGGATGGGCACATGATAAAGTAACAGGATAGAGATGAAACGGCTATGAAAGAAAAAATTCAGGTACAGATGACGGAACAGGCATTATTTGATTTTATGCTGTATCATACATATTCCGGATTTTCAGGGTTTTTAACAAATGTATTAGGGTTAGCAGTCGTTTTCGCAGGAATTCTTATGAGATTGAGAGGAAAAATCTCAATAATACAGTTAGGGCTTTATATTCTGGCTGGTATAGCATTTTTATTATTTACACCGCTGCAGTTAAGATATCGTGCCAAAAAGCAGGTACGAATAAATCCGGAGTATAAAAATTTTCATATATATATTTTTGATAATGATGGGATATGTTTACAGTGTTCACAGCAGAAAACAGTTGAGAAAAAGATTGCCTGGTCAAAAATAAAAAAGGTTGTTGCAACTCCAAAGACAATAGGGTATTATTATGAAGATAACAGTGCATTAATAATACCTAAAGAATCATACGGCGATAAATTTATGCCGGTTATGAATATCGTATTTGCACATGTACCAAAAGAGTATATAAAAATTCGGTAGGTGAATGTTTTTGGAGGAAGTGTTAATGGAAAAACGCAGACGGGCGATACTGGAAGAGGTGGAAGAATACGGAAAAGTCCGTGTGGCGGAACTGAGTAAAAAGTTAAACTGCTCAGAAGTAACAATACGCAGTGATATTAAAGTAATGGCCAGACAGGGATTGGTGCAGAGAATACATGGCGGGGCGGTGAAACTGGATTCGGGCGAATATTATAAGTATTCGGCAGAAAGTCTGTATCGAAATGTTGAACAGAAACGGGCGATTGCTGTCTGTGCATATGAATGCATAGAACCTCATGATACGATAATTATTGATGATGCATCCGGCAGCTTTTATCTGGCGGAAGAGATCAAGTCGAATCCGGGAAAGAGGATCGCTGTTGTAACAAATTCTTTATTAGTGGGAAATGAACTTGCGGGTGTGAAACATGTCGAGTTATATATGGTCGGCGGACCGGTTGGCGGACATCTGGCTGCCACTATGGGAGATGAAACAGTAGATACCATATCCGGATTTCGCGTGGATAAGGCATTTATAGGGGTTCACAGCATCAATTTTGATGCAGGTCTGACCTCCATTGCCACACCGCAAATGCAGGTAAAAAAGGCAATTTTAAAAGTGGCTTCAAAAGTTTATGTACTTGCTGACAGCAGCAAGTTTGGGGCAGGCTATCTTTCGGTGATTTGTCCATTAAACGAGGTATACCGAATTATCACCGATAATCAGGTGAAACAGGAAATACTGCAGAGGGCTGAGAAAGATGGCGTACCTCTGGTGGTTGCCGGATAGTTATAAAGAAAAAACCGATGTGTGGCAAAGAGTGATTCCATTCTTTGCCACATTCATTATTTCTGCTAAATGTATAGCTGCTTATTTGCAGGTTAAATGGTATAAATCTTCATAAAAATCAGGATAACTGATTTTTACACAATCTGCATCCAGGATTTCTGTTTCACCGTCGGCGGCGATTCCGGCAATTGCGAAGGACATGGCGATGCGATGATCTGATTTACTGTCAATAACTGCTCCCTGAAGGGGATAACCACCCACTATAATCATCCCATCATCCGTTGCAGTAATATCAGCACCCATGGAAGAAAGATTTTTCACCATCACGTCAATCCGGTTGGATTCTTTTACCTTTAATTCCTGAGCATCCCGGATGATGGTCGTCCCTTTCGCGAAACAGGCCAGAACGGCAATCACAGGCAGTTCGTCTATCAATGTCGGAATCATATCACCGCCTATTGTAATACCCTGCAATGAACTGGATTTCACCAGAATATCTGCCGAAGCTTCTCCGCTGTCTGAGTGTTCTTTCAATATAGTAATATCAGCGCCCATTTCCTTATATACCTGAAGAATTCCTGCGCGGGTAGGATTAATACCTACATTTTTCAATAGTATCTCTGAATTTGGAATGATTAAACCGGCGGTAAGAAAGTAAGCGGCAGAAGAGATGTCTCCGGGGACCAGGACCTTTTGTCCGTATAATTCGGCGGCAGGCTGAATCGTAGCAGTCGTTTCCAGCGTCTGAACATCACCGCCAAAATAATTCAGCATGATTTCCGTATGATTTCGGGAAAGATAGGGTTCTGTCACGCTGGAAGATCCATCGGCATAGAGTCCGGCTAATAGAACAGAGGATTTTACCTGTGCGGAAGCGATTGGTGAGTGGTAGTGGATTCCTTTTAAAGATCTCCCTGCAATATGAAGCGGTGCGCAGTCATTGTTACGAATACTGGTTATACTGGCTCCCATCATACGAAGCGGGGTAATGATGCGCTTCATGGGCCGGTTCTGAATGGATTGGTCTCCGTTCAAAGTGGATTCAAAAGACTGACCTGCCAGAATTCCGGAAATCAGACGTATCGTAGTGCCGCTGTTTCCCGTATCCAGTGTATCATAGGGTTTGCTGAGTCCGTGAAGTCCTTTTCCGTGAATGAGAATCCGATCAGTGGTATTTTCAATCTGAATGCCCATCTGGCGAAAACAATGAATGGTGGAAAGACAATCCGCCCCATAAAGAAAGTTAGTGATTTCGGTCAAACCATTGGATATAGAGCCAAACATCACAGCCCGGTGGGAAATGGATTTGTCTCCCGGAACTGCAACTTCACCTTTTAGTGCATGTACTTTTTTGAATTTCATATTTGATATCTCCATTTTAACGTTCATAAATAGTATAGTGGTATTTTTTCAGCAAATCTACCGCCTTTTGTTTTGCTTCAATTTCATAAAATTCTACATGTAAAACAGCCTCTTCAAACTCCCGGTTATGTACAATACCGATATTTTTGATACTGATTCCGTTTGTCGCAAGGATTGTGGAAAGAGCGGCGATTCCTCCTGCTTCATCCACCATGTCACAGTAAATAGAGTATGTCCGGGGCAGCGATCCGCGTGAAGTATCATTAATCGTATCACGGTATTCCCGTGAAGTATCAAACAATTCATAAATACTTTGTTGATCATGTTCCGCCAGTGAAAATTTAAAGGAAATAAGACTATTGATATATTCATCCAGTATAGTGATAATATTTTCACTGTTTGTAGAGCATATCTGCTGCCACATCTCGGGAGAGGAGGAGGCAATCCTTGTAATATCTTTAAAACCACCGGCAGCCACCATCTTCATAGTACCTCTTTGGGTATCGGAATTCCTGACCAGATTGACCAGCGTAGAGGCAATGATATGCGGAAGATGACTGATGGCGGCCGTTACATAATCATGTTCCTTATAATCCAGGATAATTGGAATTGCCTTGAGAGAATGGATAAAATTTTCATATTTACGAACCATCTCTTCAGGAACCTCTTCAGAAGGAGTCAATACATAATATGCATTTTCAATCAAAATACGTTTTGCATTGGCAATACCTGTTTTTTCAGAGCCTGCCATTGGGTGTCCGCCAATGAAATTTTTCTGCATACCGAGTGCATTGACTTTTTCGTGTATATCCGTTTTTGTGCTTCCTGCGTCCGTCAGGATACAGGTATCTTTTATAACCGGTTTCAACTGAACTAAGTAAGCAGCGTTAGATTCCACAGGCGCACAAAGAAAAATGTAGTCACATTCACCATAAGCATCTGTAATACCATCAAAGGCTTCGTCAATGATTTGTTCCGAGAGCGCATAGTCGGTAGTTGCTTTGCTTCTGGCATGTGCAATAATCCGTGTATTTGGATAAAAATATTTGATTGCTTTGGCAATAGAGCCACCGATCAATCCAAGACCAATAAAACCAACGGTAAAATCACTCATAATTAAAAAGTCCTTTCAGCCAGTTCTGCGTAAGGTTTCAGTTCATCAGCCAGCGATTGAAATTGTTCGAACGTCAGAGATTGCGGTCCGTCAGAAAGCGCAGATGCAGGATCATTATGTACTTCAATCATCAATCCGTCTGCACCGACTGCGATTGCAGCTTTGGCAAGCGGTGCCACGTAGGTGCGTACCCCTGTTGCGTGGCTTGGGTCTACCATAATGGGCAGATGAGATTTTGCCCTGATGACCGGTATGGCGCTTATGTCCAGCGTATTTCTGGTTGCGGTTTCAAATGTACGGATACCTCGTTCACAGAGAACGACATTCGGGTTCCCTTCGGCAATAATATATTCTGCAGCGTTCAGCCATTCGTCGACGGTTGCTGCAAGACCTCTTTTTAAGAGAACCGGTAAGCCTGAACGGCCGGCTTCTTTTAATAGCTGAAAATTCTGCATGTTTCTGGCGCCAATCTGAATCATATCCACATATTTAACCGCAGCGTCAATGGCCTCTGCGCTGATTACTTCACAGATGGTATTCAGACCGGTTTCATTTTTGGCTTTTTTCATATAACGCAGCCCATCCTCTTCTAATCCCTGGAAAGAGTAAGGTGAGGTACGTGGCTTGTAAGCACCTCCCCGGACGAAGGTTGCACCGGCTTTTTTGACTGCGTGTGCAATCATAAGAAGCTGTTCTTCTGATTCCACTGCACAGGGACCGGCCATAATAGTAAGGGTATCAGGACCTATTTGCGCTTTTCCAACCTGAACAATGGAAGGCTGTGGATGGAATTTCTTATTCGATAATTTGTAGCTTTCTGTTACAGGTACAATTTTGTCCACTTCGGGAGCAATCTCCAGGTTTTGGTGGGAGAGTTTTGTTTTGTCTCCGATAACACCGATAATGGTTACTTCGGCACCCTGGGACAGATGTACTTCCAATCCTTTTGATTTTACGAAGGTGATAACGTTATCAATGGATGCCTGAGAGGCTTGAGGTTTCATTACGATAATCATAATTTGAGCGATCCTTTTCTATATAATATTTAAACGATTGTTTTCTGCGGCATTCATATATTGTACTATTATTAAATATTACTGTCAACACTTTGTTGGATTAACGTGCGAAAAATGATTGCAGTTCAGCCATAAATTTGATTAAAAAAAATAATTGTTAAAAATGAATAAATAGGTTGAAATAATGGTGTGATTTTAGTAAGATATATACATGGGCATAAATAAGAACTAGTATTGGAGGAAAACAGTATGAATGTTTACACAACCGACAGGATTCGGAATGTCGTGATCCTTGGACACGGCGGAGCAGGAAAGACCAGCCTTGTAGAAGCAATGGCATATTTAGGGGGGATTACCAGCAGACTGGGAAGTGTTACAGAAGGTAATACAGTCAGTGATTATGATAAAGAGGAGATAAAGAGAAAGTTCTCAATCAGCACGGCTATGCTACCGATCATTTGGGGAGACATCAAAGTGAATATACTGGATACCCCAGGATATTTTGACTTCGTTGGAGAGGCAGAAGAGGCAGCAGCAGCAGCAGATGCAGCCGTTATCGTAGTTTCCGGTAAAAGCGGTGTGGAAGTAGGAACATTAAAAGCCTGGGAACTCTGTGAAAAATACAAATTACCCAGAATGTTTTTTGTATCACATATAGATGTAGACAATGCAAGCTTCCGAGAGGTGGTAGAAGAACTCACAGATCTATATGGAAAGAAAATCGCCCCGATTCATCTGCCGATTCGTGAAAATGAAAAATTCACAGGATATGTAAACGTAGTTAAAAAAGCAGGAAGAAAATGGTTGGATAGAGGTAACAAAGAAGAGTGTGAAATCCCTGAATATTCGATGGAATATCTTGAACAATATAGAGAAAGTCTTTTGGAAGCCGTAGCAGAGACCAGTGAAGAATTTATGGATCGTTATTTCAGCGGGGAAGAGTTCTCCATAGCAGAGATTATGATGGCACTGACCGCCAATGTTGCGGAGGGAGATATTGTTCCGGTCGCTATGGGTTCATCGATAGAACTCAGAGGAGTCGCAAATCTGCTGGATGATATGGTACAGTATTTTCCAAGTCCCAATAAACGGAGCAAAGCAGGAATCAATACAAAAACCAATGAAATTTTTGAAGCAAATTATGATTTCTCAAAGGCAAAATCCGCACAGATTTTTAAAACGATTGTAGATCCGTTTATCGGAAAATATTCATTGATTAAGGTGTGTTCGGGTGTTATTAAGAATGATGACGTACTATATAATATTAACAAAGAGTCAGAAGAAAAAATTAATAAATTATATGTATTTGAAGGAAACAAGCCTTTAGAAGTACCGGAACTTCACGCAGGTGATATCGGTGCCATAGGTAAATTGGGAGATGCACGTACCGGAGATACCCTGTCTACGAAGGCAACCCCTGTTCGTTTTGGCAATATTGAAGTGCCGACTCCTTACACATATAAGAGATATCATGCAAAGAAAAAAGGTGATGAGGACAGAATTTCACAGGCACTGTCTAAGATGATGGCAGAAGATCTGACTATGAAAGCAGTCAATGATTCAGAAAACCGTCAGACCCTGCTCTATGGAATGGGGGATCAGCATCTTGACATTATTCAAAGTAAATTGATAGGGAAATATAAGATTGATATTGAATTGGATAAGCCCAAAGTTGCTTTTCGTGAAACGATCCGTAAGAGTTCCGATGTAGAATCCAAATATAAGAAACAATCCGGCGGACATGGTCAGTATGGGCATGTTAAGATGAAGTTTGAACCTTCCGGTGACTTGGAAACGCCCTATGTATTTGAACAGATCGTCGTAGGTGGGGCGGTACCGAGAAATTACTTCCCGGCAGTGGAAAAAGGTGTTCAGGATGCAGTAAACAAAGGACCTCTGGCGGCATATCCGGTGGTGGGTGTAAAAGCAACATTATACGATGGTTCTTACCATCCGGTAGACTCTTCTGAAATGGCATTTAAGACAGCTTCTGTCCAGGCGTTTAAAAAGGGCTTTATGGAAGCGCATCCCGTACTGCTAGAGCCGATTGCATCTTTGAAAGTAACGGTTCCGGATAAATTTACCGGTGATGTCATGGGAGATCTGAATAAACGCCGCGGTCGTGTACTTGGCATGAATCCCGATCATAAAGGAAATCAGATTATAGAAGCAGATATACCTATGATGGAGCTCTACGGATATTCAACTCAGCTTCGTTCCATGACCGGAGGCAGCGGTGATTTTGAATATGAGTTTGCACGTTATGAGCAGGCACCATCCGAGATCCAGGAAAAAGAAGTGGCAGATAGAGCGAATAAAGTAAATACAAACGAAGATTAATAAATTGGATGCTGCATATGATTATTCTTAATCATTGGAGCATCCTTTTTGATAGATATATAGCATCGTTACTATTCACAGTCAACTTGAAGAGTGCTCTTTTCTAAATCGCTTGAAAAAACAGCAGCAGAGGGCATACAATCTAAAGTTAGCCGTGAATACATTTATTCTTCACTATCCAATTCCAGTATCTCATCATCCAAATCTGTTTCCGTATCACCTTCAACCTCTTCATCCTCAGAGGACTGATAGTATTCCTCTTCTGAAACTTCAGTGATTTTTGCATTCTCAACCAAGAAGTTCATGACCTTGGTAGTTAGAAGTTCTTCTATAATACCTTCTTTGGTAAAAGCGGTTTCAAAATCTGCAATGGACTCATATCCATATGCCTCAAAGTTTTCCTGTGCATATGCTTCATATTCCTCATCAGATACGCTCAATTTTTCTTTTTCTGCAATCGTAGTAATAACCATTTTCGAATTGACCATTTCCAGGACAGCCTCTTTGGTGTCTTCTTCACTAAGTTCAAATTCGGAGACATCCATGCCAAACATTTCAGCATAGTAAGCATTTGTTTCGTCATATTCCGCTTTACATTGATCATAGAGTTCTTCCGGATAGCCATCAAAGGTTGAATTTTCAATTACTTTTTTAACTGCTTCGTCTCCGGCAGTATAGCTGTTTTCTTCATTAACAGATTGCAGCAGACTTTCTTTTAGATCTGCCTCATACTCTGCAGTTGTTTTAAATTCAGAAATTTCTGCTACAAATGCATCGTTATATTCAGGAATCTCAACTTCTGAGATACTGTTTAGAGTGATTGAGAAAACAGCCTCTTTTCCTACCAGTGCTTCATCATAATCTTCCGGAAAGGTGACAGTTACATCCTTGGTTTCAGAAACTTTCATACCGATAATTCCTGCTTCGAAGTCTTCCAGCATATAACCCTCACCTAATACCAGTGCATAATCTTCTGCTTCATTATCGTCAAAGCTTTCGCCATCAATGGTGCCTTTGAAATCAATATTTACCTCGTCCCCTTCCTTGGCTCCCCGATCTGTAACATCCGTGTACACTGAATTTTCTTCCAGCATGGATTGGATCTGTTCCTGAACCTCATCATCCGACACTTCGGATTTGACTTTTGTTATTTCCAGTCCCTTATAGGTTCCAAGCTTGACATATTTGGAATATGTACCGGAAGAACCGGAAGAACATCCTGCCAGTAGAGATACAATACAAACACCAACTGTTAATAGTGATAATTTCTTTTTCATAAATATAATTCCTCCAATATGATGTAATAGATTTATAAATACTATACCATAAATTTGTGTAAAAGTTGTGTTAAATTTTAAATTACTTTCGAATGTTGGAAAATCAGATATAGTGTTGCTGTTTGTCGGGGTACCAGAAAAGATATTCTCAAAAATAGAGCCAGACAAACTGAAGAATTATCATACACCTGGCGTTCGTTTTATTGTGATAATCAATATATAAATAAAAAAATATCAAATATTATTGTTAAAAACAAATAAAAATGTCACGATATGAAATAATGTTTCATAGTAATCAAAATACATTGACATAATCATATCTAATGGTATGATAACGATATAAGAGGTGATGAAATGAAAAGCGTTATCGTACGATTACAGGAATACAATTCCAATGCGAGTAATGCCGAAAGAGGCGTTATTCAATATCTGCTGGAACATCCGGAAGAAGTAGCTGGTATCAGCATTCATCAATTATCACAAAGATCATTTTGTTCGGCATCGACCGTGATCAGACTTTGCCGAAAGGCAGGTTTTGAAGGTTACAAAGAATTACAGAAATCTCTTCTTTATGAGCTGGCAATCCGAAAGGACAATAACAACTGGAAAAGCCAGGAAATTGGACGCCAGGACAGTCTGGAAGAGATCGTCAATAAAGTGATCTACAAAAACATAGCATCGCTGGAGGACACCAGAAAACTTCTGGATATGGAAAAGTTAGAATGGTGTGTAGACCTTTTGGAACAGGCTCGTACCGTATGCTTGTTTGGAATTGGTTCCTCCCTGTTGGTGGCAAGAGACATGTACCTGAAATTTTTACGTGTAAATAAAAGCTGTTTTCTTTGCGATGACTGGCATGCCCAGTACATTCAGGCGAAAAATATGACAGAAAAAGATATGGCTTTGATTATCAGTTATTCAGGGATGACAGAGGAAATGATTGCCTGTGCAAAAGAGGCAAAGAAGCATGGGGCGCCGATTGTGGCAATCAGCCGCTTTGAGGAATCACCGCTTGTAAAAATAGCCGATTACAACCTGCCCGTGGCAGCAACAGAATTAGTCTTTCGAAGTGGAGCGATGTCTTCACGAATGTCCCAGTTAGCTATTGTGGATATTTTATATACAGCCTATATTCAAAGGCATTATGATGAGAGTTTAAAACAATTTGAAAAGACACATATCTATAAACCGGCAAACGAAAAGTAAATAGAAACAGGAGGTAGGATATCAATGAAGATTCTCACGTATAACCAGCAATATGAAAGCCAGATTGTGGCGCTTTGGAACCGGGAACTGCCCGCAGATCTCATCACGGTGCATAAGTTCCGGCAGCAGGCCCTGTTTGATGACAACTTTGATTCCGAATTGTGTTATGTTGCATTGGAGGGAGAAAACGTAGTTGGATTTCTTTTGGCAACCAAAAGGAAATTTCCTTATCTGGAACGGGGAACAGAACCGGATCGGGGATGGGTGAATGTGATGTTTGTCGATGCCGCCTGCCAGAGACAAGGTATTGGCACACAGCTGCTTATACGCGCGGAAGAAGATTTAGCGATCCGGGGAGTTAAAAATATAACATTGGCGGCATACAGTCCCAATTATTTTTTCCCTGGCGTGGATGTGGACAATTACGGAGCCGCTGTGAAATTTTTTGAAAAAATGGGTTATCAGCCGGGGAAGATCAGCTATTCCATGTGCAAGGACCTCCATGGCCATCACCTGTCGGAGGAAGTGGTTGAAAAGCTGGAAAAGACAAATGAGGCAGGCTTTCGTTTTGAAATGTTCACCTACCCATATGCCGTTGACTTGTTAAATTTTGCCAGAGATGAATTTGGCGGTGGCTGGAAAAGAAATTGTCTTCTAACCATGCAGAACGACAGAGCTGAAGATTGTATTCTTCTTGTACTCGATCAGGAAAATCAGATTTGTGGGTTTTGTACAAGAATGATTGACGGAAATCCCATGCGCTTTGGTCCGATTGGAACTGCCAAAAGAGTAAGAAACCATGGTCTGGGAGGCATCTTGTTTGAACTGGCACAGATAGAAATGGAAAAAAGAGGAATTCATCATCTGTATTTTCTTTCAACTGATGAGCCGGGTCGGCGTTTTTATGAAAGACATGGCGTTAAAGTATTCCGAACATTTCAAGATTATAAAAAAGACATTTAAGGAGGGTAACTATGGGAATTGCAAAAAGAGTAGTCAGCATTGGGGCGCATTCGCTGGATGCAGAACTTCTGGGAGGGCCGTTGATTTTAAAGTATGCCAGAGAAGGAAGCCATGCTACCCTGATTCATGTAACACAGGGAAGGTTGGAAGACCCCAATGCTACGAAGGAGGAAAAGGAGGTGTATTTGCAGTCATTGTTATTACAGAATCAGGAAGCTGCAAAGACGCTGGGAGGAGATACCCTTTGGCTGGGATACGTATCCTGTAATATGCCTTCTCAGGATGAGTTCGCAAAACGGCTGGAAAGCTATTTTGAGGAAGAGCAGGTGGATCTGGTAATTACCCATTGGAGAGGCTCCATGCATCCAAGGCACATCAATACCCATGACGCAGTGACACAGGCAGTGAAGAACTTAAGAAAGAAAGGAAGCTCCATTCGATTAATCTATGGAGAAACCTTTGAAGATCTGCAGGGATTTGTTCCACAGGTATATTTCGGAATGACCGATGAAGAAGTCGGCCAATGGTTTGATGCATTGAAGAAATATCAGGTATTCAACGGGGAAATAAATGATTTCCCATATAGTTCTTACTATACGACAAACCTGAAAGTAAGAGAGATTGAATCAGGCAATCATTGCAGGACAGTAGGTTATATGTACGCTCCGCGGATTGAAAACAGTTTGTGGTAGTCATTAGATTTGGAGGAAAATGAGAATGGGTGAAATATACGTAAGGATTGACGATCGGTTAATTCATGGACAAACCATTGTAGCATGGTGCCCGACGCTTGGTATTAAAGAAATTATTGCGGTGGATGATGTAAGTGCCGCGAACCCTATGCTGAAAAATATTATGGCTATGAGTGTACCCGGTATTTATAAAACTCATATCGTAACTACTTCAGAAGCCAGGGAGCTATTGTCAAAAGAGCATTCCGGAAATCGCCTTCTGATTGTTAAAACACCGAAAATACTTCGGGAATTAAAAGAAGAAATAAAGGCAGCAAAAGCAGTTATGCTTGGAAATCTGGCAAAACAGGCGGATTCTGTGCATAAATTGGATGGTGCTACAGGGATTTTCTACCTTAGCGAAGAGGATGTAGAAATTATGGAACAACTGGCGCGGGATGGATCCGATGTTTACTTCCATCAGCTTCCAACCAGTGCGAAAACCACTTGGGAAACATTTATGAAGAGCATCTAACGAAGGGAGATTGTAAAATGAATATGATACAGGTTATTGCAATAGCATTTTTTATCTATCTGGGATCCATCGGATCCATTGTCGGGAATACCATTGGCTGGTATGCGCTCGGCAGACCCCTGGTGGCAGCCTTTATTGTAGGCTTAATCATGGGTGATGTGCAGACGGCTATGATTATCGGAATACCGCTGCAGATCATGTATATGGGTAACGTAACACCTGGCGGTGCCGTGGCCTGGGATTTATCCTATGCTACTTATATTGGGACCGCAGGGGCGCTTGTTTTTGGCAAGAACATGGATGCGACACAGCTGATTGGTCTGGCAGTTGTATTCGCCGGAATTGGCGGACTGGTTGGTCAGATCATGTGGAATGTCTCCTATGCACTGAATCTTCCGTTAAACCGTATTGCCGATAAATATGCGCGGCAGGGTGATACCAGAAAGATGTATATTCCAAACGTCGTATATGGTCAGCTCATTGGTTTTGCATGCCGTTTTATACCGGCGGTGATTCTTCTGTCTTCTATGACTGCAGTTTCTTCCCAGGGAGATTTTGCATCCATGATTCCAGGGTGGGTTACCACAATGCTGGGTACATTTGGTGGTATGATGGCAGCGCTTGGAATGGGGATCATACTTTCTTTCTTATTGAAAAAGAAATGGCAGATCTGTATTTTCCTGTTGGGATTTGTAATGGTCACCTATCTTAGCTTAAATACAATGGCAGTTGCAGTGATTGCAACGCTGCTGGCAGTTGTTTACTATGTATTTCAAATGGGGCAAAAGGAGGAGGAAAAGGCATGAGTAAAAAGTTAAGTAAAAAGACATTAAACAAAGCCTTTTGGAACTGGTTTTTCTGGAATGGCTGCTCCCAGCAGGCAGAAAGCATGTTGGGAATGGGATTTGGCCAGTCTATGGCTCCGGTCATCGAAGAGCTTTATGATACAAAAGAGGAAAAGGCAGAGGCATTGGAGCGCCATATCACACTGTTTAATACAGAGGCGCAGGTAGGATCTGTCTGTAACGGGATTGTATGCGGTATGGAAGAGGCGAACGCCAACGGCCAGTGTACACCGGAAGTAATCAGCAGTGTAAAGGTTGCTTTGATTGGACCTACCTCTGCCATTGGTGATTCCCTTTGGGTTGCCACCATTATCCCCATTTTACTGACGATTTGTCTGTCTATTGCTCAGGGGGCAAGTGCTTCTTTATCATGGACGGGTGCGCTTTTGTATCTTGTGGTTTATCCGGTCCTTACCTGTTTATTGTCCAGAAGATTATTTTACTTTGGATATAAATCCGGTCTGGAGGGAATGTCAAAATTTATGACAACCGGAAAAATGGATATCCTGACGAACAGCATGAATTTTCTTGGGCTGCTTGTGGTAGGTGCATTGTCAGCTTCCTTTGTCGCCTGTTCCATCCCCTTCCAGATTGTGAAGGATGTGTTTGATGTGGAAACCGGAGAAACCCTTGCAGATCAGGTGATTTTTAATGCAGATACAATGCTTGACGGTATTTTTCCAAAATTGATTCCGTTGCTGCTTGTGCTTGGTGTATATTATCTTTATGCGAAAAAGAAATGGTCTCCGATGAAGCTTATGGGAGTGATTCTGGTATTGGCAGCAGTGTTGACCGCTATTGGTTATTTGACTGGATATTATGTGTAGTTTGGAGGATGATTTATGACAGGGTTTATTATTGCAGGACATGGACATTTTGCAGGAGGGATGGTCAGTGCCATTGAACTGGTTGCAGGAGCGTCAAAATATTTAACCAGTGTAGAATTTTGTGAAGGCCAGAGTGTTGGTGAATTGAAAGACAATATGATTCAGGCAATCGAAACGATGGATGCGGAAGATATATTGCTTATGGTAGATATACTGGGAGGTTCACCTTTTAATGTGGCAGCCCAATTGCTGACAGAAGGAACAGGAAAGAACCTGAGGATAGTAGCAGGGGTGAATATGGCGGCTGTGATACAGGCTGTATTCGCGGGAGAAACCGTTCCTTTTGAGGAGCTTGGCAATCAAGTCCTTGAAGCGGGGAAAGAGGGTCTGGTGGATCTGACAGCACTGATGCCGGAATGAATCAGTAATGATGACAGGAAGAACGAGGTGATACAGATGGTAGATTTATCAAAACTCACAACAGAAGTACGTAATCCGGCGACGATGAATCTGGATGAAATGACACCCTTTGAGATTGTTACGGCCATGAACCGGGAGGATCATCATGCAGTGGCGGCGGTAGGAACGGTGCTTCCGGAGGTTTCCAGAGCCATTACCTGGTGTACGGAAAGCTTAAGAAGCGGTGGAAGAGTCATTTATATAGGAGCAGGAACCAGTGGACGGCTGGGATTACTGGATGCAGTGGAATGTCCGCCGACCTTTGGCGTATCCCCTGATTTGGTGGTTGGTTTGCTGGCAGGAGGAAACAAGGCATTTGTGAAAGCTGTGGAAGGTGCGGAAGACAGCTGCTGCCTTGGGGTAGATGATTTGAAAGGAATTGGGGCGAATGCAAAAGATACCGTGATTGGCCTGGCGGCCAGCGGCAGAACGCCATATGTGATTCATGGGCTGCGTTATGCAAGGGGGATTGGCTGCAAGACAATCGCAGTTGCCTGCAACCAGGATTCCTTAGTAGGAAAAGAGGCAGAACTGGCTATTGAGCCGACACCGGGACCTGAGGTCCTGACCGGTTCAACCAGACTAAAAGCCGGTACGGTACAGAAATTGATTTTAAACATGATTTCGACCGGAAGCATGATAGGTATCGGAAAAGTATATCAAAATCTGATGATCGATGTGGTGCAGACCAATGAGAAGCTGGTAACACGCGCAGAGAATATTGTAATGACGGCGACGGGATGTAACAGAGAAGCGGCAAAAGAGGCACTGCAGAAAGCTGCCGGCAGTGTGAAGGTGGCTGTTACCATGATTCTTCTGAATTGTGAGGCCGAAAAGGCAAGAGAACGTCTGGAAGAAGCAGGCGGGCATATCAGATGTGCGCTGCAAAGGAAAAATAACAGGCAATGAACGAAATATTTGAACACATAATAACGCCTCCGGCTATCGTAGAAACGATGGCGGAGGCGTAACTGTGAGTTGTAATAAAAAAGAGTGCGAGATTATATATGTTGGCTGTCAGGACGCCACCGCGGGAGGCGATATGCTTCACGCAAACAGGGCAACGCTCTGGCGAACTAACTGCTAACTCCGACTAAATCAGCACCCAGGAAAGCCTGGGCGCCGAAGTCTGGTGTGCCCGGTGGGCACACGTTCTAACGGGTGAAAGTCCCCAATCCGCCCGGCAGTGGGAAGGATACAGCCGAAACCAAGGGTGTCCATCGTGAG
>Ga0153929_1000131_pt1 | contig 31589 bp, 30 predicted proteins | sample TSNJ013MetaG_FD_104689 | JGI IMG/M metagenome (GOLD analysis project Ga0153929, IMG submission 104689) | Attine ant fungus gardens microbial communities from New Jersey, USA - TSNJ013 MetaG | ecosystem: Host-associated > Fungi > Mycelium > Unclassified | place: USA: New Jersey, Wharton State...
ATCTGTGAAAACTAGAGAACCGCCGCATACCGAACGGTACGTGCGGTGGTGTGGGAGGTCGGCTAATCAATTAATGGTTAGCCTCCTACCCGATCGTAAGCAGTTATTTCGCCGCCGCTAAAATCGCCCTTTCATCGTTTGCTTAGAAGCATATCGCCTCCCGCGGTGGCTGTTTTTTGGCAGTGTTTAAGTTCTATGCAAATCAAATCCATACTTTTAAAAGCGCATGATTACAGTTCAGTGGGGCGGTTTATAGCCTGACGAAAATTCTACGGTGCATGAATAAATCATTCACCTAGTGCTACGGGGGCTTTGACTTTTTGCTATTTCCATGCTCTTGCACTTTCAAAAACGCAGAGTTGATTCACACGGAACTTAAACGCTGCCATAAACAACCACTATGGGAGGCAATATGCTTTTAAGCAAACGATTAAAGGGCGTTTCTAGCGGCGGCGAAATAACTGCTTACGCAGACTTCGGCGCCCAGGCGTTCCTGGGCGTTGATTTAGTCGTAGTTAGCAGATAGTTCGCCAGAGCGTTGCCCTGTTTGCGTAAAGCATATTGCCTCCCATAGTGGCGTCCTGATTGCCAACATGCATAACCTCGCACTTTTAAAATATGCACCCCTTAGAATTACTGGTAATAAGGATAATTTACCTTTCCATCCTGCCTTAGAATGAGGGACTTGCTTTGAAGATTAATCTCTGATAAAATACAGGTATTACATTCGAAAAGGAGTCTCCATATGGAAAAAATAACGAGCTTTACCATCGATCATATTAAATTATTACCGGGTCTCTACCTATCCCGTAAAGATCCCATCGGCAATGAAATCATTACTACATTCGACATCCGCATGACAAAGCCAAACGAAGAACCAGTCATGAATACTGCGGAAATGCATGCCATTGAACATCTGGCTGCCACTTTTCTACGCAACCATGTCTCTTATGGCACTAAAATCATCTATTTCGGACCCATGGGATGCCGTACCGGATTCTATCTGCTGCTGGCAGGTGATTATTCTTCCATGGATATCGTACCACTGATAACTGAAATGTTTGAGTTTATCAGAGATTTTCAGGGCGAAATTCCCGGAGCTTCTGCAAAAGACTGTGGGAATTACCTGGATATGAATCTGCCAATGGCAAGATACCTTGCCAAAAAATACCTGAATGATGTCCTTCTCACAATTACGGATGAACATCTGATTTATCCGGAATAACTAGTGCATATTTACGCCAGTCAGCACTAAGCTGATTTTACGGCAGAATATTTGCTTTTATAGGTTTTCTTACCTGCCTTCTGTACGGCCTTGATTTTGTAATAATAAGTTTTCCCTTTCTTAAGCTTCTTATTAGTATAGGACAATTTTTTAGCACTTACCGTCTTCACTATTTTATATTTGCCTTTTTTACCGGTGGCTCTGTAAATTTCATACCCGGTCGCCCCGGCTGCCTTTTTCCAGCTGATTTTTATGGAAGAGGAATTTACTTTCCTGGCTTTTATGCATGACGGACTGGAGAGTGCCGCCTTGTATTTTACCGCATCCGAAAAATCACTGTATATCTTGTTGCCGTTTACCGACATATAGGCTTTTACTTTGAAATAATACGTCTTACCCTTCGTCAGGTTCTTGTTGATATAAGTGGTTTTCTTTGCATTTACGGTTTTTATTTCCTTATATTTCCCATTCTTTGTGTTGGAACGGAAAATTGCATATCCGGAAACTCCACTCACCTTATTCCATGATATTTTAATAGCTGTTGCACCTGCACCGGTAGCCTTAACATTTGCCGGTTTGGTTATCGTAATAACAAGCGGAGGAAGCGTTAGCGCTTCCACATCCGTGAAGCTGCTGTAAATGATTACACCGTTTACGGTTTTGTAGGAATGCAGCTTATAGTAATAGGTTACGCCGGCGGTAAGTTCTGAATGTATGAAGCTTTGCTCCACTGTATCTAAAACTTTCCGGTAATCTCCATCTCTCTCTGTTGAATAATAGACCTCAACGCCGTCTACATCATCGGCATTTATCCAGCTGATTTTTATTGAATCCTTGCTTTCCCTGACCGCTTTGAGATTTGTTGGGAATTTTTCATCAATTGACACAGGTTCATAAAAGGCTTTTACAGATATAAATGTGTCAGAAGCCGACGGTGTCAATATATAATTCATCTCAGTTATATGCTCTGTATTACCGTTTTTATTTATTTCTAAATATTTAAACTTATTTCCTTCAAGCGTTTTAACGTTGATCTCTATAGGCAGTCCTTTCATATAATCAGCCGTCCAGCCTGACGAAAGTTCCAAATCATAGAGATCCGGACGTATCTCTCCCCCTGCTATATCAAAATATCCTTGCTCTGAATTAGCAGAAAATGTTATCGAGGTATATGAGGATGGTATTTCGGTACTAAAATTATTATTGTAATAATTACGGATGCTTCTTAATACCCCGGCGGAGCGGTCGTTTAAGTAAATTTTTAAACCGCTGATTTTACTTTTCCAATGTGAAAGGTCATAACTGCCCCCATTAATATTCCAGCGGTAGAAATCACGTCCGACATCGTTTTCTCTTGCCTTCACCAGGTCATCCAATATTTCGGTTGTTCTTTCGGGGGAAAACACCGTTCCTGAATATGTGGAATAACGGGCGGCCAATCGGTTCCTGAACTCACTGCTCTTAAACAGACTCTTATAAATATCGGTGGCCCAGGTGGGGTGTCTGGCGTCCCAATCACTTCCCGGAGTTGTAAAATATGTCATACTGTCGCTGTCTGCATTTGTAAATGACAATGCGTCAAAGTCATGGATAATATATCTCCACTTACCGTCATGACCGTACACATTCTGATCAACATCTACCGTACGCCACAGCTTATAGTTATTACCGGGCCAATCTACATTGTCACCATACATATATATCAAATAATAGTCGATCAGATTGTCGATATCGGTGAGTTCCATGACTTTATCGTAATTAGCCTTATCTGACAGGTCATTTTGGGTGATTGCATTATACATCTCCATATACGCCGCATACCAGTTTTCTTCTGCACCACTTGGTCCCTCATCGTAAGATACACGGTAAAGCGGTTCCGTAGAAGAATATTGATAGTTAGCGGTATCCCAGTCAAAAGCCAGCGCTACTACCTGATCTTTTTTAATACCGCTGTAATGCTGAGCAATAAAATTATTGTCAACCTGCTCTCGCGTTTCATAGACGCCCCAAAATTCCCCGTTTATGAAAATCGCCACAGGCTCGGCCGTCATCGTTTCAGGACGCAGCGGATCTGCCACCGCCGCAATGAGCGTCTCATGAATAAGCGTATCCCGCCAGTCAGAGATACGGGCGGTAAGTTTTCCATGCTGCGTAACTTTTTCATTGGAATAGAAATTCTGTCTGGCACTTGGAAAGAAATCATAACTCAAAAGCGAACCGTCACCTTCATATTGCCCTTTTGGAAAGTTTATCCGAAGCGATTTTTTTGGTTCACCTCTGGATCCATGCCCCGAAATTTTGATCTGAGCACTGTGTTTAAATCCCAGGATGCCATCCTCGGTATAATATTCCATATAACTTTGGGGGGTAAGGTTTTCATTGTAACAGTTTAAATACATTCCAGTGTTTCCTCCCACAAAATCACTGGGCTCCATCGAAATAGACATAACCGGAATGGAGAATTCATTCTCAATATTCTCATCTACAAAATATGTATTGGTAATCGTCTTGGAACATTCCGTCCCGTCAGGGGAAAATGCCGCCGCTTTTACCACCAAAGCATTCATTGTCGTTCTTGCGCCTACATTTGCGCCGCTGGTCATCGGGCTTTGGCTAAGCGGCGGCGCGTCTACCGTGACAGGACCGGTATAGAGCGTCGAATTATTCGCAGGCTCGCTTCCGTCGGTGGTGTAACGGATTTGCATGCCGTCATCTGCGGTCAGCGTCAGGTCGAATGAGTTTGAATAGAAGCCGCCATTTTTAGAAAATGAAGGAACCGTCAAGTCTACTCCCCTATAAACATTTGCAGGTTCTCCGGTATTCTCCGCTGATACGCTGATCGGAAGTAACAGAAATACTCCAACCAGAAGAACTAAAATACGTGAATAAATTTGACTTTTCTTATTTTTCATGCTCCTTCTCCTATGCCTTTCTATTAATATTTCGTGTTTCCTAAATCCAATTTCTTTCTTAAATTTCTTAATATAGATTATACATGATTATCCGGCAATTATAAAGGAATTTTATGTAATTTGCATAGAATATAAATAAGCGTTTTGTTCCGTGTATATTTGTTTACTTTGTACTTTGCAAGCCGTGTATTTTTGTTATATAATAAGTGTATATTGGTCGCATTGATATTGCAGCAGGATTTATAAAAGAACAAAAAACACTTGTCATATAGTAATTAAAACTATATAATGTAACCAGAGGTGAACAACATGACGATTAATACGGAAGATATGATAAACAGTATCTTGAGCAGTATACAAAGAATTGATTATATCAAGCCTGACGACATCCCCAATATCGACCTGTATATGGATCAGGTTACTACGTTTATGGACAAGCATTTAAAATCTTCAAAGCGTCATCCTGAGGATAAAATTTTGACCAAGACGATGATCAACAACTATACTAAAAATAATCTTCTGCCTCCGCCGAAGAAAAAAAAATATTCCAAAGAGCATTTACTCGTAATGGTATTTATCTATTACTTTAAAGGAATTTTATCCATAACTGATATACAGGCGTTATTAACACCCATAACGGAAAATTTTTTTCAGACAGACCAGCGTTTAAATATGGAGGAGTTGTATAATGAAGTATTCAGCCTGGAAAAATCCCAGATAGAAAGTATCAAACAGGACATTTTAAATAAATATAATATTTCGACAAGTACATTCGAAAATGCCGGGGAGGACGATAAAGACTTCCTGCAGCTTTTTTCTTTTATTTGTCTTCTAAGTTTTGATGTATATGTTAAAAAACAATTAATTGAAAAATTAGTAGATGAAATACCTGCAAAACCTCAAAAAGAGTAGTCCTGCGACTACTCTTTTCTGTGGCTACGCATCTTCCATTCTCTTGAATACCATTTCATATCCGTCATTTCCATAGTTCAATGAACGGTTTACACGGCTGATCGTTGCTGTGGAAGCTCCTGTCTTCTCAGCAATCTCCAGATAGGTCTTATGTAACCGCAGCATTTTTGCCACTTCAAAACGCTGTGACAGGGAAAGCAACTCATTTACCGTACATAAATCTTCAAAAAACAAATAGCATTCTTCTTTATCCTTTAAATTCAAAATAGCTTCAAACAAATGATCTACTGCTTCAGTCCTAATTTTCTTACTCATACGCCAAACCCTTCATTCCCATATTCTTGTCTAATTTTAGCACACTAAAGTGCTGCTGTAAAGAATAATTATTTAAATTTATAACGGTTGATATATTTTTTATACTCTTCCACCGACCGGTTGACTATTAATTCTTCAGGAAAATGAACAGTTTCTAACAAAGAATCCAGGTAACAATGGTTTCCCACCTCTTCCTGAGTATGAGCATCACTTCCAAGGATGATTGGCTGTCGGTATTTCCTGCACAGTTCCAACAGAATCATATCGTTGGGTATCGGATTCTGCCTCATTCCCCTCGGATTCAGTGAATTATTATTCAACTCTAACAGTATACCATGCTCTTTTGCTCCCAGTACCAGAGCTTCATAGTTGATCGGATAACGGCTGTCATCCGGATGGCCTATAATATTTACATAAGGATTTTTCATAACACCCAGCAACGCTGCCGTGTTCTGCTCCTTATTCCCAGGCTTAATACAGGGTATATGCAGACTGGCAATCACTACGTCCATCTTTTTCAGCAGAGGTTCCTCCATATCCACCGTGCCTTTATAATCCATAATATTGACTTCCGCACCAAGCATGACCTCAATTCCAGATATTTTTCTTGCGATGATATGCAAGTTCAAAAAATAAAACTCATGGCAGGAGCCCGGCATTTTCATCGAATGATCCGTAATTCCAAGCAGCTCAAGTCCGCGTTTGGCTGCCGTGGCAGCCATTTCATGAATGGTACTGTAGGCATGCCCGCTTGCCAGAGTATGTGTATGCGAATCCAAAATATATTTCATTTCATAATCCTTCTTTCAAATTTCATTATTAATGTCCATGTTTTTTGGACATCCGAAATACCGGCAGGGTGCTTCATTCAATATATGTAACTATAGTTTTTTATTATACGTCTATCTTTTGGAAATTTCAAGAACTGATTGATTCCTTTCTAAAAGAACGCCTCTGCATAAAAATTCTGCTTTTACACATACTGAAAGAAAAGAAAGGAGCGTATATTCATGGACGATTCAAAACAATTATCAGGCAGACAAGTTTATGATGACGGAAATATTCCGGAAATCGACCTGCCAAAATCCTCTAATGCAACTACTGAAATTCCTCCGGAATTCGGTGATAATATTCCAAAACCGGATGAATCCACCAGACCCCGAAAGGACGGACCCGGCGGAAACTAATTGTATATTCAATTTAAAAACGGCTTTTTATACTCCGTAAGGAATATAAAAAGCCGTTTGATTAATTCAACGGATATTTTTCAGTTAATTCCATCACCAATTTCTTAGCCGTTTCCCGATTATTTTCCGCATCATTCAGCATCAAAGCAATTGCTTCTGCTATCATATCCATATCACTTTCATTCATACCGCGAGCCGTAACTGCCGGTGTACCAAGTCTGACGCCGCTGGTCACAAATGCCGACTGCGGATCATTTGGAATTGTATTCTTATTACAGGTAATATTCACACTGTCTAACAGGTTCTCAACTTCTTTTCCCGTCTTTCCCATGCCGGACAAATCTACCAGCATCAAATGATTGTCTGTGCCTCCGGATATGATCCTGATGCCACGTTTCATCAGTCCCTGACTGAGTGCATGTGCATTCTTTACGGTATTTTGCTGATATACTTTGAATTCATCGCTCAGGACTTCTTTGAATCCAACTGCCTTGGCAGCGATGACATGCATCAGGGGACCACCCTGAATTCCCGGAAATACTGCTTTATTGAATTTAAATTTTTTTGCGTTTTCTTCACTGGACAGAATCATTCCGCCCCTTGGTCCGCGCAAAGTTTTATGTGTTGTTGTGGTCACCACGTCTGCATAGGGTATGGGGCTTGGATGAACTCCTCCTGCCACCAATCCGGCAATATGCGCCATATCCACCATCAAATAGGCATCTACTTCATCGGCTATCTCTCTGAACCTCTTAAAATCTATGACACGGGCATAAGCGCTGGCTCCTGCTACGATCATCTTAGGTTTACATTCTGACGCAATCTTGTGTAAATTCTCGTAGTCAATGAATCCTTCATCATTTACCCCATACGGTACGATATTAAAATAAGCACCTGAAAGGTTTGCCGGACTTCCGTGTGTCAGATGGCCTCCGTGAGCCAGATTCATTCCCATGACAGTATCACCCGGTTTCAGCATGGCAAAGAATACCGCCATATTTGCCTGGGCTCCTGAATGGGGCTGCACATTTGCATAAGTGCATCCAAATATTTTCTTTGCCCGTTCGATTGCCAGATTTTCCACTACGTCTACACACTGACAGCCTCCATAATAACGTTTACCGGGATATCCTTCCGCATATTTATTTGTCAGCGGACTACCCATTGCAGCCATTACTGCTTTACTCACCCAATTTTCCGAGGCTATGAGCTCAATATGACTGTCTTGTCTTTCTTGTTCTTTCTCAATCGCCTCTGCTATCTCTGGGTCAACTGCTTTTACTTCATCCAGTGCATACATAAAAATTTCCTCCATTAAGTTAAACGCATTGCAGTAATAATATATCTTTTTTCTGCTGTCTTGTCAAGCAATTTGACAAGATTGGATTTTTCATATAAACTATAGTAATAATTTTACAATTCAATTTAAGGAGAGTGTCATGAAAAAGCATATTTTTCTGCTGATTATTGCAGCATTATTTCTGGTCGGCTGCAGTAAAAAAACTCCCGAAAAGACAGTCGCAGACGAACTAAACCTGATACAACAGCTGGACGAAGAAACTATCAGGGCTTTCGTTTCCTATGAAGACATGATGCACTCCCAATCCGGAGATATCAGTATAGGAGAAGAAACTACAGCGGCTGTTCAATTATTTTTTGAGAATTTTAGTTACAAAATTCTATCCTCCAGTACTACCGATAAAACTGCTATTGTAAATGTGGAAATTAAAAATCTGGATGCCAAAGCACTGGCAAAAGACTTATGTCTTTCCATTCTTGTCAAAACAGTCTCACCCGGAAGCAAAGAAAATCTGCCACTGTCCATGAATGCTTATTTTTCGCTTCTGCAGGATATTCTTCAGAAGAACGACTACGATATCGTTTCCACAACTGCACATTTTGATCTGGCGAAAACAGATGCCGGATGGTCCATTCAGGGAACAGAGCGGCTGGAAGATGAACTGGTAAGCGGATTTATCACATATCTCCATGATCCCCATTTAATCACTCCGGAAGAGATCACGACATCGGTTTTTGACCAATTCAAGGAACTTACTCCGGATGGCTGGGTGGCTTATCTTGGTATGAATGATATCTTTGCTACAGGAGTTGAATTTTATGAAAAGATTGATTTGGCACTGGCGGCGCAGATTACAAAGCATTTTGATTACTCTATCAAAGAGATGACTGAAAAAAATAACAGCGCTTCCGTCATCGTGGAAATGACCAGCCTGGATCTGGAAAGTGTTCTTTCAAAGTATCTGGACAAGCTGATGGAATATGCAGAAACCACAGAAGCTATACGGACTACAGATGCCGAATTGGCTGAAAAGACTTCCGAAATGCTGCTGGAATGCCTGGAAAGCAATATGCAGAATATGAAAAAGGATATTGCGATTGGTTTTACTAACAATGGGACGAGTTGGGAAATGCAGCTCGAAGATAATTTTACGGATACGTTGCTTGGGAATATAAATGAAGCTGTGGAAACATTTCAAACCGCTTCTCAATAACTTATCAAGGGAACGGAGATTTGGGGTTTTGGAAGGAGGACGCCAGGAATCCCTGCCAACTATCTTATGCGAACCGGACTCCTTCGGCGGTCGTTCGAAGCCCCTTAAACCAGTCGTCACTCGGGAATGCCCTCGTGACTCCTTGGGTCTTCTCTCTCCCTTACGCTGCTCCGCAAGCTGCGCAGCTACCCTCATACACCGGATCTTTCGCATAAGATAGTTGGCAGGGATTCCTGGCTGTTTTTTCTAAAGCATTTTAAATCGTGTCTATATTTAGTCTCCTTTTCAAATCAAGAGATTTGCAAAAACGTAAAGTAATATGGCAGATCGAATCGCCTTAGAGAAACAGCCGGGAACCAGCGCCAAATTTCTTACGCGAAAGATCCGGTGTATGAGGGTAGCTGTGCAGCTTGCGGAGCAGCGTAAGGGAGAGAGGAGACCCAAGGAGTCACGAGGGCATTCCCGAGTGACGACTGCTTTCGGGGGCTCCGAATGACCGCCGAAGGAGTCCGGTTCGCGTAAGAAGTTTGGCGCTGGTTCCCGGCGTCCTCCTAACACTCAACCTTTAACTATTCTGTAACTTTGTCTTTCTTTACAATCGAAAGTCCCAATTCCTCCAACTGCTTCTCATCTACTACTCCCGGTGCCCTGGTCATCAGGCAAGAGGCATCTTTTACTTTCGGAAATGCGATAACTTCACGAATACTTTCTTCTTTTGCCATCAGCATTACCATGCGGTCAAGTCCATAAGCTAATCCGGCATGGGGCGGAACGCCATAACGGAATGCTTCAAGGAGGAATCCAAAACGCTCCCCGGCTTCTTCTTTGGTAAAGCCAAGTAATTCAAACATCTTAGACTGAATGTCATTCTGGAATATTCTGACACTTCCACCGCCGATTTCATTTCCATTCAATACGATATCGTATGCTTTCGCACGTACTGCACCCGGGTCCGTATCCAGCATCCAGATCTTCATCCATCGGCATAGTGAACGGATGATGCATCGCTACATAACGCTCCTGTTCTTCTGAATATTCAAATAAGGGGAATTCCGTTATCCAAAGGAATTTGAACTCATCTTTATCCAGTAGTTCCAGATTTTTGGCGATCTTTAGCCTGAGTGCTGCCAGTACATCCCAAACGACTTTATTGGAATCGGCAGCGAAGAGCAGTAAATCTCCGGGCTTACCTTCCATTGCCTCTGCCAGGCTTTTCAATTCCTCCTCCGTCATAAACTTTGCAAAAGAAGACTTGTAAGTACTGTCTTCGTTAATCACCAGATAGGCCAGTCCTTTCGCTCCGTAGCCTTTCGCAAACTCTACCAGCGCATCGATTTTCTTCCGCGGCATATTACCCTGGCCGGATGCATTGATTCCCCGTACGCTTCCGCCATTTTTAAGAGCTCCTGTGAATACGCCGAATCCACAGTCTTTCACAATATTAGAAACATTCTTTAATTCCATTCCAAAACGTGTATCCGGTTTGTCACTACCATAACGGTCCATGGCTTCCTGCCATGTCATTCTTGGAATTGGAAGAGCCACATCCACATTTAAAGTTTCTTTGAATATCTTTGCCAGCATTCTTTCGTTTACATCAATTACATCGTCAATATCTACAAAAGACAATTCCATGTCTATCTGCGTAAATTCCGGTTGCCTGTCGGCACGCAGATCCTCATCCCGGAAGCATTTTGCAATCTGGTAATAACGGTCATAGCCTGAGCACATCAACAATTGTTTAAATAGCTGAGGAGACTGAGGTAATGCATAGAAATTGCCGGGATGGACTCGGCTTGGAACAAGGTAATCACGGGCTCCTTCGGGTGTACTTTTAATAAGAATCGGCGTTTCTATTTCCAGAAATCCCTCTTCATCCAAGAACTTGCGGACCGCTGACGCCACTTTGCTGCGAAGCACCAGGTTCCTTTGAAGATTGGCACGGCGCAGATCCATATATCGGTGTTTCAGCCGCAATTCATCTTTCGTCTGAATAGTTTCTTCTATTGGAAACGGAGGGGTATCTGACTCCGATAAGATACGCAGCTGCGTTGCACGAATTTCAATCTCTCCCGTAGACAGGTTTTCATTTACTGCTCCGGAACGCTTCTCCACATTCCCTACAACTGCCACTACAAATTCACTGCGCAGCTTTCCTGCTTTTTCAAAGCCATCTGTTCCTATATCATTTTCGTCAAAGACGATCTGTATCAAACCGGAACGGTCCCGTAAATCAATAAAAATCAAACTTCCCAGATTTCTTCTTTTCTGGACCCATCCCATCAGCACTACCTGCGTTTTGATGTCTGTTTTTCTCACTTCTGTACATCGGTGGGTTCGGTGTAATCCCTGCATTGATTCTGCCATTGTATGTCTCTCCTTTTCTATTCAAATACGCTTTAGGGCATTTGCTTTTTCACTTACCATCTATAGAGGTTGGTGTCTTATCTGCTTTCAAGATAATTATCTCTGAAAAATTCTCTGATTTTCGTATAGCCTTCTGCTGTCAGCTGTTCTTTTTGAAATTTTTTGTTCTTCTTCATCACCGCAATGCTGACCTGTGCTCCATTGCTGCGCTCTGCTTCTGCTTCTTTAAATACTTTCATAAGCCCTTCTTTCGGCATATTTTTTTCCATCAGATATGCTGTTTTAACACTCTGCAGCGGAATCTGGTAGTCACGCTCCAGAAGCAGCATTACAATCCGTTCAAAACCGATGGAGAATCCGCATGCACAAGTCTGATTTCCGGTAAACTTTCCAATCATCTCATCATAACGGCCGCCTCCCCCGACAGAACCTCCGAACCCGTCGATGGCAATTTCAAAAATCGGTCCGGTATAATAGGACATGCCGCGAACCAGAGTCGCGTCAAACTCGATTGCGAAGTTCGCTGTTTTGACCGCTTCCACACTTTCGATGATTGTCTCCAGGTCAGAAGCGATCTGATCATCCAGAAAACCTGCCAGTGTTTCTTTCAGAAATCGAATTCCTGCTATATCCCCGGTAATGCGCTGGAACAGGTTTATATATCGTTCAATGCCCTCCCGGGCAAATCCTTCCTGCAGCAATTCTCCCGCCACACCTTCCAGACCGATCTTATCCATTTTGTCCAGAATAATAAACACGGTATCAAAATTTTCTTCCGCAAATCCGCTATAGGCTGCCATCGCTTTTAAAATTCTGCGGTCATTGATACGAATTTTAAAATTTTCAAAATCTAACTTTCCAATCAAAGTCGAAGTTGCCAGTATCAGCTCTATCTCCGCCAGGATGGACGGATCACCCAGGATATCGATATCGCATTGCATAAACTGGCGGAAACGTCCTCTCTGAGGTCTGTCCGCACGCCATACATTGCCTATCTGCAAAGCTTTGAAAGGAGAAGGAAGGTTATTCGCATTATTTGCATAATATCTGGAAAGAGGTACTGTCAAATCATAACGTAAGCCACTATCCACCAGATCGCTTTCCCCGCTGGCAGCTTCCATCTTTAGTTTTTCCCCTCTTTTCAAAATCTTAAAAATCAACTTCTCATTTTCACCGCCCTGCTTGCTGGAAAGATTTTCTATATGCTCCACACAAGGAGTCTCTATCGACGAAAAACCGAAGGTTCTATAAGTCTCCTTTATCATATGGATCACATAGTCACGTATTTCCATCTCTCTGGGCGTGACATCCTTCATGCCGGTAACCGGCTTCTTTTTCATATTCATAATAAGTCCTCCTCAAGATCAAATTTCATTCCCTCTTTATCTAACATCTCCTCGATCCAGTCCTCATGGATCACACGGAGAAAGGCAAGAAATATTTTCATGTCAAAATTCTTTGCTTCTTCTATCATTAATTCCACGGCTGTATCCATATCAAAAGAGCGCCGGTAAGGGCGGTCCGAAGTCAAAGCTGCGAATACATCGCAAACCCGTAATATTCTGGCTCCCAGCGGAATCTCATCCTCCGACAGGTTGGAGGGATAACCGGAGCCGTCATAATTCTCATGGTGATACAAAATGCTTTCCAATATAAATGCTGAATATTCTTGTTTATCCAACATGGTATAACCCAAAGTAGAATGGGTTCTGACATATTTCATCTCTTCAATTTCCAGTGTATCTCCTCTGGCATATATATACTTGGCAATCTCCAGCTTCCCTACATCATGCAGCATTCCGGCAATTGCCAGTTCATAGCACTGCTGATTTGACAGCTGTATTTCTTTGGCTACATGGAAAGCCAAATTACTGACACAGATACCATGTACCAGTTCTTTCTCCAAATTCAATTCTACGATACGTTTTCCTCTGTCATTTCCCATACTTTAAAAATCCCTGCCTCTTACGTTCAATCATCTCATCAACACGTTCTATATAATTTTTAATATCTTTTACATTTTCAATGCGTTCGATTCGATCCGGAAGTACGATCTTCGTGGAAGCTCCTGCACCCAGCGCCAGAATCGACTGCTTTTCTTCCATTATTAATATATTATAGATCCCGGCTTTATCTTCTTTGGCATATCCCACATTCTCAAAATTACCTGCCATATTTTTCTGACGGTACAGATAATAAGGATACATACCTGCGCTTCCCGTATAATCTGTCGTCATATCCATAATTTCCTTACTATTCATAAAAGTCATTTCTTTATATTGATCTTTAAACATGTTCAGACGGGCTGCCCGTTTCAAAGCCAGGGAATGTACCGTAATGCTGTCAGGCCGAAGTTCAATCACCTCTTTGAGCGTATGTTCCACTTCTGCTTTTCCCTCTCCGGGCAGACCCACGATCAAATCCATATTGATATTGTTAAATCCCAGCCGGCGTGCCATAAAAAAAGCTTCTTTGGTTTGTTCTACACTATGCAGGCGGCCAATGATATCCAATGTATTCTGGTTCATAGTCTGGGGATTTATTGAAATACGGGTAACCGCATGCTTTTTTAAAACCTCCAGTTTTTCCCTGGTAATACTGTCCGGTCTTCCTGCTTCTACTGTAAATTCCTTTACCCGGCTCAGGTCAAAATGTTTCCGGATTTCTTTTAAGAGGTTATCCAGCTGTTCTGCTTCCAGTGTTGTAGGAGTCCCTCCCCCAATATAAACCGTATTCAGAATACGCTCACGATACTGCGCAGCACCATAGGCAATTTCCTTATATAACGTCTCCAAATAATCTTCTACCCGATCCTTCCATACCTGTAGAGGGCTGGAACTAAAAGAACAGTACAGGCAGATACTTGGACAAAACGGAATTCCTATGTATAGACTGTATCCTTTTTCATAATTGATATCCTGTAAAATATGTCGTTCCCGATTGGCTATCATAATACTGAGTGCCGTTTTTTCATTGCTGGTAAGATACGTTTGTTTCATATAATCAGCAATCTCAGTATTTTTCATTCCCTGCTCCAAAAGAGCCATGGGAATTTTGACTGGACGTATCCCGGTCAGACAGCCCCAGGGAAGTTTTTTTCCTGTATGCCTGCTTAATGCCCGGTAGATCAGGCGCTTTAAATGATTCTTCGTTTCCTTGCGTTCCCTGGCAAATACCACTTGTTCCACATCCTGTAAAAGCAAGCTGCCGTCACGAGAAAATAATTGAATTTCTATTTGATCTTCTCCATAAAAAAGAGAAATTCCCAGTTCATAATCTTCCTGTTCTTCTTCCTTACTAAAAACAGAAACTTCCATTCCCGGATAAAAGGCCTGCACCAGAGAATGGACATCGTATTCAAAATCCCGCTTATTCAATTGTACTGAAATCATATTTATCTCCTGTCAGTCAGCCTAAGTCAAATACCCCGCAGCGAGCTGCGAGGTATTTGACCCTCGCGGCATTCGCCAAATCCAGGAATGTAAAACAAAAACCGTTTTACATTCCTGCACATGGCTCATTACTCGCGGAAATAAAAGGATTAAATTTTTTTTCATGAGCTGCATCAGTTGCGGAACCATGCCCGGGATAAACATCCGTACTATCCGGCAGCATTTGAAGCAGTTCATTAACAGAATGTACCAGCGCCGTCATACTCCCCGTTGGCAGATCCGTACGGCCTATACTTTCGTAAAAAAGTGTATCTCCGCTGAACAAAACACCTTCCCTGGCAAAGTAGTAACAGGTACCCCCTTTTGTATGTCCCGGAGTATGCAGTACCTGAATCTGAAATCCCGCCATCTCTGATATTTCCTTATTGCTCAGTAATCTATCTGCGCAGACCGTAAAGCTTATACCATGCTTTGCAGACAAATTCAAACCCGCATCTTCCAATACTTCTTTTTCTTCTGAGCCGGCACATATTGGAATCCGGTATCGCTGAGCAAGTTCTTCTGCGGCGCCTATATGATCAAAATGCCCGTGGGTCAGTAAAATCGCTGCCGGTTTCAACTGCTGCTCCTCAATAAGCACCCGAACCTTCACCGCTTCATCCGCCGGGTCAATGATAATACATTCTTTTGTTTCTTTATTGACCGCCAGGTAACAGTTGGTACGTACTATTCCTAAAATTTGTTTTTCTATCTGAAGCTTATTCATATATCTACCTTTCTTTATTAACGGACATTCTTATTTCCTCTTTCTTGCCGTATGGCATAGAGCGATACCCGAAGGGTGCCGCTTCGCTTAGAAGCGAGGAAATTGCTTTAGAGGTTAAATCAACCGGTGGTTCTCTCAATATCAATCACGCTTTCCACCTGTCTTAACTTTTCAATGATACGGTTCAGCTCTTCGCGTCCCGGAACATCAAAGGACATTGAAATCGTTGCTATACCCTGTTTACTGGTTCTGGAGTTTACGCTGGTTACATCAATTTTCCGCTCCGTCAATACTTTGGATATATCTACCAGAAGTCCTGTTCTGTTGTTGCCGATAATCTTGATTTCCGCCGTATAAAGATCGTCTTTTCCCAGCTTATCCGGTATCTGCCATTCTGCTTCCAATAATCTTGCCCTGTCGTCGTCTGATATATGAATGATATTGATACAGTCCGTCCGGTGAATGGAAACACCACGTCCTCTGGTGACAAATCCTACAATTTCATCTCCCGGCAGCGGAGAACAGCATTTGGAAAACCTTACTGCTACATCATGAATTCCTTTTACTAAGATTCCGCTTTTCGTCTTTGCTATACGAACCTTTTGCCTGGAATCTGAAGCCTCTATAATATGCTCATCTGTAATTTCTTTCTTTATTTGTTTGTCATTTGCTTCTAACAGCTTATTGATTACCTGACCCTCTTTCAGACCACCGTGTCCGATTGCCGCCAGAACAGATTCCCAGTCACGGAACCCATACTTACGCATAGTAATTTCCATATAAGCCGGTTTCGTAATTTCACCAAAGGATATGCCCTTCATTTTGCAATAAGCGGCAAGCATCTCTTTTCCTTTGATAATGTTGTCTTCTTTCAATTCATTCTTAAACCATTGATTGATTTTATTCTTTGCCTGTGTGCTCTTCACAATTTTCAGCCAGTCTCTGCTGGGACCTTTGGAATTGTGTGAAGTCAGAATCTCAATACGATCACCATTTTGAATGACATAATCAATATTCACTAATTTTCCGTTGGCTCTGGCGCCGATCATCTTATTCCCTACCGCACTGTGAATACTGTAGGCAAAATCGATGGGTGTAGATCCATTGGGCAGGTTCTTGACATCACCCGCCGGAGTAAAGCAATATACATTTTCCGCAAAAAGATCCAGGTCACTCTTCAACAGGCTCATGAACTCTTTGTTATCGGACATATCACGCTGCCATTCCAGTATCTGACGCAGCCAGCTCAGCTTCTCTTCTTCCTGGTGCGCACCCGCTTTCTTTCCGTCAGAAGCCTCCTTATATTTCCAGTGGGCAGCAATTCCATATTCTGCGGTCCGATGCATTTCAAAGGTCCTGATCTGTATCTCAAATGGCTGTCCATTGGGTCCTATCAGCGTGGTATGCAAGGATTGATACATATTAGGTTTCGGCATGGCAATATAATCTTTGAAACGCCCCGGAATGGGCTTAAACATCTCATGAATCACCCCCAGGGCAGCATAACAGTCTTTTACGGAATCAACAATGATACGTACCGCAAACAGATCATATATCTGATCCAGAGTCTTTTCCTGGTTGACCATCTTTTTATAAATACTGAAGAAATGTTTTATGCGGCCGCCAATCTGACCCTTGATTCCCGATGCTTCAATGCGCCCGCTTACATCCTTCACAATACCCTGAACAAATTCTTCCCGCGCACTCTTACGCAGTGCTATCTTCTCCACCAGATCGTAATAAACTTCCGGCTCCAGATATTTCAGAGAAAGGTCATCCAGCTCTATTTTAATTTTTGAAATACCCAGGCGCTGCGCAAGGGGAGCATAGATGTCCATCGTTTCTCTTGCTTTTTCACGCTGCTTTTCCGGTTTCATGTATTTTAAAGTACGCATATTGTGCAGCCGGTCTGCCAGTTTGATCATAATCACACGTATGTCTTTTGCCATAGCAAGAAACATCTTTCTAAGATTCTCCGCCTGCACTTCTACTTTATCAGCAGGATATGACAACTGCCCCAGTTTGGTTACTCCATCCACCAGCAGCTCTACTTCAGCACCGAATTCCCTTGTGATCTCTTCCGATGTCATAATCGTATCCTCTACCACATCGTGCAGAAGACCGGCAACAATGGTTTCTTTATCCAGCTCTAAATCTGCCAGAATGATGGCTACGCAAAGGGGATGGATGATATAGGGTTCACCTGATTTACGGTTTTGGTCTTTATGGGCTTCATAGGCAATACGATATGCCTTATCAATCATAGAAATGTCTGTAGATGGATGATATTTTTTTACACTGTCAATAAGCTCCTGATACAGCAGATCAGGGCTTGTGAAATCAGCCATATTTTTTATATTGGCATCGGCTTTCTTGATTTCCTTATTAATGTCCGTTTTATTTTTCTTTTCATCCATCGACATACTATTTTCCTTCGTAGCTTATTGCAGCCGCTACATCGTACCCGGTTAACCGATCCCGGCCTTTCAATCCTTTCAGTTCCAACAGAAAAACGATCTTTACTACAATACCGCCCAGGCTTTCGATCAGTTTGATACTGGCTTCGACCGTACCGCCGGTGGCTATTAAATCATCAATAATCACTACTTTCTGCCCGGGGCGGATCGCATCCTTATGCATTTCAATTTCCGCACTGCCATACTCCAGATCATAGTCCATGGCAACCGTTTCTCTTGGCAGCTTACCTTTTTTCCGCACCGGAACAAATTCCTTATGCATATTATAGGCAATGGGAACGCCAAATATAAAACCTCTGGATTCCGTACCAACGATCACATCATAATCCACGTCTCCAATCAAGTCCTGCATAGAATCTATGGCCAGTTTCAAACCATCTGCATCCTGTAATATGCTGGTTACATCTCTGAATACAATGCCCGGTTCCGGAAAATCCGGTATACTTGTAACATAATCCTCTAGTTTTTTCATCGTGTGTTCCTCCAATATCCTTTTAACTTAACGAATAGTATAACATTCAGAGACTATTATTGCAATAGCCATACATATTTTCGGGTGCATATTTTAAAAGTGCTGGTTCAGCCATGATATGCTTCCTTTAAGGTTTTTTCAAATACATCCCATCCGACCCTGTCTATTGTAAATTTAAACCGTTCGGATGGTTTTCCATGCCTGACAAAAAAATCAACAGCCGCATCTGCTACCCGTATCAAAGTGTCGTGATCGGTGATAACAGGCAGCAGGGTTCTCCCTTTCGAGATACTGTTGCCGAACAGCCCTCCAAATGAAAGGATATATCCGCTTTCGGTATCCCATGCGTCTTTCGGACAGCTTTTCGCACACCGCCCGCAGTTATTGCAATTCTCGTAATTAACAGATAATTTTCCATCCCCAATTGTAATGGCGTTAGTCCGGCAGGCTTTCGCACATACACCGCAAAAAATACATTTTTCAGAAATCCCCTTGACCTTCAGCGCCCCTTTTAAACCCATGTCGTTTTCTTCCGCTTTCAGGCAGTTATTCTGGCAGCCGGTAATCCCGAACTTGAATTTATGCGGCAGCTCTTTACCGTAGTAGCGGTCGTCAAGTTCTTTCGCCAGCTCCAGTGTTTCGGCACATCCGCTCGGGCAAATTCCGCTGCCCTGGCAGGCGGTTACCGTTCTGACCCTTGGCCCGCTTACGCCCGGCTCCACGTCTCCTGCCGCTAAATCCGATTTTATATTTTCTACATCTTTTATGTTTACAAAAGGTATTTCCACGCTTTGCCTGGAAGTAAGATGTACATGCCCGTCCCCGTATTTTTCAGCGGCCCCGGCAATGACCGCCAATTGCTTCGCCGTCAGGTTCCCCCCCACTACACGGAGCCTGAGCGAAAAATAATCCTTTTGTTTTTGCCTCATAAACCCGCCTTTTTTCAATGCATTATAATCTATAGCCATATGTTCCTTTCCTCCCTGTAATTTTTTAGTGACTTATATCATCCAGAAATCGCTGTTAAAAATAACCCGGCGATAAGAATCAAACGAAATCCACTTATTAAAGAATACCGGACCGCCTTTATTCGGGATATTTTGATGCTCCGATAAAAAATCCGAAAAATCTTCCTTTGATCTTGCCCTGATCCCAAATCCGCGTTCATTACTTAAGGGAACGCCTGTATATGTGTATTTTCCTATCGGGAGGATGTCTGAAATTTTCCTGTCGCGTACCAATACCGCCGTCCGGTCCTTCAAAATAATGATGTCGAAGCTGTCGGGATAGTGGTAACTTACGCCCATTACCGGAACCGTATCGCCCACGGTGTAGGTTTTCTTATCCGGGTTATGACCTATAATCGTGCTGCTTTCCAGATTATAATAAAACTCCTCAAATATATCGGCTTTGGCCGATATGCCGTTATAATTAAAGTATGTTTTATCTTGCTCTTCCTGCCCGCCGAGGCCGGTAATGACGCCGCAGGCAGCTGTAGCGTTGCTGACCCTGTCTATCAATATCAATTCGCCCAATATTTTACGGGAACTAAAAATGTCAAGAACGGCGTTTTCGGAAAGTATGATTTCACATGAGGCAATCTCATTTTTTATTATTTTTGACGCCGATAATTGTTCTCCTGTGTTCACGTCCGTTTTGTGTTTGATTGATGTGACAACACAGGGAAGTATTTTAGTGCCAATTTTTATCAGGCAATCCTTGCCCGGAGCCAGAGGCTGATCGTCCATCCATAAAACAGACGCCGTAAAGGATTTGAGGATTGACAGATTCGGTTCCGTAGTGAGCACACAGCCGCGTGACACATCCACTTCGCGGTCTAATTGCATGGTGACCGGCTGGCCCGCGAACGCTTCGTTCACTTTTTTATCCGTTACATATATTTGTTTTACCAATGCTTTTTCTTTACTTGGCAGCGCGGTAATCTCATCGTCAACCCGGACGCTTCCCGCTTCAATTTGCCCCTGGAATCCACGGAAGGTATGATTGGGCCGGCAAACCCTTTGTACCGGGAGATAAAAATCCTCTTTGGCCGTATCTGAAGTTATATTCACATTTTCCAAATAATCAATAAGAGTACAGCCCGTATACCACGGGGTGTTTTCGGATTTATGAGTAACATTATCGCCCTCTGTGGCCGAAAGGGGAATGCTGTATATGTTTTCCAGCTCAAGGCTGCCCTTCAGCTTCAATATGTCCACTTCTATTTCCTCAAAGGTTTGTTCTTTGTATCCGATGAGATCCATTTTATTTACGGCAAACACAAAATATTTGATACCCATCATCGCACAGATTCTCGCATGCCGCCTTGTCTGTACAAGAACGCCCTGGGAAGCGTCGATCAAGATAACCGCCAATTCCGCAAAGGAAGCACCTACCGCCATGTTTCTGGTATATTCCTCATGTCCCGGTGTGTCGGCCACGATAAAGCTTCTGGCGTCTGTCGTAAAGTACCGGTAAGCCACATCAATCGTGATACCCTGCTCACGTTCCGCCATCAAGCCGTCTAAAAGAAGGGAGTAATCGATTGCGCCCTCACGGCTTCCCAATTTGCTGTCCAGTTCCAACGCCTGTTGTTGGTCGGCATAAAGCAGCTTCGCATCGTATAACAGATGCCCGATCAGCGTAGATTTTCCATCATCCACGCTGCCGCAGGTGATAAATCTCAATAATTTGTTCATTAAAAATAGCCCTCCCTTTTCCTGCGTTCCATACTGCCTTCCGCCTCCTTGTCAATGACGCGGCTGGTCCGCTCGGAGATTACGGCACCCAGGGTTTCCCGGGTGATCTCCTCCAGCGTCGCGGCATCCGACTCACAGCCGCCGGTCAGCGGGTAACATCCCAGCGTACGGAAACGCACCTTCTTCATTTCCGGCTTTTCACCCGGAAGTAAGGGAAGCCTGTCGTCATCCACCATGATGATATTTCCGTCACGGTACACAACCGGCCTTTCCTTTGCGAAATAAAGAGGTACTATCTCGATGTTCTCCCGGCTGACATACTGCCAAATATCTTTTTCCGTCCAATTTGAAAGGGGAAAGACACGCATGCTTTCGCCTTTTTTTAATCTTGTGTTATATAATTTCCACATCTCCGGCCTTTGATTTTTAGGATCCCATGCGTGCGCTTCGTTCCGGAAAGAAAAAATCCGTTCCTTTGCCCGGGATTTTTCCTCATCCCGCCGGCCTCCTCCGAAAGCCGCCGTAAAGCGGTATTGATCCAGCGCCTGTTTCAAGGCCTGTGTTTTCATAATATCGGTATATGCCGAGCCGTAGTCAAACGGATTGATCCCCTGCCTTACGCCGACCTCATTGGTATATACCAGCATCTCTATTCCGTGCTTTTCCGTTACGCGGTCACGGAAAGAAATCATTTCTTTAAATTTCCATGTCGTATCAATATGCAAAAGAGGAAAAGGGGGCTTTTCCGGATAAAACGCTTTCATGGCAAGGTGAAGCATAACCGAGCTGTCTTTTCCAATGGAGTACAGCATAACCGGCCGTTCACATTCCATTACGACTTCGCGTATGATATAAATCGCTTCAGCCTCCAGCTCGTCAAGATGTGTTAATGTGCTCATAGTCGAATCTCCTCCCGTTTTCCAGCACCGTTAATAGGCATTGGAATCTTTTCTGTTGACCAATATTTCCCTTGTTTCTTTCTCAGGATTTTCAAAAATCCAACGTATCGTATCTTTATTTGATTTAGTATAAAGAGTCGTACCACAGCCGCCGATATCTGCTCCCAAAAAGAACCGGATGGCGCCAAAGCTACATTCTTTGACGCAGGAAAGGCAGCCCCAGCAGTCTTCCGGACAAGATATCTCCGCTTTACCACCGGTATCCATACGAATCAGGTTGCCGGGACATATTGCCTCACATTTCTTGCAGCCTTTGCATTTTGTTTTATCAATTTTAATGCTCATATGTTTCTCCTTTACACACTAAATCCCGGAAGATGATTTCTATTTTGCCATTCTTTAAAACAGAATTTATATATTTATTAAACTTGCCGTCATCTTTAGCCGGATAGTCCGTATGCTCGCCAAAGCTGTGCCACCTTGTTTCCTTGCGGGCTGATAAATGCGCAATCAGGCTTTTGCAGACGGTAAGCCGTTCTTTCAACTCGTATATATGCGTCAGTTCATGCATATCCTTTGCGTGCAGCGTATTGCTTAAAGTAATAAGCTGATTGATCTCTTCGTCAGCCTGCCTTAATTTTTTTTCATTGTACCTGTAATGAACCGTTATGCCGCCGGCGTAGGTATCCATGATTTTTTGCATAGCTTCCTCCAGCTGCCTTACCGTATACAGTCCGCTGCTCCCTGTTAAGAACCGTTCGGCGCTGCCGATAATTTCTCTTGAGATGGATTCAGCAAAATGGATGGGCGGCTGTCCTTGTATGTATTCCTTTACGGATTCCGCTGCAATTTCACCTTCAGCCAACGCTCCTGTAACATATTTTTGCGGACATCCTCCCGCAACGTCACCTGCGGCATATAAGCCTTTGATTGTTGTCCGGCGTCCGGTATCAACCCAATATCCGCTTGCCGCGTGTCCTCCAACGATATAAGGCTCTGTACCCTCGATCTCAACATTTTGTTCGCCGGGGCCCTTTCCGCTTTCGATCCACTTAAGGGTCTGACCCGGCGCCATATTCAGATACGCCTTAAATAACTGCTCTTCCTGATTTGATGAAATCCCAATGGTTTTTAAATAACAAGGCCCGCGGCCTTCCAAGTTTTCCTGTACCGTGCCGTATACCCGTTCGCTGGTTGCCAGTCCGTATTTTTTCTCATAATTTTCCGAAAGCACGTTGACCTGTCTTGCCCCGACGCCCTGGGCGATGGTTCCGGTGGGGGCGATAGTGTCCTTGCAGCGTAACGCGATGAAACGCATTTCAAACGTGGTCATTTCAGCTCCGGCCCGTATGCCCATGGCGTATCCCGCCCCGGTATTGAAAGGGGGGTACCACATTTTATGGCGGGAAAATCCCGGATTATTGGGACGGTACAGTCCGGCCGCCCCGCCGGCAGCGCAAATAACCGCCTTTGCTCTGATGTCGTGAAAGGTTTCTTCATTGAGTCCGATCCCGACCGCACCATATATGGTGTTATCACTTACCAGAAATTCAATGATACTGACCTTGTTCAATACCTTGATATTCGAATAGCTTTCCACCGCACCGGCCAGGATCGGTTTTATATTTTCCCCGTTGATTTTTACGTTTCGGTCGCCTCTGGTTACATATCTGCCGTATTTGTCCTTTAAAATAACGAGTCCTAAACGCTCCAGATTCTCCGTAACGGCATTAAAGCGCCGGGCCGCTGTCAGCAGCAGATCCTCGCGTACGATTCCCGCCGCGTCTTTTTTCGCATATTCCACGTAGTCCTGCGGGGTTTTTCCTTCCGTAATATAAGCGTTAATGGCGTTTACCCCGGCCGCAAGACAGCCGCTGCGTTTGATATGGGCTTTTTCCGCTATCACGATATTAATATTCGGATTATCCGCCAGCGTCATAGCGGCATAGCAGCCTGCGGTCCCTCCGCCGATGATCAGTACATCTGTTATGATTTCTTTTATTTTCATATGGACCCCTCTTATAAAACCTTTAAATAAATATCGAGTTATCGTCCTTCATATTTTCATTTTGGATTAAACGAGCGGTATTGCCATCAAAGGTATAAATACGGTAAATCAATACATCAACTACCTCGCCAACCTGAAGTTCTTCCTTTTCCAGAGATCGGTTTGCAGTTATCACAACGCCATTCACGTTTACCTTGAGTTCCAGAGAATCGCCCCTGAATGCAACATTTTCAATCCTGCCTTCCTCGGAAGCGCTCATATGCTCTTGTAGATTTCCTTTTTTGACAACCTTGACAAACTCCGGCCGGATCACCGCCTGGGACAGTCCCGCGGCCTTCTCAAAACCACGGAACCGGACACCGCTTTCCAAAAGAGCGGAATGCCCCATAAACTGCGCTACAAAGGGCGTCACGGGATTTTTATATATATCCGACGGCGAACCGATTTGTTCTACCTTTCCTTTATTGGTTACAATGATTTCATCCGCAACCTCTATGGCTTCATCCTGGTCGTGCGTCACAAATACGCTGGTAATTTTCAGCTTGTTTATCATTTCCCGCAGCCAGCTGCGAAGCTCAATGCGGACTTTTGCGTCAATGGCGGCAAAAGGTTCATCAAGTAAAAGCAAATGGGGATTAGGAGCCAAAGCCCGCGCGAAAGCAACACGCTGTTTTTGCCCGCCGGATAATTGATGCGGATAGCGTTTTTCCAACCCTTCCAACCCAACCAGCCGGATCAGTTCAAGTACTCTTTCTTTTATCTCACTTTTTGGGACTTTTTGCACTTTCAGACCAAACGCCACGTTATCGTAAACCGTCATATACCGGAACAATGCATAATTCTGAAAAACGAAACCAATGCCTCTTTTGCTGGCGGCAATATTGTTTACTCTTTTCCCGTCAATAAATATATCGCCCGCGTCAGGGGTTTCCAAACCGGCAATCATTCGCAATATCGTGGTTTTCCCGCTGCCGCTCGGTCCCAAAAGGCCGACAAGCTTTCCTTTTTCAATACCAAAGCTGATATTATCCGAGGCCTGGAATTTATTAAACGCTTTATCAATATTTTTTAATTCTACATACATCACAACCCGGCCTCCTTTCTCCCTTTATACTCCACAATATTTCTGATAATCAGTATCACAACGGCCAAAACGACTAATATGGACGAGACCGCAAATGCTTGCACATACTCGAATTCGTTGTAAAGAATTTCAATGTGAAGCGGCAGGGTATTCGTCTGCCCCCGCAAATGACCTGAAAGAACCGAAACAGCTCCAAATTCGCCCATTGCCCGAGCCGTACATAAAATGATCCCGTACAATAACGCCCATTTGATATGGGGAAAGGTCACCTTCCTGAAAATATACAATCCTTTCGCGCCCATTAAGGCCGCCGCTTCCTCCTCGTCCCTTTGGGCGTTCATAACAGGAATGATTTCCCGTGATATAAAAGGCAGCGTTACAAAGATGGTGGCTAAAATGACGCCGGGAACGGCAAAGACAATCTGAACGTTTATTTTGGTAAGAAAATCATACGCCCATCCAATCCGTCCGAAGGTCAGTATAAAAATAAGACCAGCTATTACGGGAGAAACGGCAAAGGGAATATCCAAAAAAGTGGTCAGGATTCTTTTCCCTCTGAACTTGAATTTACTTATAAGCCATGCGGCAAATAATCCAAAAAAGGTGTTTACCAACACGGCTGTTACGGTTGCCATTATGGTTATTTGCAAAGCTTTTATGGTATATTGATCGGATATTGCCTTGATGTATGTATTCCATCCGTTTTTTATAGCTTCGGTTAAAACCAGCGCCACAGGGAATACAAGCATGATAACAAGAAAGAAAATACTGACGGTGATCAGTATCCGCCGTACCGCTTTAGAATCCTGGTGTGTTTGCTCCATTATTATCTTCCTCCTATTCCCGTGTGAATTTACTTGAAAACATCTGTATCGCATTGATAATCAATAGTATTATAAAAGATACGATAAGCATAACCAATGCTATGGCGGTCGCACCGCTGTAATCATACTGCTGCAGCTTGCTCATGATCAGCAGCGGCGCTATTTCCGTTTTAAACGGCGTATTCCCTGCGATAAATACAACGCTTCCGTACTCGCCAAGAGCCCGTGCAAAGGCGAGACCGGAGCCGGTAAGCAAAGCGGGCAGGATTTCCGGTAAAATCACCTTTAAAAAAATAGTAGACCTTTTAGCGCCCAGCATGGAGGCTGCTTCCTCATACTGACCATCGATTTTTTCTAAAACCGGCTGTATGGCCCTTACCACAAAGGGGATCGTGATAAAAATCATCGCCACTATAATACCGATTTGCGTATAGGTTATTTTGATGCCCGCTTTGCTGAAAAAACGACCGAGCCAGCCTTGATCGGAATAAAGAGCCGTCAGGGAAATTCCGGCAACCGCGGTGGGCAGGGCAAAGGGCAGTTCGATCAATCCGTCGGCCACCCTTTTATAAGGGAATTCATACCTGACCAAAACCCAGGATAAGATCACGCCAAACACGCTGTTAAACAGGGTCGCTATCAGCGCGCACAGGAAACTTACTTTATATCCCGCCAAAACCCGTTTGCTTGTTACAGTTTCTATAAATCCCTGAAATCCAAGACTGGATGCGCTGAATACAATCGATGCAAACGGGATAAGTACCAGCAAGCTTAAAAAGCTTAATGTAATCCCCATGGAAAGACCAAATCCCGGTATGACCCTTTTTCCTTTTTTCGTTTTCATCTGTGCTGCTCCTTTCCCTGTTTTACCGGTTATTTAGCTTCCTTCGTAAATTTGGTCAAAGACCCCTCCATCGTTAAAATGCACCTTCTGCGCGTTATTCCAGCCGCCGAATAAAGCATCGTCTATTGTAATTAAGTTGATATTCAGGTCAAAAGTATCGGAAAAGCTAATATTCTGATTTGTCGGACGGTAATAATTTTCAACGGCGATTCTCTGACCAACATCGCTGTAGAGGTATTCGAGATAGGCCGTTGCCACTTCACGCGTCCCTTTTTTATCCACTACTTCATCCACGATTGCAACGGGAGGCTCAGCTAAAATGCTGATGCTCGGCGTAATGATTTCGTAATCATCCGGATATTCCTTAATCGACAGGAACGCCTCATTTTCCCATGCAAGCAGTACGTCACCCTGCTTGTTTTCGACAAAGGTAGTGGTCGCACCTCTCGCACCTGAATCCAATACCAATACGTGAGCAAAGAGCTTACCTACAAATTCTTTTATTTTTGTTTCATCACCGTCGTAAAGCTTGTCGGCATACGCCCATGCTGCGAGATAATTCCATCTTGCCCCGCCGGATGTCTTGGGGTTCGGCGTAATGACGCCGACGCCGTCTTTTATCAAATCATCCCAGTCCGTTATGTTTTTGGGGTTGCCTTTGCGTACAAGAAAAACGATTGTAGAGGTATAAGGAGAGCTGTTGTTTGCAAATTCACTCTGCCAGCCCGCTTTTATAAGCCCCTTTTCTTCAATGGCCGTGATATCATACGCCAGCGCTATAGTTACCACGTCCGCCTGATTTCCTTCAATGACAGAACGGCTTTGAGAACCGGATCCGCCGTGCGACTGCGTTATTTCAACATCCTGCCCGGTTTTTTCTTTCCAATATTTCGCAAATTCCGTATTATACGCTTCATACAACTCTCTTGTAGGGTCGTAAGATACATTTGTCAGCTTTATGGTTCCGTTATCTGAATTTCCAGAGCAGCTGGTTATGAAACCTGTTAACAGAACCGCCGCTAAGACCGCCGCTAAGACTCTATATTTTTTCATTGTAAATTCTCCTTGCAAAAAATTATTGTTGTTATTATTTCAAAGCAGTAGCGTCATCAGAATACATTATGCCCCTACAATAAGAGAATACATAACATATATGAATAGTATGTTATTTTGGCAAAAAATAAAGGATATATTCCCTTTACTTTTTTCTATAAAACTATAGTTTTCAGGAAACCCACCCATAATTATTGTTTTCGGCAACGGGCGGATTTAATATTTGTAAATTATACGTTCTCAAATAACACCGTAGATAAATAGCGTTCCCCTGTGTCAGGCAGGAGTACCACAATGGTCTTGCCGCTGTTTTCCGGACGTTTTGCCAGCTCTGTCGCTGCGTATGCCGCCGCTCCTGAAGATATGCCGACCAGCAATCCTTCGCTGGACGCCAATTGCCGCGACGCCGTAAAGGCCTGCTCGTTCTGCACTTTGATAATTTCATCCACAATACCTGAATTGAAAATATCGGGAACAAATCCTGCGCCGATACCCTGGATTTTATGCGGTCCGGATTTGCCGCCGGAAAGAACCGGTGAATCAGCCGGCTCGACCGCGACTATCTTTATATTCGGGTTCTTTTCTTTCAAAACCTCTCCCACGCCGGTTATCGTTCCGCCGGTACCGACACCGCCGACAAAGATATCGATTTTTCCTTCCGTGTCGTTCCATATCTCCTGTGCGGTCGTTTTCCTGTGGATCTCAGGATTGGCAGGGTTGACGAACTGGCCCGGAATAAAGGAACTCGGCGTCTCCTTTGCCAACTCCTCCGCTTTCTTGATAGCGCCCTTCATGCCTTCGGCTCCGGGCGTCAATACAAGTTCGGCTCCTAATGCTTTGAGCAGGTTGCGCCGTTCCACGCTCATGGTCTCGGGCATGGTCAGGATGAGACGATACCCCCTGGCAGCCGCAACAAAGGCAAGTGCGATACCCGTGTTGCCGCTGGTGGGTTCGATGAGTACAGTTTCCTGATTGATGAGCCCTTTGGCCTCAGCGTCAGAAATCATGGCATTTCCAATGCGGTCTTTCACGCTGCCCAGCGGATTAAAATACTCCAGCTTGGCAATCAGTTTCGCCGGCAAGTTATTTTTTGCGTTATAACTTGACAACTCCAAAAGCGGTGTGTTCCCAATCAGATCCGTTAAATTCTTTGCGATGTTTGACATAATAAATCCTCCATTCTTAATTACATACTAATAATATATGTTATGTATGCAATAATGTTACAATATATTTTGAGGTTTGTCAATACCTTTTTGGTTCTTTCCAAATACCTTTTTGGTTCTTTCCAAATAAATACCGATGACCCAGGCGCGTTCGATGTGCCGGATTGCGAGAGCATCCCGGAACTGGAGGTTTATATCAGCACGCAAAAAGGAGTAGCACAGTTTTATTGTTTTTCCTTCTGCCATCTTTGGCAAAATACAAATGCACAGACCGTTATGACTCCGCATATCGCGAAGGGAACCAGAAACTCTTTAGAAAGAGGGTTCGACGCAGCGTTGCCCATGAGTACATAAGGAATCATTCCGGGTGTCAGTCCAAGCAGAGAAAAGGCGATAAACTGAGGGTATCTCGTCCCTGTTGCACCAAAGAACATGTTTACAAGGTCGAAAGGCAGAGGAAGAATCCTTGCGATGAAGCAAGCCGTGGAGTTATTGTTCTCGTGATATGAAAGCAATTGCCGGGTCCTATTGTTCCTCTCCATGAGAGCGGCAACCTTTTCACTGCCTAAGCGTTTTCCAATAAAATAGCCGATGTTCATTTCTAAAAACAGACAAAAATATGTTAAGGCAATAGCCCATCCGGTAGGAAACATAATCCCCGTGCTAACGTAAAGTATTATGACGGGTATAAAAACCACTACAGATTTTAGGCAATATATCCCCAATAATATAAGAACCGCCAGCAAAGGGGATTCCGGTGAATATTTCAGTATGTCTGTTACCTCCAATACTTTGAGCCGGGGTAAAAAAATGATTATTATAATGACAAGCAACACTATTGGAATATATTTGAAGTATTTACTTGACCGATTCACTGCTCCACCTCCTCCGCCACCATCTTCCACATAAAGATTTTCTTTTGCATCATAGCCAAATTGCTTTTGCTATGACAAATATAATTAACAGCCAAAATGCAACCATAGGTATTTGCGCGCCTGTTTCAGATTCATGATTAAGCCCCTTTCCGACTCCGCTGGACAGCCTTAACCAATTCCACTATTGGGATTATGGCAAACGCCAATCCAAACGCAGCGAAGAAGTTGCCGGCCGACAGCGCGGTGAGCTTAAATGTGGTATTAAGTCCCGGAATATAGATGACCGATATTGTCAGCACAAAGGACAACAGCATGGCTCCAAATAGAAATTTGTTGTGTTTCTTCATAGTGAAAATGGACTTTGTTCTGGAACGCAAGTTTATGGAGTGGAATATCTCACACATGGAAAGCGTGAAAAAAGCCATTGTCATACCTGTGATATGGGACTGAGCGTTCCCTATGAGGAAGGAGCCGAGTGTCAGGGCTGCTACTATAATTCCCTGATATATCACGTTCACACCAAGCCCGCCCGCAAATATACCTTCTTTGGAATCCCGTGGCGGCTGCTTCATGCTATCGTCCTCAGCCTCTTCCATGCCGAGAGCCATAGTGCCTGTTCTTTCCCTGCCGGGAAAGCCGGGTATCGACAACGGAAGAAGTCAAACCATCCTTTGAGGTTTCAAGTGCATTAAGAACCTCTTTCGTCTGTTCTAAATAATGTTTCATTGCTATGACAATTCCTTTCTTGGAAAATTTTTATCAAAACCCTATAGCCACTTGAAAGCCGCTTTTTATTGCCCTGCCAACAGAGCAGCCGTTTTCATCGATCCGGGTGACTTGGATGCCCTTTTTCCGAAGCGCGGGTATCATGGCTTTCAGCTCACCATTTGAAGTCATGATGACAATATCCGGCTTGTGTGCCGCAATATGCTCCGCTGTAATAGGTAAGCCCAAATGCACATCAACCTGATTACGCTTCATTTCATCTATAAACCATGTCACGGCATCCGCTAATTTTCCGTCATTCATCTTTCCACCCAACTCGTTCTTTCTCTCGCATAGAAAAACATTATGCCCCCGTTGTGATGCGGTAATGGCCGCCTGCATTCCGGCGGGACCGCCTCCCACTATGACGATACTCCTGCACTTTGCAGCCGGAGTCATGTTGTACTCGCTGTATTTACCCTCCTGACCAAGATAAGGATTGAGCGCACAGGCTATATGCCCCATGCTCTGCGCTAATTCGGATTCTGCTTCATCAGCGATAAATCCTCTGATTTCTTTTTCTCTGCCGAGCTGTGCTTTCATTGGCCAATACGGGTCGCATACAAGCTGTTCCGATAATTCGATTAGATCAGCAGAATCTCTTGTAATAAGTTCCGCGCATTGTTCCGGGCTATTATAAACTGCCTTTTTCCCAACAGGGATCGTCAGGCCAGATTTGACCGTTTCGGAAAAACCGTTATCCTTCTCTGATAAAATCATGTAGCTTGCGCCGGACGCTTTCCAGCGTGTGACGGCGCTATCCTCCGGGATATGAATCCCGATGATGAGTCTGCCGCCGTATCTTTCCGAAATACCCCGCACAAGCTCTTGGGC
>Ga0153929_1000135_pt1 | contig 30901 bp, 26 predicted proteins | sample TSNJ013MetaG_FD_104689 | JGI IMG/M metagenome (GOLD analysis project Ga0153929, IMG submission 104689) | Attine ant fungus gardens microbial communities from New Jersey, USA - TSNJ013 MetaG | ecosystem: Host-associated > Fungi > Mycelium > Unclassified | place: USA: New Jersey, Wharton State...
AACGGGTATTTATACAACCTCGCGGCGGTGTCCAAAAAGGAAGTCCAGCGTTCCCGGCCCTGCGTTACCCATTCAGCCGAATGGTCGGCCATTTGGGAATAGACTTGTAGTTTTGTTGGCAATTTCGTTTTCCTCCTTTGTCAAAAAGTAGTGGTTAATGATAATGTTATGTGGTAAAATTAGCTTGGAATATGGACGCGGTATTGGGATAAATGCAAATGCTGAACGAAAGCATAAGGAGTTTATATGCCTAATAAACATTCAGCAATAGATACGCTCATAGGCACTTTTATATATGAAGCAAATTCTGCCGCAGATATGGTTCTATTGGAAATTGATGGCTTGTCTGTTCCCAACGAAGTATTAGAGGCGGTCAACGAAACGAAAGAAATAACGAGTAGAGCCGCTTTATACACAAAATCTACAATTTCTATACTTAATGAACTCAACTGGCAAATGCATATTACATGCTCCAAACTTTATTTGAATATTCAAAGGGTAGAAAGAGGGAAAAGAGAACGGTTTTCAAGTGCTATCAACGCATACAAAATGATGATGTATCAATTTAGCATGGGACAAATGCAGCTTGCTCCTATTCAGCCAAAACAGTTTATGCGTGATATAAAACGTCATGCCGATATATTAAATGACAGCACACAGAAAGAGATTAAACGATTGACTACTTTATATCCGCATGTATACGAATTGACTAAATTATTGATCGAAAATAATGCTATTACCTCACAGTTAGCAGAGTGCATATCACATGAAAACACAGAAAAATTAGCAAGTATCTCCTACGACGTTACTGTTTTCACCAACAACATGAGCCGTATAGCTGAATTGCTTGATGAACCGGGGGATACTCTTGATTATTTAGCAAAGGAATATAGATTTTTCTCAGGTAAAATCAGCGAAATATCAAAACAGTAACCTGTGCAATAGTTAAAACATAATATCATACAGGCGGCAAAGAGCTTTGCCGCCTGTATTCACGTCAACCGGCTATACCTCCTGTTCTTCGTCGTAATCGGCATAAAAGCCTATCTGTGAATAGTCCTCGTCGGTGAGGGGTTCCAGCTTGCCTATGACGGTTTCCATAATCTCGCGCAGCTCCGGGTCGTACACGTCGGGCAAGCTCTCACGGATACCGGCCAAAAGCGCGGCCTTGTTGCCGGTGTCGTAAATGCACATCAAATTCATTTCTTCAACGGTAAAATTCATGGCTATACCTCCATATCATTGTTGCGTTTTGGCGCGGATTTTTGGTGTTCCTTGCCCTGTGCCGCCGTTTTTTTCGCCTCTTGTAGCTGGCCTATGATGGACGGCTTTTCATGGGCCGCCTGTGCCTTTCGCTCTTTCAAGACTTCATCACGGGGAACGACAACGCGCATATCCCGTTGCCCTTTCTGAATGGCAAAGGCGGCGTCTTTATAGGGGAGCGCGTCTAAGAGCTTGGCAAGTTCCTCCGGGCCGAAAGCGTTTGCGACGTAGGGATTGAGCGTTACGGAGAAAGTTTTTTTGTCCGGGCTGTTCGGTTCGCCCAGCTTGCCAATATCCCGCATAGTCTGATTGGCGTAAAAGGCGTAGCGTTCGTCATACAATCTGCTGGTGTGCTGCCATAAATCGCTGGGGGTACTGTTCGCCTCGCGGTCTTTATATGCGCCGTCAAGCAGGGCATATAAAGCGGCGGGGTTATCCGGCTCGTATCTGTATGAGGTCATTTTGGGCAGGTCAAGGGGATAGCGCCGGTTAAACTCGTCCTTTGGCATGGTGATCTGCTGGCCATTGTCGCGGGGGTCGGCAAGGTATAGCCGGACGGTATTGGACGCAAGGGCGTTTTGCCGGACGCTTTCGGCGTATTTTCGTATGTCCAATTCAAACAGGTTGCCGTAAATCTTCCCGTCCTTTATGGCCGTTACCTCAACGGTATAGGCAAGTTTGCGGTCACTTTGCATATCAAAGCCATGATAGTGAACGCCGTTATTGCCCCGTGAATCCTTTACGAAAGTTTCGCGCTGGGTATAACAGTCAATGCCGCCCGGATTCGATACCCATATCAGCGATTTTTCCGTGGGGTCGTCCAGCTTGGCGGCGCGTTCCATTTGGTCAAAGCTGATACCTATATCGTTATGAAGATGAAAAAAAGTGTTGTTTTCCGCAATCCGTTGGAGGGCTTCGCGCAAATCAACATTGTCAATCCTGTCCATTATCATACCTCCCTGTCGCTGTTTCGTTTTGGCGCGGATTTATCGGGTTCCCGGCCCTGTGCCGCCGCCTTTTTCGCCTCCTGAAGCTGGGCAAGGATGGAGGGCTTTTCCTTTTTAGAGGAATGGGACGGGGGCTTTCTGCCGGGGGTCTTAGGCGGCTCATTTTTAACCGCTTTTGCAAGGTCAAACAAAGAAATCTGCTGCCCAGCGTTTACCTGTGCTTCCAGCTCGGCCACGGTGGGGCCGGTTACGGGTGGCGGCGTGGACACGGTAACGTCCGCGATATGGTCGTTTTCCCAGCGTTCTACCTCCGTGGCCGCAATCTCCGGCTGCTTTTCATGGCCTAAAAAAGTAGGCAGCTCCTTAATTTCGGAACTGTCTACATAGTGGGATTTTATTTCGCCGCCTTGCTGAAATACAATTATGTCGCTCATGGAAAGGGTATGGCCGCTAAAATCGGGGGGCCGGTCAATATTGAGCTTTTCATAAATGCTATCAAGCGTGTCGTTGCCGGTCAGGGGTGCGGTATAAACAAGCTCGTAATTGGCCCGGTCAACGGATAGGCCCCGCGCTTCCAGCCGGTCAAGCGGCTCCCAACGGTAATCCCGTGTTTCGTTGCCGCCTTTTAGCTGATAAATGCCGTAAGTATTCTCCTTGCCGTAAATCAACATGGCTTCTTTTGACGCCTCGCTGTTTTCGGTGGCCTCTACCATGTCCTTAAACTCCCGCGCCGCTTGCCATTCCTCGGCCTCAATGCCAAATATGCCGTCGTGGTTTTCTATCTCGTCGCGGTCAAAGGCCATTTCTTCGGTGCCGTCCGGGTGTAGCATATAAATGGTGTGGTCGGCGTCGAACAGCTCCAATGCCCGGTCTTGGAGCAAGGGCAGGATGGCCGGGTCGGTGTAACCGTATAAATCGCGCTCGGAAAGGCTGATTGCAGGGTCGGGTAAAATATCGGACGGGTCATGCTCCGGCGCGGCCTGTACCTGCTCGGCGGCTTGCGCCGGTTTAGTGAATACCGGCGCGTCCTGCGTGGCCGATACGGTCATATTCGACGTGCGGGCCATATCCTCAATCCGCGCCTTGACGCTATCCGGCATATCCTTGTCATAAAAGGTCACGCTGCGGTCAGGGTCAATATGCGCGACGGTAACATAATCGCCGTTTTTTTCCTCCCGCCTGTTCCAGACGGTGAGGCCGTTCCCCATATGGCCGAATCCTAATTCATATTGCTTTTCGGGTTTCGGCGCGGGGGTAGGTGCGCCAAAAAGATTACCTATGCCGCCAATATCCTCAATAAATTTGTCCGCTTCCTGAACGGGGTCGGGCTTGGCCGGGGCCGGTCGCTCCGGCGCGGTGGGTTCCCGCCGTTCCGCAATCCGTTCATTCAGCGTTTTTTCGGCGCGTTCACGGGCATTGTCGCTAAGATGTATTTTGTACAAGCCGCTGGTGGAGGAATGGCCCACGTTATTGAAAACAAAGTCCGCTTCGTTTTCTTTCAACGCGCCCGCCACAAAATAATTCGGTCTGCTCTCGCTAAGTACGCCCCGCGCTATATCATAGTTAAGCCCGGTTTCTACAAGCGCAAAGATTTTGCCGTCAACGGCAGCCGTCGCATAATACCATCCTATATAACCGCCGGATTGTTTATCGCTTCCGTCGTTCATCTCAATATTGAGGAAAGTATATGGTTTCAGGCCCTTTTGCGCCGCAATCGCATTGTCCTCCGCTTCACGTTTCAGGAGCGCGGGTACTGTCCTCGCTTTAATCTCGGCAAGGATTTCCGGGTTGTAACTCGCCAAAGTGCCGTTGACACACTCGTTTTGCACTCTGGCGGTCTTGGCCTGTGGCGTCCTGTGATTACCGATAAACAAAGACGCACCGTTATCCAAATCAAGGGATATATCACTTGTGCCGCGCCATTTGCCGGTGCAGGGAGTCGTTCTTATACTGGCGGTCTTGCAGCCGAATGTTTCCGCAATAATATTGATTCTGTCCTGCAAAGGCCGGTTTTCATATCTCCGGGCGATTTCTAATCCCTTTTGCTGCAAATCCGTGGGCCTCATGGCGGCGTTTTCGGACACCGTAGCTGGCTCCGTTTCGGGACTGGACGGGGCTGCCTGTTCCTGCGGACGCTCCAATTCCACGGCCTGTTTCAAGGGTATGCGCTGATACTCGCTTGTTCCCGGATTATGGAATACCGCTAAATCCGGCATATCTCCTTGCCCGCGTAAAATCTCAACCTGATTGCCGGTGCCGCGCTGCCTCACTTGAAGATGTCCATGCGCGTTTTCCACATAAAAATCGGCGGGTAATTCGTAATATCGGCTGCTGCAAACGGCGTTATCATCATATCTGCCGTGGTTGTCGATTTTCTCTAAACTGTAATGCTGTTCATCTTCCGTCCGATAGATTAGAACGGTCTGCGTATCATTTTCAGTCAGCTCCGGCGTGATGGCCTCTGAACCTCTCAAATCTTGGTTAATGGCAACCTGCGCGTCCAGCTCGTCACGGTCTGATACGGCTTGTTGAATTACCAGCACGTCGGCCCATGCGCCGTTGCCACTCATCAGGCTGTCTATAGCGTGATGGATACTTGCGGCGCGGCCCTCGGCTTGTTCGGCTTCTTCCGGCGTCTTGCAGTAACCGGCTGTGTCAAAGCCCCATCCCTCACCACCGGCATAAAAAGCCTCGGCCCGCGCTTCCCATTTGGCGGCCATGCGCTCGGCCTGTTCGCGCTGCCGTTCCGTAATGAAATATTTACGGCTGGGCGCGGCGACTTCCGGCTCCGACGCGGCCTGTTCCGGCGTGACCGTGGCGGGTTCCGTTTCCCGCGCCGGTGCCTCGGCGGTCTGCTCCGGCGCGTCCTGCGCCGGGGTCAGGTCAATGCCGCGTTCCATGCATATCTCGGCAAACTGCCCGTCAATGCGGTCAATCATGGAGGCCGCCGTCTTGCGGATGATTTCAAGCGACGCCTTTAGCTCGTTAAGCTCCCGGTCTTTGCTCCAATGGGCGATATAGCCGAAGCTGTTTGCGCCGGTTTCTATGCCGTAGTGCTGGCACACGACGTATGAAACGCTCTCGGCCTCCACTTCCTCGGCGCGGCGGCTGCGGGGCTTGGGCGCGGGTTCCTCGCCCTCCTGATCGGCGGGGGCCTCCCGTCCGGCGTCCTCCTGTTCCTGTGCCTCTAACTGCTGGTTGTAGTCGTGCAACTCGGCATGGGTCATTTCATGCACGACGGCCGCCACGGTCTGTATCTCGCTCATGCCCTCGCGGATAGCGATTGTGCGGCTGTCATACCGGCATACGCCGTCCGTGTCCGGGTCAAGGGCCTCCATCCCTATCGGCATGACGGACACGGCTTTCAAAGCGTCCATGAACGCCTCATATTGCCGCACGTCGCCTATTAAATCCTCGGCCAGCGACGGCAGGGGTTTCCCGTCCGTTTGTGATACGTCAAAGACGGAAACGGGCTTGAACGCGGGAATGGTCATTTCCACTTCCTCGACAACGGCCATGCCGTCCTTATCCAGCACAGGGGCTTGTGTGTCGGGGTCGAGCTTTTCCATTTCCTTTTTAACGATAAAGGGCGCGGGGGCGAAAATGCGGATACCCTTTTGCCCTTTCATAACGTGGCGCTCAAACTCGTTTTTCCATTTGTTAAAACCGGCCACTTGGGACGCTTCGGGCATTTGTAAATGGATTAGAACAGTGTTGCGGATACTGTACCTGTGAAACTTGGACAGGGTATCAAGATAGGCCATGTACTTGTCGCTGGTGTACAGGTCTTGTATGCCCGTTTCCAGCCGTTCAGTCAGGGCCTTTACTTCTTCCCGGATTTTGTTGTTGTCGGCCATTGATACGCTCCTTTCTGCAAAAAAATAGCATTATGGATTTGTGGAAAAGATACTTTTCGCCAAGTGGCCGCTAACGGTTTTCAGTCATGGAAAAAGGCGTGGAAAACAGGGTTTCCCACACCTTTTACGCACAACCGAAAACCGGCGTCCTCTAAGCTCAAAGCACTTTACACACAAGCTCCACAATGCCTACTGCTACGGTAAACACAATGATGATTGATAGTATGATAAAGAAATTACAGGTCTAAATCATGCGGCTTTTCTCTTTGCGCGGCAGAGCGCGGCCCATCACGGCAGCGATATTTCCGGCGACGCTCGGTTTTCCGCGATAATAAGTTGCATTGGCTGTCCTCCGGCCCTCCTTTTTATTATTGTTTAGGAATTGGTTGGGGTGTATAATTAAGCAAAACAGTTGAATCTATGGAAGTGGTTAAATGAAAAAATTGTTGAAAGTGTTACCATTCCTATTTGTAATTACGTCGCTATTGATTACCTTTTTGGTAGTTACTATTTTTAATGCTTTCGGTGTAAATCTTACAAATATGCGGTTTGGATTTGCAGTAACATTTGTATTAGCATTGTTTTCTCAAATAGGAATAGTATTTTTGGTGCTTTGGATACGCTCAAAGAAAAAGCAAGGGGATAGACGAAAGTAATATGCTCCCGCCGCCCTGTGTGAACGGCGGGTTTTGCTATACAAACTCCACAATTACAGGTCTAAATCATGCGGCTTTTTTTCTCTTGCCTGTCCGGGCTGGGCCGCGTCCCCTTTCGCCTCTTTTAGCTGCTCCAAAATGGACGGTTTATCTTTATCGCGCAGCGTTTCGGGGGCCAGTTCCTCTATCTCGTCATAGGTCTGCCCGTCCGTCAGATCGGCGCGGCGCGGCCCCTCGTTATTTATCACGCCGTCGATCTGATTATAGTTTCCCTCAACGCTCATTTCGGCGGCGGCAAGGTAATTGAATATCCTGTACCGCGCCGGAATATCCCCGGCCCTGTACTGTTCTTTCCACTCGTCGCCGGAAAGGTTCAAATAACCGTGGGAAGTGAACGCGCCTTTTTCAGTCTCGGAAATGTGTTTCCCCAAAGCCGCAGGGTCATTGCCGCCTTGCCAATTCTCCGGCACTTCTGTTTCGTCGGCATGACTTAGGCAATAGCGGCCTAAATCCTCCGCGTTGTGGACGCCGGGGGTCAGGACGTAGTAATCGGTATTGTAGGTATAATCAATCATCTTGGCGATACTGTTCAGGTGGTAGGGGCTTTCCCCGACAGCCTCCAGCTTTTCAAGCTGGATGGGGTCAAGCTCGGCAAGACGGGCCGCCAAAAAGTTCAGCTCGTTTAGGTTGGTATTTGCTATTAAGCTGGTATTGTCCAAAACGGAGAGGGTAGTCCTGTAATCGGATATGAGAATATCCCGCTGGGCGGCCTCTTTCATGCCGATTTCGTTCAGGACGGCTTTTAATTGTTCCTCGGTGGACGGGAGAGGCAGCCACACGCCGCCTAATCCCTCGTCGGCCCGCTTCATAATACGGATACTGAGTATTTCGCTCATTTCAAGCTCCTTTCGATTTTACGGTTTTACCGGGGTATGGGGTGTCCCCATCAAGCAATTTTCCACGGAGGCCCCGCAGGCCGGGAGGGGAAAATACGGAAGTGTCAATACACTTCCTATGCTTGTTAAGTGACTATTTCCCAAACTCCAGCCGGTAGTTGACGTACTTTTCCCCCGTGTCCGCAAGGGTTACAACCGCGTCATAAGTTTTGCCGGATTTCTCGGAATATAGCCCTTTTACTGCGGTTCGGCCCTCTTTCAGCAGGTCGGCGGCCATACTCTTTGACAGCGTTTTCTTCTTAGACGTAAAAAAGCGATCATCTTTCCACATGGCAAAGCTGCAAGCCCTATTCCCGCAATAGAAATTCTTTTTGCCCTCAATGACGTTGCCGCCGCAGCGCGGGCAGGTGCCTATGGCTTCTTTCTGTTCCCGGAACAGGTCGGCCTTGTCCGGCAGGGGCGTGTTATAATTGCGCACCAACAGGGCGGCCAGCTTTTCAATGCCCTGCATAAAATCATCCGGGTTCAGGCCGCCTTTGGCAATCAGCGTCAGGGCGTTTTCCCACTCGGCGGTCATTTTGGGCGACTTGACTTCATCCGGCAGTACAGAAATTAAATCCACGCCTTTTTTCGTGGGTAAAAGCTGCTTTTTCTTGCGCTCGGCAAAGCCGGAAGTCACCAGCTTTTCGATAATCGCGGCGCGGGTGGCGGGGGTGCCTAATCCTTTCTTTTCGGTATCAGCCTCCTTGTCTAAATCCTCATTACCCGCCGTTTCCATAGCGGCCAGTAAGGTGTCCTCGGTGTAGGGCTTGGGCGGCGTCGTGGTATGCTCGGTCACGGAGGCGGCCACGCCGTCAAAGCCGTCGCCCTCGGCAAGCGGCGGCAGGGCGGTTTCCTGCTCCGCGTCCTCATTGTCCTTATCCTTTACTTTTGTTTTTACGCTGGCCTTAAAGCTCTGTTCAACTCCTTTCCAGCCGGATTGCGTAATGGTCTTGCCTTTGGCCGTGAATGAATAACTGTTACACTCTAAAACCGCCGTAACCGCTTCAAAGGTGTGTTTCTCGCCGGTGGCGCACAGGAGCCGCGCCGCGATCATCATAATGATATTTCTTTCCGTTTCGGGAACGGTGGCAATATCGGTTTTCATAAGCTGGGCCGTGGGGATAATCGCGTGATGGTCGCTCACCTTTGCGTTATTGATAACGCGGCCAATGTCAGGGGTGAACGGTTCCCCATGTGCAAAGGGCGGCGTCGCCATCAGATAGGCGGCGATACCCGCCGCCGTGTCCCGCATATCCTCGGTCAAAAACTGGCTGTCCGTCCTCGGATATGTAGCCAGCTTTTTTTCATAGAGCGATTGTAAAAGGTCAAGGGTCTGCTGCGCCGTATATCCATAGAGCCGGTTGGCCTCGCGCTGCAAGGTTGTGAGGTCATACAAGCGCGGCGGGTTTACCGTCTTTTGCTCCTGCGTGACGGAAGCGACAACGGCCCGTCCGTTTTGGCAAGCCTCCCGTATCTTTTCCGCTTCGCTTTTATCCTTTATTCTTTCGCTGGCGGCCTCAAAGCCGCCGCAAGCGATACGGGCATGGTAATATTTTTCTTTGATAAAGCCGTTTATATGCGCGTCGCGGTCCACCAGCATGGCAAGGGTCGGGGACTGGACGCGCCCTACATTGAGCGTACCGCCGTAAACGACGGAAAACAAGCGCGTGGCGTTTATTCCTACCAGCCAATCGGCTTTTGCGCGGCACAGCGCGGAGGCGTAAAGGTTGTCGTATTCCCTGCCGTTTTTCAGCTTGGCAAAGCCGTCACGGATGGCGGCGTCCTCCATGCTGGAGATCCACAGGCGTTCAAACGGTTTTTTACATCCGGCCTGTTCATAGACAAATCGGAAAATGAGTTCCCCCTCGCGCCCCGCGTCGGTGGCGCATACCAGCGAATTGACGCGCTTATCTTTCATCAAATCGGCCAGTATCTTAAACTGCTTTTTCTTGTCCGCGCCGGTGATAAGTTTCCAATGCTCCGGCAGAATAGGTAAATCCTCATACCGCCATTTACTGTACTTCTCGTCGTATGCGGCGGCGTCCGCAAGGCCGACAAGGTGGCCGACGCACCAGCTTATGATATAGCCGTTGCCTTGCAAATAGCCGTCTTTTCTTTCGGTGACGCCCAGCGCCTTTGCAATAGCTTGGCCGACGCTGGGTTTTTCCGCGATTACTAATCTCATTGTAAACCTCCATTTCATAAATAGGTAAGGTAAAGCAAAAAAGGAGCATGGGCCGGTAAAGGCTCTGCGCTCCCTTTTTGCTATGTCTGTTAGATGCTGATTGTTTTTAGTTCTCTTTCCTGTGAATAGGCATAGCGCATTGTCGAGCGTGTCCCACCTTTTTCCCGTCCGTCGTACACGGCTATCACGCGCTGGGAAACTGATACCATGAAAAAGTTGCGCTTATCAAAGCAACCGGGCCAATAATTCTCACTATGCACACCAACAATATCACATTGGTCTATCAGCTTTTGAAATAGCTTATCCGGGCTTTTTATGCGGTTGCGGTATGGTATGGCGGCTTCCAGCTTCAAGGCTTTATTGTCCTGTTTCAGCTCCGCGACAATGGCCGCAAAAATCAGGTCGGCCCCCTCCGCAAAGCCGGAAATGAAATGGGTATACCCGTCCGCTATGGCCTGTAAGATTTCCCGGCGCATCTCCCGCTTTACAAACTCTATTTTATCAGCCGGGAGGCCCCTATGCCCGGTCACACAACATGTTTTTGCCGACAATTCTTTTCTCTCCCCGTGTTGATTGCATGAAAAACTGCGTTATGGAGATTATATAGCATGTAATGCTGCGAGTCAATGGCAACGAAGCACCACATACTGCATTTTGGCCTATTGTGCAGCATATAATGGTACATACAGGGGGGTGACAAAAAATGTATGAAGAATTTACGCAAGAGCGCATAGCCCAACTGCGTACCCAAAAAGGATTTTCGGCCCGTGATATGAGCTTGTCGTTAGGTCAAAACATAACCTACGTCAATAAAATTGAAAACAAGAAAACATTGCCGTCATTACAGGGCCTTTTTTATATATGCGAGTATTTAGGCGTCACGCCCCAAGAGTTTTTTGACGAGGGTAATGAGTACCCTTTTGAGCTAAAGGCTCTGAACGAGGACTTAAAAAAGCTGGACGCAACCTCGCTGGCAACCGTAACGTCCGTTGTCAAAGAGATATTGCGCAAGAAATAGAAACGGCGGCTAAATGGCCGCTTTTCTTTTGCTATCACGTTTTCATTGAACATTCCTCCGTTTCCTGTTGAATTTTGGTAGTGCGTGGGTGTATAATCTATATAAAAATAAGCCTTTCATTTTTGGTGAAAGGCTTATGTATTGTAGTTCAACTACAAGAGATAATGTTGATTTTGACAAATTGGAATTTGTGAGGGTAGTCACAATGGATTTCATCTTTGAAGCTATTTTTGAGTTAATTATCGAAGGTGGCATAGCAATCGGTACGAATAAAAAGTACAGCAAGTGGATTCGCTATCCATTATTGTTTTTGGCCGGGGTCACTTATGTTGGCCTAATTGCATTGTTTGTTTTCATCGGATTTGATGTTTTAGGAGATGGACTATGGCGAGCAATAGTTATGTGGCTATTCGCGCTTGCTTTCGTCATTGCAACAATTTGGGCCTTTCGCAAGGAGTACAAGAGGTACAAGAAAAAGAAAAGCAAGTTACAATGATTTATGTCTGATAGATTCCAGTTTATTTCGCTTTTTAAGCAGTAGCCCAACTAATCTGCATCACAATAATTTCCTTTTACGAACAAGCCGCCGTCCAATAAGCCAGACGGCGGCTTTACTGTTCCCATACTCACGCACTCGGCAGGTTAATCCATTCTTGCATGAGGCAAACGCTTGGCTCGTCCTCTTTCGGCACAAGATGGCCGGTACACTCGCCGTAAACGGTGCGCTTGTCGGTGATGTCCATATCAAAGCTCTTGTAAAAAGCAAACTCCACATCACGCATGATACAGCGCATTTTGAGCATTGCCTCGCGCTGTTCGCCGGTGATGGCCTCATAGATGATGTTTTTATTCAGGGCCTCCATTGACTTGTAAAACTGGACTTCGGTGCGGTAAGGCCGTTTGTTATCGGCCATGCGGCGGGTAAACTCAAAGGGGCTGGCCTCCGACAACATAATGTCCGGGAACGTGAAGCGCAGGCTGTCTATGTTGGCCGTGTTCAGCAGGTAGGTAAGCTCGGCGGCCTCCGCGCTGGTCATGCCGTGGCAGAAGCGCAGCAGGGAACGGTAGAAGTGGATAAATCCCCCGATTGAAAAACTTGTCATATGCTTTTCCTCCAAATAGTAACGGCGCGGAAGTTCATACCTCCGCGCCGTTGGTTTTATATTCTTTCGATTGCCTTATGCGGTTCTGCGTTTTTTCCTGCGGCCCCGGTAGAGCATGACGCCACATATTCCGGCAAGGCCCATGCACAGGGCAGACAAGATGTAATTGCCATACGGCGGGGCCTCGCCGGTCTTGGGGATGGTAATGCCGCCGCTTGTGGTTTCCGTATTGTCATACCACAGGGTAACGACAAGTTTACCGTCAATCAGCACAAAGGAGCTGGGGTAGTCGGTACGGATAAGACGGTAGTCTGTTATCTGCATATTCTCATACCCGTTATCCCTCATCCACTTGACGTAATCCGCGCCTATGTTGTCGGTGTAGGACTTCATAGACGCCAGCTCGCTCCCGTCCTGAGCGTGCTTAAAGTAAACCTCGACGGTTCCCTGAATACGTTGGTTGACTACCTTGACTTCCGTAACCCTGCCATTTTGAATATCAAAACTGTATCGCTGGGTATCAAGCCGGTAGCCCACGGCGGCGGTTTTCTCAACGAGGTAAAACGCGCCGATTGGCAGGTCATAAGTAACGGTGCCGTCCTTGCCGCTTACAAGCTCCGCGATCTGCGTCCCGTCCTGCCGGTACAGGGTGAACACGGCCCCGGACACGGCCTCGCCGTCCGCGCCGGTCTTAATGAGCTTGACGCTGCCGCGCCCCTGCATGTTGGTGACTTCCACGGTGACGGTGACGCCGGATTTCTTAATACTGAACGGGATTTTTGCCGTTTCCAGTATATAGCCCCCGGAGGGAGCTTTCAGCTCTTTCAAATAGTAATCGGATAGGGGCAGGTCACAATACGCCTCGCCGTTTCTGTCTGTAGTAAGCTCGGCCACTTTTTCATTGTTCGACGCCCTGTACACGCCGAACACGGCGTCCTCCAATAACCGGCCCGTACCCTCGGCTTTTTTGATAAGCAGTACGCGGCCCGTATCTTCATCAGAAAGCGGCTCGTTTATGATGGTGATTTCCTTTGTCTTGCCGCTTGTGATACGGAAAGTGGTCTTGCCGGAATCCAGCTTGAAGCCGGTGGGCGCGGTAAGCTCTTTCAAATAATAATCGCCCTCCGGCAAATCATATGTGGCCTCACCGTTTTTATTGGTGGTAAGCTCTGTTATCTTCCTGTCGGTAGAGGCGCGGTAGACGCCGAACACAGCACCTTGCAGCCTGTCGCCGTCCTCGGACTTCTTAATGATTTTTAACCTGCCGTCCGGGTCGCTGCTACTGCCGCCGCCCGTGTCTTTCGGGGTATTGGTAACGGTAACGGTCTTGGTTTCCCCGGCTTTAATGGGGAAAGGTATCTTTTCAGTAATGAGCTTATACCCGTCGCATTTGAGTTCCTTCAGGTAAAAATCGCCCTCCGGCAATTCATATACGGCCACGCCGCCTGAGTCGGTGGTCAGCTCCGTGATCTTCGTATCGTCGGAGGCCCGGTAGACGCCGAACACGGCACCTTGCAGCCGGACGCCGCTATCGGATTTTTTAATAATTTCCAGCGTTCCGTTTTCAGGCGCGGGGTCAACGGGTTCATTTGTAACGGTGATTTCCGTCGTTTCACCGTTTTTGACAGCTACGGGGATTTTATCGGTAATGGCCTTGTAGGAAGCGGGCGCGGCCAGCTCCAACAGGTAATAGCCGCTTTCCAGCTCCGGCAAGGCTGGGCCGGTGGCCGTTCCGTCGCTGCCGGTGACAAGCTCCGCTACTTTTTCATCATCCGAAACACGGTAAATACCGAATACCGCGCCGGACAATAATTTTGTATCGTCCGTGGCGTCCGTCTTAGTCAGCCGGATTGCGCCGCCCTCCGGGGCCGGTTCCTTTTGGTTTTCAATGGAAAGTTCAACCGTCGCGCCCGCGTCGGTGAGCGTGAAAGACACGCTGCCGTTAAGCGGCAAATAGCCGGGTACTGTGGATTTTTCCAGCAGGTAATAGCGGCCCAAAGGTAGCTCCTGCGTGGCCGTTCCGTCCGCGCCGGTGGTAAGCTCCATCACCTTTTCATCATTGGCCGCCCGGTAAACCTCGAACACGACGCCGGGGAGCGTTTCATTTTCGCCGTACTTGATAATGCTTATGGTGCCGTAGCCTTTTGAATTGGGTACGGTGATCTCTACGCTTTCGCCCTGCTCGTTAATGGCAAAGGGTATCAGCTCGTCAAGCGGTATGAAGCCCTCCGGGGCAATCAACTCTTTTAGGAAATAGCCCGATTTCGGCAAGCCCCCGTAAGTGGCGCGGCCCGTTTCGTCCACGGTCAGCTCCGCGATTTTCTGGCCCTGCTCGTTGTATATGCCGAATACCGCGCCGGACAGGGGATTGCCCTGCGGCTGCTCTGCTTCATCCTCGCCGCTTTCATTGAAAAGCTGCACCTGCGGTACTATATCCTCCGCGTCTACCTTGATAACGGTCACGCTGCCAAGTATAAGCGGATTGGAAACAGGGATTTCAATTATCACATCCTGCTCCAAGATGGAAAACGGGATAGGCGCGTCGATCAGCTCATAGCCCTCGACGGTGGACAGCTCCCGCAACTCGTAATCGTCGCCATAGTAAAGCGTCCCGCTTGCGGCGGTGCCGTCCTCGGAAGTGGTAAGCTCCATGAGCTTGACGCCGCCTTTATAAATCCCGAACACGACGCCGGAAAGGGGTTGGCCCTCGCCGTTGTCCTTGATGATTTTAACGCCGCCCGTTATACGGGGGTTGGTTATGTTCACGGAAACAATCGCGTTGTTTTGGGTAATGTCAAAGGGATAGCGCGTTTCGGTGTCCGATAAATGGCCCGGTACGCCCTCCAACTCCATGACGTAGTAGCCGGTTCCCTCGTTCAATACGCCGCTTGTGGCGGTGCCGTCCGCAACCGTTACAAGTTCTTCCAGCAGGTTCCCCTTGTGGCAGTACACGCCCAGCCGGACGCCGGGGATGGGGCTGCCCGCCTCGTCGGTTTTGATAACCTTGACTTTGCCGAATATCCTGATTTTCTCGTTGATAACGGTCTTTTCGACGGCTGCGCCGGGGCCGTCAATGGTAAAGGGTATTTGGCCCGTTGTCATGGTATAGCCCGTTTTGCCGGACAATTCCACAAGGTAGTAGTCATCAGGAATGAGCGAACACTCGGCGGTGCCGTCCGCGCCGGTAGTAAGCTCGGTGAGCTTCCTGCCGTCCCATGAACGGTACAGGCCGAACACGACGCCGGACAGGGGATTGCCGCTATCGTCGGTTTTAATGACTTTAATCGCGCCGTAATCCTCTTTTCGGCTGTTCACAAGGTTGAAATTGGCCGTCTGTCCGTTGTAGTAGATGGAAAAGTCGTGCCGCGTCGTGTCAAGCTCATAAAGTGCGGGGACGCTCTTTTCCACGATATAGTAATCTCCTAAAGGCAAGGGGCTGGAATAGGCGTAACCGCTTGCCGACGTGGTGATGTCCTCAATCCATTCGTCGCCGTCGCCCACGCGGTAGATGGAGAACACGGCCCCTTGTATCTTGCGCCCGTCGTTGCCGGTCTTGTACACATACGCGCTGCCATATGCCCGGTAGTTCGTGATGTACAAGTCGTGGGTTTCGCCGTCGTACTGTACCATCTGCGAATAATACCCGCCGTCAGCCATACCCTGCGGCACGTCAAACTCGTAAAGCTCATACCAGCCGTAGGGCAAGGTAGTGGTGTACGCCTCGCCGCTTGAATTGGTGTAAATGGTGTCTACCAGCTCCCATGTGTCGGAACGGTAAACGTAAAAACCGACGCCGGAAAGGGGCTGGCCGTCCTCGTCGGTCTTGATTACCCGGATATTGCCCGTTATCGGGTCATAGACAACGTATTCATCCACGCGGGACGGGGCACATATCTCGGTCAGGTAGATGTATTTAATCTCGGCGTTTGACTGATAGCCCGCCGGGATGGAGTATTCCAGCAGGTAGTAGTCCGTATCAACCGGCACGTCGCCGGACGTAGCCACGCCATAGCGGTCTGTGGTCAGGTATTCCACAAGGCCGTTGTCGCGGGTGCGGTAAAGGCCGTAAACAACGCCGGTCATGGGGTTTCCGTTCCTGTCGGTGACGGTCAGGCGGATTTTCGTGTAAAACTCGCTGCCGCCGTCCTCCCAACCGCTAAACGGGGTTATGCCGATTGCTTGCGTACTGCAAGCGGCGTCGCTTTCCTCCGGCATAAGGTCGGGTATGCTTTCGCCCGGTGTGTGATCGGGCGCGGGGTCGCTGTCAGATGTACTTTCGCCCAGCGCGGTGTCAGGCGTCGCCTCATTATCGGGCGCGGCCTCGCCGCTATCGGTGACAATCCCGCTTTCCGCGCCCGTCGCAAAGGCGGTAACGGGAACAATGGCGGTCAGTACCATGCACAAAACAAGGAATAATGCGGATATTCTTTTCATGCGTATATTTTCCTCCTTAACTAATCCGGGTCGCCCGGACTAAAAGCCGGTGCGACGCCGTTCTGATAGGCGTACAGGTGTACAGGGTAATTTGGGCCTTGTTGCTCGGCTGCTCAAAGGCCGTTTGGTCGCCGGGTACGATTTCCAAAATCTCGTCCACGGAAAAGGTCATAACCTCGCCGTCTTTCGGCTGGTACTGGATAAGGTCGCCCGTCTGTACCTCGCCCAGCCGGTTAAAAAACTGGCCGTACTCATAGCTGCGGTGTCCGGCAATCACAGCGTTGCCCGTGTCGCCAATGGCGGCGGTCTGCGGCACATGGCCCACGGCGATTTTAAGCTGGGCCGCGTCCACTCCCTCCGCGACGGGCAGTTTCAGGTCAATGCCGTCAATGGTGAGGACGCCAAGCCCGGTGATAACGCCGGTGTCCGGCTCCGCGTCCTGTGTTGCCGTTTCCTCCTGCGGGGTCAGGCTTAAAAATGCCATAGCCTCAACCTCCGGGGCCTCCGGGCCGCCGTCGTAATAATCCACGTCCGCGGCGGCTACGCGCTCATTGACGGGGATGGTGCCGTCGCCGGTTTCTATGCTCTCCAAAAGCGCGGCCTGTTGTCCGGCCCGGTTCTGCCGTTCAATGGCAGGTGAAGCGAAAAGCCATACGGCAAGCAGGACGGCGGCCAGCATAATCACGGTCAAAACAGCTTTCATTTGCCTGTTCAGGGCCTTATTTACGGGTTTTTTCGTCATAAAACGCTCCTTTTCCGCGCAAAAAACCCGCCACTTTTTCAGGTGGCGGGAGCTGCGCTTGTCAAAATGTTATTCATCCTCGTAATCGTCGCCGGGGTCCTCGTCGGGTTCCTCCCCGGCGTCCTCGTCCTCGCCGTCCTCGCTTTCTTTTGGTTCGGAGTCCTCAAAATCAAGCTCGTCCTCATCCATATCGTCCGGCTCGGCGGCTTGCTGCTTCGGGCGATAAATCTTGATATAATATCCCGCGCCGCCGACTGCCGCGACTGCCAACAATACAAGGATAATCGTGCCGGTGCTGCCGCTATCTTTCGCGGGTGTTTCCGGCTCCGGCGTCGGTTCCGGCGTCGGCTCTGTCTGTGAGGGGGTCGGCTCCGGGGTGGGTACTGCGCTTTCACTTGTACCCTTGCCGTCGCCCTCTTTGGCAAGGGACAATAAATCATTCTCGGTGACGGCGTTCAGGAGATAGACGCCGTTATCGTCCCGCGCCCGGTCAATTATCAGGTAAAACACATTTCCGTCCGGGGTGGTAATAGTCAAAAATTCCTTGCCGTTTATCTCCATAATATCGTCTACCACGGTGCCGGTGCCGTCCGGGGTAAAGGGCTGCTGGGCGTCGGGTACGCTGGATTCGGTTGCTTCCGGCTCCGCGCTGGCCGTGGGCGTGGGCGTCGCGCTCTGCGCCGGTGTGCTGGCCGCCGTGGGCCTCTGTGTCGGCGAGGGGGTTGACGCTGCCGGTGTCTGCGACGGTACGGGTGCCGGTGTGGTGCCGGTCTGCGCTGGTGTCGTGGCCGGGGCCACATAGTACGGGTTATTAAGCTGTACCGTCTTTGACTTGTTTCCCGCAAAATCAATGGCGTGGACAGAAATATATGCTTCCGTTCCGGCGCAATCTTTCAGGGGAATGTCAATCGCGCCGTCCACAAGGTAGTTATACCGGCTGCCGTTTATATAGATGGCCTCGACGCCGGAATCCGCGTCGCTGGCCTCCGCGTGGAGCGTGTCGCCGTTAATCTTCGCGCTGATGGTGGGGGCCGTGGTATCGCTCAATGCGTAGGCCGTCATGGGGAATAGAAAAGCGGCCACGCACAACATGACCGCCATAATGCAGGTTATTCTTTTAGTCCTCGTCATTGTCAAAGTCCTCCTGTTCTTCCTGTCCGGGCCGGTTGCCCAGCATGGTTTCAGCCGCCGCGCCCTGTGACCTGTAAGCGTGGATAAAGGCCAAAAGCTCCTGATGGTCAATGTTCGCGCTGCGGACAGCCGCCACAATATCGGTGTTTTCAATCTCGTTTTTCTGCTTTTCAAGCTCCCGTAAACGGGCCTGAAACTCGCTGATTTTACCTTTGGTTTTGTCAATTTCCTTGCTGATTTTGTCAATTTTCGGGTTCAAAATAATACCTCCTAAAAATTATTCGGCCTGTGTAAAGCCGTGTCGTGCGCAGTATTCCGGCCAGCTTTCCTTTTTGTATAACCGCCCGTAAACATACCGTTGCGCAAATTCCAGTTGAAGTTTTGTCGGGATAATACCCAATCGCCCGTTTCTTTCAGCCTGTGCGTACAGGCTTATGCTCTTGCTGATACGGAACAGGGATTGTACCCTAAAATCCGCGTCCGCTAAGTCCTCCCGGACAAGGATATACACAAACATTTTGCTGATACCCAATTTGTGCTTGCGAAACAGCGCGGCCACTCGTTCAAAATGGGGTAGCTGGCTCTTGGTATCGCAGCTAAAGCGGATATGCCGCAGCCATTTGATTTTTTTGAATAGCTGTACGGTTTCATCCGTCACAAGCCTTATGTCCATTCCCTGATTGATGTCGATAGACAGGCCGGAACGGGCAAGGCCGTCAAGCTGCTCTATGCCGTGTTCGCAAGCAAGGATATTGTTATCCATGAGTATCAAGCGGTTGGTGTCGGGCCGCGCTATCTGTTCCCATGCGCGGTAGGGCCGTATCGGGCCTTCCTTTTCCGGCACCACGCACCACGGGCATTGATTGGGGCAGCCTCGTGTTAAAAAACCGATTGCGTAATCACAATCGGGGTAAATGCTGTAATCGGGCTGCATATCGTCTATTTCTTGGGGCAGGGTTGCTTTCAGGTCATAGCCGGTGCCTCCTTTCACCGTGTCAACCGGCAAGGCCGGGTTTTCTTTGGTAAAATCAAAGATTTTACTGCTGTACACGCGGTCATAGCGTTTGCGGGGGTTCCACCATTCCACAATATCGCCCCGCGCCTTGTGCCACGCGGATAGCTTCATCAGGGCATAATTGGGAAAGGTCTTGTTTTTTATCCGCTCCTTATCCGCGTCATGTAAGCCAACACGCAATAAATCGCCTCCGTTCCTTTTCATAAAAAATAGGCGCTTATAAGTTAGCCTCATAAGCGCCCAAACGCATAGAAATGGTTTTGCCAGTAGGTTGTATTGATACTTGCATACTGTACGGGCTTTCCGGCATGAATCATTTGGCCGTTGCCAATATAAATGCCTATATGGGTTACGGTGCTTGACGTACTGTACGTCCCTTGAAAAAATATGAGGTCGCCCGGTTGGGCGTTCTCCGGGGAAACGGGGGTGCATTGGTTGTAAATTCCCTGTGCGGTGGTTCTGCCAAAGCCGGGTTTAATGCTGTGCGAAAGCACATACGACACAAAGCCGGAACAGTCAAAGCTGTTCGGGCCGGACGCACCGAATACATACGGCTTGCCTAAGTGCTTCATGGCTTCCTCCATGAGCGCGGCGAAATTGGCGTCCGTCATGGCTGCGCCGGGGTATGCGGGATAGGCCACGCCTCCGGGTTGGCCGGGGGGTATGCCGCCGCTTCCGTCGTCGTTGGTTTCGGCAAAATACAGGGGATTAAGGTACTGTCCGTTTACAAGCACTTCAAGATGTAAATGGGGGCCGGTGCTGTTGCCTGAGTTGCCGGACTTCGCTATCACGTCGCCTTTTTTCACTTCCTGCCCGACTGAAACAAGCAGGGTATCACAATGGGCGTACTTGGATTGCAAGCCTTTTTCGCCGTCCAGCACGACATACCAGCCGTAGCCGTCCGCGTCGTAGGCCGCCGCCGTCACAATGCCGTCGTGACCGGCTAAAATCTCTGTGCCGGTAGGGACGCCAATATCCACGCCTTTGTGATAGTTCTTTTCGCCGCTGATGGGGTGTACCCGGTAGCCGTAATAGCTGGTGACGTAGGGCAGCCAGTTAAAATCAAACGGGCTGATAAGGTACTGCCGGTTGCCCTTTGTCTGCATAAGCAGGTAGTAAATCTCCCATTCGTCGCTCGTCAGGCGCGGCGCGATCACGTCGGTAAAGGAACGGGCCGTCAGGTTGACGTTCAGGATATACCAGTTGTACGGGACTTCATAGCTGTGTTCGTTGCCCTCATCATCGGTGTAATACTCGGTGCGGTAGCGTACCTCTATTTCCTCGACAAAGGATAGCTGGTACTGCTCCGCGAAAATCTGTCGCAAAACGGCCTGTGCCTCGGAATAGGTGAAGTCTTGGAAAGCGGCGGTCAAATAGCCCATTAGCTCGTAGGGGTTATGGCCTATATCGTCCACGTTGTACCTGTACTCGTCATAGCCGGGGTGGGTGCTTTCGGCGTTTGCTATTTCTATCTGCAAATCCGTTTCCCATTCGGTATACACCAGCTCCGCGTTGTCAATGTCCGCGTCCTCCGCAACATAACTGGACGCCAAAATCGCGCCAATGCCGCTTGTCGCCATGTTGGAGCATGAGGTAAACAAGGTGGAGAAGAAGAACACGACGAACAAAATCAGGCCGATCACGCCGAATACCACGGGATGACGCTTGACAACGGCCACGGCGGTTTTTGCTATGTTGCCTACGACGGTGCCGGTTTTTTTTGCCGCTTTTGCGCTTTGTTTCGCCGCCTCCCGCGCCGCTTTCGCATACTCCCGCTTGATTTTCCGCTTTTGCGCCATGCGGGAAAGGAGATTGCTTTTCAACTTGGGATTGTCGTTCAGGGCTTGCCGGTAAGACAGCTTGATATTGGCCTTTGCCGCCTTTTTTTCCAGCTTCGCCACGCGCCGGTATGGGCGTTCCTTGACAAAACGGAGCGCGGAACGGGTGACGCGCTGGGTGCGGTAAGCGTCCTCGGCGGTTCGCTCGATTTTGTGCGTAGCCTCGACGCCTACATTGTCTTTCTCCACCTCGCTGATCTTCTGATGGATTTTATTCGTGACCGCCCGCCCTGCGGCGCGGCCCGCCGCTTTTCCGGCCCGTTTGGGCAGCGGCGGCTTGGTTCCCTGCGGTACAACCTCCTTTTCAAACGTGAATTTTGTTTTTGCCTTGCCCTTTGCCTCGTCATACACACGTTTTTTCTTAACGCGCCTTTTTTGAGGGAGCTTATCACGGGCTTTATCCAGCTTGGCCGCCGTCCTGTCGGATTTTTCTTGGAGCTTATTCAGCTTCTTGTCCGGGGCTGGCGGCTGCTCGTCGGCGGCAAACTGCAAGCGGCTGGGCTTGGCCGGTGACGGTGCGCCGTCTGAAACGGGCGTTTTACCGGCCCCGTCCGGCTTCGCGGCGTCCGGGGTAAACTTCTGCTGGTACTTGGTGCCATGCTGCCGGGGCTTCGCGCCGGGTGGGTCTTGCGGCTGTTCCTCTCCAAACCGTAACCGGCTGGGCCGGTCAGGGGCCGGGGTGCTGTCGGGAATGGCCTCGTCCGGCTTGGCCGCCTCCGGGGTAAACTTCTGATGGTACTTGGTGCCACTCTGCCGGGGCTTCCCGCTTGGCGGGGCCTGTGGCTGGCCCTCGGAATATTTGAGGCGTCCGGGTTTTTGGCCCGTTGATGGCTGTTCGGGGGAATGTAGAACAGTAGGGCCGTTTGCTGTCGCGTTATGGTGCGTATTTACTGGATTTTCCGCGCTCTGTGGCGTCGCGCCGGGGCTGGCCGTGGTTTCATATGGCCCTGTCCCGTCTGCCTTTTCTGTTGCGTTTTGGGGTTCATATGCCGCCTGTTTTCGGCGCGGCTGCGGCCCTGCCGGGTTTTCATGGGAACGAGCCTCATATGACCGCGCCGTGGGCCGCGCCGCTTCCATTGGCATATCCGCTTGCCCTGTGTCCTGTTCGTAGGTGCTGGGCGCGGTGGCGTCCATTGGCCGGTTATCGTCCTGCCGGAAGTCTGCCGGTTGCGCCGGGGTGTTCGGCTGGTGGTTTTGTAGCTGCTGCCGGATAGACGGCTGCCGCGCCGGTGGGTCAAGGGAGCGCGGGGCCTCCGGCCCGGAGTTCTGCCGCAGGTTAAAATCCTGTCCGCGCTGGCTGGCGCGGGTTTCCTCGCCGGTGGCAAGATTTTTGTCCACAAGCCCGTCGCGGCTCATTTTTTGGACGTGCTTATCGCGTTTTTCAAATTGCCTTGAAATCTGTATCACCTCCTGATTTTTCACAAACAAAAAAGCGCGGGATTAACTCCGCGCTCCGTCGCCTGTGATGTATTCAGTTTTCTTTCAATCCTCCCGCATATCAGTATCATCCACGCCTATAGCCCTGCATAATTCAGGATTGAACGGGGAAAACTCATGGCGAATGGGGATTTTTTGGCCCCCAAAGTAAAGGTAGTCGCCCAAATCTTTGTCGGTTTCAGCAATAGCGTGATTGTCAGTATTTACCATATTGCTATGCCTCCTTTATTTCATCTGGGCGAGTGGTCATTATGCGGTACAGCTCGGTATCTTTAGGGAAATGGTCGATAAATGGGATGATAGTGTTGCCGTAGAACAAAAGGCCCTCTCCGGCGTTGGAGTGGGTGACGTAGGATAGCTGGTGATTGGATATGCCTAACTGCTTGGCGAGTATCTGCCTGTCGCCCGCCGCCTGATTTAGCATGACAATAAAATCGCTATTTTCAAAGATATTTTCTATCTCACGGCTGGCAAGCAGGTCTTTCACATTCTGTGTAAGTGCGCTGGGTATGCCGCCCCATTTCCTGAAACGCTTCCAAATCTCCACGCAATAGGCCGCCGTCTGTTCTTCTTTCAGGAGCAAATGAAATTCATCTTGGTAAAACCATGTGGTGCGGTGCGCGGCGCGGTTGGCGGTGACACGGCCCCAAACTTGGTCTTGCAGTATCAGCATACCGATTTTCTTTAGCTGTTTCCCCAACTCCTTAATGTCAAAGCAGACAAGCCGGTTGGTCAGATTGACGTTGGTGCGGTGATTGAACACGTTGAGGCTGCCATGTACATACAGCTCAAGCGCGGTAGCGACGCGCTGGGCCTCCGGCTCGGTATAGCTGCGCAGTATGTTGTACAAATCCTCCAAAATCGGCATTCTGTCGGGGTGCGGGTCGGCAAGGTATTCACGGTACACGGCTTGTACAGCGCGGTCAATGACTGAACGCTCAAAGCCGTCCAGCCCATGCTTGCCGCCGACGATCAGCTCACACAGGGACAGAATAAAGTCGCTTTTGAGGGTAACAGGGTCGTCCTCGTCGGAATAGTCGGGGTTGATGTCCATAGGATTGATATAGTGCGGCGAATTGGGGGATAGCTTGATAACCTGCCCGCCCAGCCTTTGCACAAGGGGAAAATATTCTGCCTCCGGGTCTGATATGATTATATCGTCCTCGGTTATCAGGAAAACATTGATAATCTCGCGCTTGGCGGCAAAACTCTTGCCGCTGTTGTGGACGATAAGGCCGTTTTCCAAAACAAAGTTAAGGTATCGGTCTACAGTCAGGTCGTAAACGTCAACCGGCTCGGTCAGCGTCAGCCTTTCTACTGCATCTACAATGTTGCCTCCGCTTAAAACGTCGCCGGGTTGTAAATCCTCCGCGTGGGCGTAGTGGCCCGCACCGTCGAGTATCAAATGCCCGCCTGTACACTTAACTGTATCGCCGCTTGCCAATGTGATTTTGACAAGCTCCGTGACTGTGCCGGATATGCGGGGGTCTGTTCCCGTGGCGGTGATAATTTCCCCGGTCACGTCGTTATAGCACTTCACTTCCACATTCCCGCCGCGCTGGTAAAGCTCCGCGAGGGTCACGGCCCCGCCGTCCGCAAGCTGGATTTTTGTGTCGCCGGTCAAGCAGCCGGGTGTACCCAAAAACAAGCCGTTGGGGTTTTTCAGCTTCTTGCGGTCTGCCATGAGAAGATTGTTTGATAAGGCGTTTAAGCCGTAATACAGGGCTTCTCCGCGCATGAAAAGCTCCTGTGTTGTGAACGGGACGAATATGGCCGTGGAGCTGGTCGTAAGGCCGCGCTGTATCTCGATCTGATTGAGGCCGATAGGCAAGCTGCTGATTAAGCCCTGCTCCTGTTGGTAATCTAAGCGTTTGAGGGCGCAGTTATATTTTTGCGCGATACCCGCCGCCGCAAATACGCTGTTTTCCAGCTTTTGCTTCGTTTTGGCGGTGTTTAGCACAAGGATAGTGACAAGGAACATGCGCTCGTTGCGGCTTTGCAGGTCGGTGAGCAAGTTTTTCGCCTCGTCGCCGTAGGTGGCTAAATCCGTGGGTATGATGTCCATATCGTACCCGCTTCTTACTGCCTTTTTTTGTTCCTCTATGCGCATTTTGTCGAGGTCTGATAGCTTGCGCTTGATGTTCTTGATGGCCTCCGATTGGTCTATGGACTGGATATGCAGGTTGACGGTCACGGCGTTGTCCAAATCCAAAAAGTCGGCCAACATACGGTCTGTCAACTCCGGGGCCAGTATTTGCACGAAACTCACGGCCCCGATTGTCGTACCCATGCGGAATGTCTTGCCGTCCCGGAAATTAAAGGACGTAGGCGCGATATAATCCTTTGTGGAAAGGCCGGTTTTCGGTATATCGCCCCACGAAAACCGTAATTTCTCATTGCCGTCCGGGTGGAATTGTCCGTGTAGCACTTCCAGCCGTTCCAGCCCGTTCAATGTCCGCGCCTTGACGCCCATTACCTTGAAATTACCGAGTATGTCGGCTTCGACGCGCTCTAACCGCATTTTTGCCGTTTTCAGGTTGTCGGCCTCTATGCCAAACGTGATGTACTTGGTCTTGACAAGGCCGTTATTGCCTTTTGAAAGCTGGTTTTTCAGCATATCGGCGTATTCCCGGCGTATGCTGTTAAAATCGTCGCGCTGGTCGGGAATGTCGATAGTCTGCTGAAACTCCTTGATGTTGGCGTGTTGGTTGATAAATGTGAGCTGGATGGAAATAGAGCTGTCAAAGTAATTTAAGAAATCACAATAACTCTCAAAAATCGCTGTTTTATCGTCGTTTTGGGCCAACTGATAATTGATGTCCTCATAAGCGACGGTCTTATTGAATAGCCGGTCATTGACGCGACATATCCCGTCTTTGTACATTTGCCGGTAGGGAATGGTCTGCTGCGCGGTCTGCGGCTTATCCTTGCGGCCAAATATCCGGGCTAAAATGCCGTCAAAAAAACCGCCCTTTTTCTTATCGGGCGGCTTCTGCGGCGTCTTGCCGGGAGTGGCTTTCAAATCAGCCTTACGGCGTTTCGCCTGTTTTTTTGCGGCTGCCAGCCGCTTTTCCTGTTGTAGCTGCTGTTTTGTCTTGGTTTGCAACGGTTTTTCCCTCCTTGTTCAGATAGTCGTAAAAGTTCTCGGTCTTGTATGTCCGTATCGCCGGGAAGTACCAGCGTGTGCGGAGCATGTTGCGCAGGATTTTTTCGGCGGGCTGCCCGTCCTTTTCATACATGGCGATAAAAAAGGCCGGGAGCATGAGGCCGATCATCAGGAGCATGGCCGGACTGTTGCCTATGGTGGTACGGGACAGAAAGTATGTGGGTAGGCCCACGGCGGCGGCGCAGGAAAAGCATATGAGCTGCCTTTTTGTGAGGCCCAATGCCACTTTTGTTTTGACTTTATTCAGGTCTTTCGGAACGGGTACGAATGGCATTATCTCGCCTCCTTATCATGTTTTTTGCTTTGCTCGGCGGCTTTCGGACGCGCCGCCGCTTCTTTTGCCGCTTCCGCAAGCTGCCCCAAAACAGACGGCTTTTGCGCCTTTTCGGATTGCTTCAAAAGCTCGTCCTTTGCAACGGTAACAAAAAGCCCCTTTTCGCCTTTCAAGCCGGTTATCGCTGTAGATTTATACGGCAGGGCGTCAAAGAGGCGGTCTTGGTCGCGGGAGCTGGCAAGGTACATAAAATCACGGGAAAGCGGTACGGCAAAATGGGTTTTATTCGGGCTGTTCGGTTCGGTAAGCTCCTTGAATGCCGCGACAACGCGCTCCGCTTCGGTATTCACGCGGTTATCGGCCAGTTTTTTCAGGTGGGGCTTGAAATTGCCCTTTGGAGTTTCCGTCCTGTGACGCTGTTCCCGGCGCAAAAGGTTGGCTAATACGCTTTCGTCCTCCGGGTGGAAGCGCAAGCCGGTCACATTGCCGCTTTCGCTCATCAGACGGTGGCGGTCATCGTCAAACACTCTGCGGGTGACGGTATCCTCGCGCCCGTCCTCATAGCTGATGGTAACGGTAGTCGCCGGGAGCGCGGCATGGCGCACATGATCAACGTGTTCCTCATGGTTTAGCTCATAGACGTTGCCCTTTACCTTGCCGTTTTCCATGCCGGTGATTTCCACGGCATAGCTTAACATGCCGGGGCGCAGGTAATTCGTCCATGTGCTGTGTTCCCCTGTGCCGATCACAAATGCGTCGCGTTCAGGCAGGATATGAGTGCCGTGGTCGCTTACATGCCATAACAGCATTTTTAGCTCCGGGTCGCCTTTGGCAACTAATTTGGGTATATGCTCCATGTCAATCTTAATGTCGTTGGGGTAATGTACATTCACTTGGTCGGCAATGGCTTTCAGTGTCGCCAGCACGTCCACATCGGCAAACTTTTTCAAATAGGGCGATTGCCGGGGTGCGTCGGTGACAAGGGGATAATCGTGAAGCGCGTCCTGCTTGTCAAACACTTTATCCAGCGCAAAACTCATATCGGAAATGTCCTCGGTACGCTTGTGCCATTCATCAGCTACTACCTCTAACGGGTTTTGGAATTGCAATAGGTATTCGGCCTGTTCATAGTCAAAGGCGTGGTGTTCGGTCAGGTAAAAATGCGCGTCGTTTACGGCGCTTACCCGTCCGGCCATGTCAATGATGGCTTGCCGGTCAAATCCCATAATATGATTATGGTAATCCGACAGGTTTTGATTGAGGCGGTCTATAAGTTGGTCTATCTTATCTATGTTACTCACTCCTTTCGTGCGGCCCAAACGGTAACGCTCCGGCCCGTCTTGCCGCAAATTTTCTTGCCGGTGGCCTCCACCTGTCCGGCGTCTTTCAGCTCCGTCAAGCGCGGCGCGGCCAAATTGCGCTCGTCGGAGGGGGTATGGCCGCGCCGGTGCAGCTCGTCGGCCACTTCCTGCGCGGTCATGGGGCCGCGTTCCCGCAGCAGGGAAAGAATAAGGCTTTGACGCTGCTTAACTGTTGGCAGAACAGCGTCGTAGCTCTCGCGGCGGGTTTCTTTCGGTATATCCACGGTAATCCCTCCTTAGTTAGTGTGAACCGAACAGACTTTTGGCAAGGCTGCCTGTCTTAAATAAGGTGAAGCAGAGCAATACGGTGTAACCGGCCACTTCAAGAATAGCAAGGTGAATACTGGCCGCCGAACCGATACCCTGTATCAAGACGCTGTAAATCGCTATGCAAATCATAATCAGGAAGCCTTGAAAGCCCAGCGCGAATAGTGCTTTGAGATAGTTGTTTCCCATCTGCCCCCACTCACGGTTGGCCATTGTGGAAAGCGGGATGGGCGCGACGCTCACGGTCAGATATATTTCAATCATACGCCCGTAAACGATAATGAAAATGCAGATGGAAAGGGCGGTCATGCACAGGTCAATGATGTTAATTTCCAGCCATAGCCCAAGAAGCCCCCAAAAATCCATAGCTTCTAACTGCGCTTGCATGTCGGCCACGGCCCCCGCCGCAGTTACGTCGAGGCTGCCGGATATGATACCCGCGCTGCCGTTTACGACGGTTTGCGCCAGTTCAAAAACTCCCATGACGATTGTAAAGGCGTTGGATAAAATGTACACAGCCACAAAGGTTTTGAATATCCATTTATAGATGTTAAATGTGTCAAAGTCGGCCATGTTGTTCTTTTCAATTATCATGGTGATAAGCTCATAACAGAGGACAAAGGTTAAAATCATTCCCGCAATGGGGAGTACAACGGTTTCAGACAGGGTTTGAATCATGGAAAAGACGCCGCTGTTCCAGCCCTGCGGCGTCTGTCCCACTTGCGCGGCCACATCTCCAACTTGTTGGTTCACGCTTTCAAAGATGTTGGAGTATTTGACCGTTATGGCTTCGATCAATCCCTGTTTGAGCCATTCAGCGATGAAGTCAAACAGGCTGTTCATAGGCGATTAAGCGGTGGGGAACAGGCCCGACAACAGGGGAATAAGCACAATCCCCACAAGGGCAATGCCGCCGCCAGCCATAAGCTGCTTCATGCCCTGTGATTTTGCACCGGGATTGTCGTTGCCGTAGCCCTCAAGCAAGTTAATGACGCCCCATGCGCCTAATCCCGCGCCCAGCGCGATAACAAGGATTTTCAAAGTGTCGATTGCGGATGTAAAAAATTCCATACAGTTTTTCCTCCTTAAATTTTGGTTTTTGGGTTGATGGTTGTATATAACGAGGCCGTTTCCGGCCCCGGCTGGACAAAGTGAAAGCCCATCCGAGTGAATGGACTGAAAACAAAAAAAGCCCGCCGTTTTTTGGGTCTTGCGTAAACGGCGGGCCTATGCGATTGTGGAAGCTAAAATAGACGGAATGTGAAAACTTAATTCGGCTATGTCCGCTCCCCTTAAAAGTTGTTCCATGCCCTGTGACTTCATATTCGGGCAATCGTTCTTGTACCCCTCAAGTAGTCTGAGCGTACCGTATGCGGCAAGCCCCACGCCCAGCGCCAAAACGAGGATTTGCAGGGTGTTGATCGCTTTTTCGGTATACATACTATTCCTCCTCCGCGATATTCATAAAATGGAAAAAGGCCCGCCGTTTTTAAGGGATGGTGCTAAAACGGCGGGCCTATGCGGAAATCTCCGGCTTTATTAACTTGTTGCATGGCCTGATTTTCAGGCGGTTGGATAAAAAACGCTTGCTGTCAAAGGTGTTTCGCCCGTGATAGCAGGGCGGGGGCCGGTGCTGCCTGTCCCGCCACGCGCTTCTATCCTCATGGCCGTGAACGGCCCGGACAAGGGTTTTAAGGGTATGAATGGCGTCCGCGTAAAAATTCATGCTGTTACCTCCTGTGATAGTGATAAAATAGAAAAAAGCCCGCCGTTTATGGGTCTTGCGCAAACGGCGGCCTTAATCGTCGGAAGCGTCCACTTCGTAGACTGCGTACTGTTCATCCGGCTTGACTTTGAGGCGGGTGCTTAAAAACTTCTCAATGTCAAAGGCGTTTTTCTTGTGGAAATCGGACAGGTGCTTATACTGCGGGTGCTTGGTAATATCGTATTTGTCGCTGAGAAACGGCCTCACGCCGCGTAATTGCAGGATACACTTGCCGCCGTCCATGACGGCCAGCTCGTCTTGGCTCATAAGCTCCTTGCCTAATTTTTGGTAGTTCTGCCCGTGGCTTTCCTGATTGCCTTTTGTGACGCTGGTATTGTACAGGTCGATTGTTTCCTTGCCTAAAACCTCCGAAATCTCTTTCAGCGTGGACTTTTCCTTGCCGCCGAGAAACAAAGTTGCATCACAATTCCCTACAATCGTGTCGGCGTGGTCTTTGTAAATCGCCTTGAGCTGGGATTGCGCTTGGAGGACGATACAGGCCGATATTTCACGGCTTCGGATGGTGGCAATCAGCTTTTCCAGCTTGGGGATTTGGCCGATATTCGCCATTTCATCCAGCAGACAGCGCACATGTACGGGGAGTCTGCCGCCGTAAACGTCGTCGGCCTTGTCACATAAAAGGTTGAATAATTGGGTGTACATCATGGCTACTACGAAATTAAACGTGTCGTCGGTGTCGCTGATAATGACGAACAGGGCGGCCTTGCTGTCGCCCAGCGTGTCGAGTTCCAGCTCGTCATAGCGCATAAGCTCACGCAGCTCTTTTATATCGAATGGCGCAAGCCTCGCGCCGCAGGAAATAAGAATTGATTTAGCGGTTTTACCCGCCGCCAGCTTGTACTTTTTATACTGCTTCAGCGCGAAATGCTCCGGGTCTTTGGCCTCCAGCTTATCGAAAAGCAGGTCAACGCCATTTTTGAAATTTTCGTCATCTTCTCGCGCTTCGCTGGCGTTTATCATTTCCAGCAGGGTAATAAAGTTCTTCTCATACTCCGGGGCCTCATACCAGATGTAGCCGATCAGCGCGGTGTAGTACAATTTTTCGGCCTTTACCCAAAAATCCTCCGACGATTTTTCGCCCTCGCCTTTAGTATTGGCGATTATCGTCGTGACCAGCTTCAATATGTCCTTTTCGCTACGCAGGTACACAAAGGGATTATAGTGCATTGACTTGTTGAAATTGATAGTATTGAGGACTTTAATGCGGTACGGCTCATAGATGATTTTTCCGTTTTTATCCCGCACAATCTCGGTTACGGTTTCACCTTTCTTGTTCTTGATAGGGTCGCCATTCTTATTTAGCTTCGGTTTTGTCTTAGGCGTACCCTTTGCAAGCATTTTGCCGCACTCCACTAAAACGGATGGCGATAGGTAAGGCTTTGATACTATCTCCACCTTTTCCCCCGCCCTACACCGTACGTGATACTTTCGCATCATACGGCGTGCCATCATACTCAAGTAAATTTATAAGCTATCTTTTCTT
>Ga0153929_1000138_pt1 | contig 30436 bp, 37 predicted proteins | sample TSNJ013MetaG_FD_104689 | JGI IMG/M metagenome (GOLD analysis project Ga0153929, IMG submission 104689) | Attine ant fungus gardens microbial communities from New Jersey, USA - TSNJ013 MetaG | ecosystem: Host-associated > Fungi > Mycelium > Unclassified | place: USA: New Jersey, Wharton State...
AACAAAAAAGGCGCCCCTCCCCGGATCATACACCGGGGAGGGGCGCCTTGCTTTACTTCTGCTGGTTAAAAAGGATCTGTATCAGTTCTTCCCGGGTACAGAACTTCTTATATTGCTTGTTTCCGCTCCCGTCCCCGGTGATAATCCCGTTGCGTTCTGCCCACGACCGGGCCTCCTCAGACCATGCGGCCGGCTCCTTTTTGGCCAACTTGGCGAGATATGCATCCATCATGGCATTAAACTGATCCTGTGTCAGCATGTCATTATCCTCCTCAATCTCCTTCTGATACGCGGGGCGGTAGGCCCCCACAATACATATCTTGTTTCGCCTGCGCCGCGCCACGGTACCGCCGTTGGCCTCATTTTCGGCGCTGGTATTGCCGTCTATGGTGGTGATGTATGTCCCGTCAAAACTCTCGCATAGCCCTACATGGGCCGCGTTGCTCTTGCCGGAGAAATTAAAAAAGATGATGTCTCCTGGCTGATAATCGGTGACAGCCTGTCCACTGTGATAGGACAGCAGTGTGGGGCAGTAGGCGGTCTTTCCACTGCCGTAGTACAGATCAGATGCCCCTGCCTGCTGGAAACACCACCACACGAAAACAGCACACCACGCATAGCCAGCTTTATTAATTACCTGTCCATAATAAGCGGTGTTGTACTTGACGTTGTTCTGGGCAGTGGCCTTGATTCCGATTTCTCCACGGGCGATGGCAAGGATTCTATCAGGCGTCACTGTTGTTACCTCCCGTCAGCTTGTCTCCCGCAGCATCCACCGCGTCCTTGCTCAACGCAAAGATTTTAAGCAGCCAAGGCGGCACCGGGGCACCTAACCTAATTGCGTTTTCCGTGATGCTGCCCAGCTCCGTGATCATGTACCAGGCCAACACAATGGGGCAGATCACCACAGAGTAGTCAAACGGCAGAGCAATGACGGGGACCTGATCAAGGAGAAAACCAAGTATCCCGTCCGCTGCCGCGGCTACCAACACCACGAACACCATACCGCCCTTGTGGGCAATGCCATCCCGCGCTGCTTTGGATGCCCAAGTGCCGCTATGACTCGCGGCCCAGGTCCCGGAAATATAGTCCAGTACCATCAAGCCCACCCAAATTACTACCATCCAGCCCAACCACCCCCACAGGGCCGTGAGAGCCGCCAGAATTGCCGTAAAAAGAATCTTAAACCTATTGATATGTTCCATAACAAGTCCCCCTAAGCGAGTAATATCGGGGCCTCTCCCGGCCCCAAATCCAGTACTGCAGCCAGTCAGCCAGCAGGATGGCCACCAGAGACAGCGGCATCCAGAGCAAGGAAAACGGCAAACAGATTTGCCCCCACAGGTTGAGGGGCAGATGGGAATAATCCCAGATACCCAGGCCCAGCCAGACATTCAAGATCAACCCGGCCACCAGTTCCACGGCGGTGATCATCCCGGCACCGATCACGCACTGCAAGACCAGCGGCATGTTCCATGGGATAATATTGTTTATACTGCCAAGGGCTACAAACATGATCCCGCCGATCACCGCCATGCTCCAGTGAGTAATTCCGCCGCGAAAGATGGATTTGTAAGCCGCCTCAATCAGGTAGTAGAGTGCCCCACCGTAGAGTGCCAGGGTGACCCATTTAATCACTCTGCTCACTGTACACCCCCCGCATAATCCACCGGGATGGCCTCCAACGCTTCCAGCGTCTGGGCCGCTTGCATCGCAACCTCTGTTTTCTGCTGACAGGCCACCAGCGGCTTTACATACTGTGTGATAGCAATCGCCAGAGCACAGAGATTTTCAAACGTCCAAGGGGTGCATACCTCCCCGGCGGCGTTCCAGGTCAGTTCAGCGGCAGGATTTATCTGGATTTCCAGCTGATATGACGCTATGTTTGACATAAGGAGGGTTTGCTTTTCCTCCGTCACGGTGTACCGCTTGCCGTCTAACCATGTCAGCGGATTACCGCTGAGATAGTCCGCAAGGGCGGTTTTACTATTGGCAATGCGCTGGGCAATCCGCTCCGCTAAATAGGGCAGATAAACCGCCCCAATCTCTGCACCTTCGTAGAATGGGAATAAACCCCAATCTTTTGCCAAAGCATTATCAGCCTCTATGACATTGGTGATTATATGTTGTTCATCTGTTTGAATATAGATCATGACTTATACCCCCAACTGATAATGATAACACCCTGATATCCGGCACCGCCGGCACGCCCGCTGGCTGCGCTGTTCGTGTTTGCTCCTGTGGCCCCACCCCCACCTCCTCCTCCATAACCTGTTCCACCAGTTCCGTTGGTGGTTGCGTATCCGCCAGCGCCACCATAAGGGCTTCCTCCAAGACCCCTATATGTGCTATTGTAACCGCCACCGCCGCCACCGCCGCCATAGACTCCGGTTCCCGCAACTCCCGCTCCAGCAGCCACGACAGGAAATGCTTGGCCTCCGTTTCCACCAGCCCCGTTTCCTGTGCCACCTATTGCTGTGCTGCCTGTTTGCCCGCCACCGCCACCGTTGCCTCCAAGAGCTGTGATCCCCAATGCACTAGAAGTCCCACCTGTCCCGCCGCTTGTTCCGGACGCATTTTCTGTGGCAGCGGCTCCTGCTCCTGCATAGCCTCCAGCGCCTATTGTAATCGCATATGCAATATGTCTTACAGGATTAATTCCGCTAAGAGAGGTGACATATCCGCCGCCGCCGCCACCACCTCCTCCAGAAGAGCTTTCTGACGAGAAGGAAGACCCGCCACCGCCACCGCCACCACCGCCAACAGCGGTCACACTCGCCACGCTAACAGCATCACTGAATTGAATCGTTGCGGATGCTGCAAACGTTCGGCTGCTGTAGGTCTGAGCTGGTAGTACAAGAGATACTGTTATCAGGCTAGAATCAGATAAGGTGACTGTCCTACTCGTACTTTGCAGGTCAACGTAAGGAGATGTGACGGAGAGTGTGGTACTTGCTGTAGCAGAGAAAGCCAGTGCATAACCATTAGAATTTGTTACAACGGTTCCACCGCTGAATGTCTTTACACCGCTGATCGTGATGCCGGATAGTGGATTCCCCAAAAAATCTAATAACGTAATCGCCACCGGGTACCCGTCCGCGCTGCTCATGGCCAGCTTGAAAAGCGCCTCGTTGACGGTTGGATCACTGGAGGTCAGGCCCAAAAGCTGGGCGGTATCATCTTGTAAAAACGTAGCTTTGCTTAGAGGTGTCCCCTCATTTGTCGGCTCATCCGCCATTGATATATCGTAAGTGTTGGCTTGCCCAGCTACCGGAACCAGCGTTATCCTTCCCGGCTTCAGTGCTTGTCTGTCTGTCATGTTACCCTCCTGTGATCTCCGGGTACTCCTCTATAGCCCGGATTTTGCTTGAAAAGGTTGACCAATATGTGGCGCTCCTGTAGCTCATGAGCAGCGCCAACGGGACATAGACATAACCTGCGCCGCTTGCGATCGGCGTACCGGTAAAAACATTTGTTGCCGGCAAAGCAACCACAGACGAAGTGCGGATTATGAGCGCTGTGAGAGATGTACAATTGTAGAATACAGATGAACCTAACGATCCCACCGAATGGAGATCAAGGGAAGTCAGAGCCTTGCACCCATAAAATGCCTGGTTGCCAAGAGATGTTATTAAGGGGATATCCATAGCCGCAATGGCCGCACAATTATAGAATCCAGCCACACCAATTGATTCTATTGCAGGCATAGTGATTTCGGTTAACTCAGTGCAGCCGTTAAACGCGTATGTGCCAACCGATTTTACCAGGGGAGCGGAGACAGTGAGCAAATTATCGCAGCCGGAAAACGCATAGCTTCCGATTGAAGTCGTAACCAGGATACTGGCGGATGGCAAATCAGTACAACCGGAGAATGAGCGATCTCCTATTGACGTTGCCGCGGGACAATCGATTGCGGCTAACTTTGTACAATTGCTGAATGCATACGATCCGATTGATGTTGCGGCAGGAAAACTGGCCGATACTAAGCTTGCGCACCCATAAGCCGCATACGGCCTGACTGCGGCCGCATGGCTCGTGAGCTCAGTGATGCTCCCGTCAATCAGCGCATCAGCATCCCCGCTTGCTCCTCCACTGCTGCTACCGCCGTTATCACCGCCCCCGCCGCCCTCTCCGGTCACAATGGCCCGTATCTCGTTGCCGTATGTGGCTAGCTCATCAGATGGGATCCGTCCTTTTGTGATCAGCGCCGCCTTAATATCCGCTTTGCTGGACACAAGCAAGGCCAAATGATCCGCTGCTGTATTCATTGGGCACCTCCATTAATGCTGCTCAACACCGTGTTGATGTCACCTATCACCGCATCAACATAAGCGTTCAAGTCGGCTTTTGCTGCAGCAATGGCGGCAGCGATTGCCGCGTCCGTGTAAGTTTGCGCATTCTCGGCAATTGCAGATGTGACAGTGTTGACTGTTGCCTCCAATCGGGTGGTTGTGGCATAAGGACTTAGCACTGCTATGAGCGCGTCAGTTGTCACATAACCGGACAAGTCCACAGGTTCCTGAATAGCCGTCAAAGCCTCTGCAAGCCCGGTGACGGCGCTAATGGGGTGCTGTCCTGCTGCGTCCCGGTTGGTTAACTGCGCGTGGTCTGTAGTGCCTCCACCACCTCCAGAGCCACCCAGCAAGGCGGCTAACGTCTGCACGTTAATTTTATATGTGTGGCTGTCCTGCACCAGCGGTAAATACGCTGGGCTGCTGAGGGTGCTGGCCGTGTCCAGTTGGGATATTTTTTCTGTTGCCATAATTCATGCTCCTTTCCATGTTGGGAGATTAGGCGCGTTTTCCAGCGTCAGGTACTCCCCGTTTTCCTGCAGAATAATATCGCCGCCCTCCGTGACAAGGTGCGTTCGGGTGGCGATATACAGATTGGTTCCGCTGTAGGCGTTGGGCGCGCCGCTGTATATCCAGGTCTGGGCCATCAGGGTCAGCAGCTTATCAATGTCGATCAGGATTTGCTCTATGTCGTTGGCCTTCTGCCATGTTAAGTGCTGCATAGAGTTCGGTGTGTTTGGGGTACCGGCTGATATCGATATCGCGCTACGGAGATTCTTTACATTCAGGAGATACCGGGCCATCTGCGTCACAGTTGGGATGTCATTGACTGTCCAGTCTGTCTTCGCTTCAGTGTCAAGCCGACACCCATACTGCGCCAGCAGCTCCGCCAGGTACTTCACTGCAGTTCCCACACGGTTGAGATCAGAGGCATTGTAGTAATCACTTTCACGCCAATCCGTTTTCAGCTCTATCAACCTGCATCACTCCTTGTCCCAATAGACCACAACACAACCGGACGCCCCGGCCACGCCGGCTCCGCCAGTACCGGGACGGCTATAGATTTCCACGCTCCAGATCCCGCCTGATCCACTGGTGTATTTTCTGTCCCCTTTTGTCCCTCCTGTGCCGCCTTTTCCACCGTCCCCTGTGTGATCCAGCGGGATAGGTACGCCAGGCCGGGCGTAGACCTCACCGCTTGTAATATCCGTATAGCTGGTCTCAAAAACCTCTCCGCTATCGGTGGAGATGCTGCCAAAACGTGTTGCTGTACCTGCCTCACCCACAGCACCGCCTTGGCCGATTACAATGGCGAATGTTTGCCCCGCATTAACTCCAATAGTCTGAGCAAACACTTTACCACCATTCCCATCTGCCCCATCACTGCCAGCAGCATCATAAGTTCCGTTTTCGCCGTCTGCTCCTCCGCTGCCGCCAGCAACCAGGATAATCCTGATACTTGTAATGCCCTCTGGCACGGTCCATGTTCCATCTTTTGTGATTACAACACGATTTTGATACATCAGTCCTCCGTCTGGCTGCAGCAAGACACTCTGACAGTTCTTCAGCACTCCATTGGAAAAAGTAAAGGCCTGGGACATTCTCCGCCCAACCGTGGCGCTGGATTCATCCAACCACACCGTATCCACATCCCCTATCTCCTCCAACATATCTCCCCGGCCTGTTGCCACTATCTGGTTCCCGCCGTAGGTGCTTAAAATCATCCGCGCGGCGGCAAGCGCGGCTTCCTGAGTGTGGAGGAATGGATTTTTTACTGTAACTGTTTTATTCGATGCGGCAACCGTCCCGCCAACTACATATTTTGTGCCACCTGATAACTCAAAAATCAAAGCGGCAATATCATCATTTGCTTTCATAACCGGATATCCGGTCAGATTATCTAGGTCTAATTTTCCGCCCTGATTCCAATACGGTTCCGCCGCCAGATATCCGGTTGCCGCATCTGCACGTGGAAATACACCCGCCGCCATACATACCCAGCGCAAAATATCTCCGCACTGCTTTTTGTCTACCTCATCCCCAGAGGCTACGGTCACCTCCAAATCCTTATAGCTTGGGTCTACTCGGTACCTCTCCGCGAAATTTTCTCCCAATTGGGACAGCAGCACCGCAATCCACCCCCCCAACGTGGTTGGCAATTCATCTGGGGGAATAAATTCCCGCTCCGACAGTAAGCCGATAATATCAACCAAGTCCCATTCCATGGCTATATTGTTATTGCTGGATTTCCAGCCGCCAGAATATTGATAAAACACGCCTACCTGTTTAAACTCGGTCATGCCATCCTCCAGTTCCGGGCCAATGGATACCGGGATAGACTGTCTCTCCTCAATGCTCTGGAATAGCCCCGCTTTGCTTCTTGGCTCAAACCGCCTATCTATATTATTGACCTTGATGGTGCAAGTTCCATAAGGGATTGATAGGCAGGAGAAGCATGTTTGCTGCGTAATACTCAGCTCTGCAATATCATTGTCTGTCCATGTTTCGTATATCCCAAGAACGACCTCCACAATGCGCAGACGGCGGTATGGTAAGCTCCACCTTGAAACGGTGATTCGAATCGCGTCTGGGTTGTATACGGTAAACCTCTCTAACGCAACTGAGCGCTCAGCATTTCCGCTAAACTCCTTCGAAAAATAAGTAACCCCGCCCTGCTTTACCTCAATCACAAAATCGGCGGGAACACCATCTCGCGGCCCAGTTCCAAAGTAGATAGAGGCCCCCTGTAAAACCGGCTGCCCACTGAACCGGAGTTCAAACCAAACGGGTGCAGTAAACGCCCCATCTTCCTCAGACAGGACTCCGCCCATAAAGGCAAGCTGCCCTGTTATGCTGTTTACGCTGTCTGGTACAATTTCATAGGTTCCGTCCAGCGCCCAGCGGTCAGGTTCTAAGGTGGCATACAGCGTAGACTCCAGTGCTTTATCAAAAACCTGTTCTGGCTTGATATATTGGGCTGCACTGTCGCAGCTGTAACCTGCCATTACCACGTCCGGGCTGGACAGGTCAATGGTGGCTCTGACACGCATTCTTCGGCTGTCACCCACGATTGCGGCCTTATATGCCGCTGACGCACTAAGCATGGGGCTTCACCTCCCGGAGCGTAAAGGAAAAATTATGCCAGTATGGTTTCCCGCTTTTTGAGAAAGCGAATGTGGGCTGGGTGATACTATTTACCCGGAATATGCTGCTTTGGTACGCGTCCGAATTATCTGGTAAAAACGTCACCGGGAAGGACTTCCCAGCGCGCAGCACAGACAACGCTTGCCGCATGAGATCATTGCCCATATAGTCATAGGAGTATGTGATCCGCCAGACCTTGCCCCGTACCTCCTGCACAACACGCCCGGATATCATCTCAAGCGACTCACTCAGCAGTGCCGGATAGCAAGAGAATTTATCCCTGTTGGTCTGTGGCAGCGATATCCCGTTAATAATTAATTGTGTCAATCGTTCACCACCTCTGGATTGGATTTCATCACACTGCGCAGGTCATCAATGGAGCATCTGTAAAATTCCTTCCCGCCGATTATTATGGGGATCTCAATGTGGTAGGTGCCGCCCCCGTTTGCCACTGCTGTGGATATTCCGTTTACCGCGCCCGCCAGCATGCCTGCAAATTCACTGTGAGTTGACTGAGAGACGGTTGCCTGCTCCTGACCAAATGCAATTGGCGTACTGGCGAGAATTTCAGCATTAAATTTGTCAAGTTCATCCTCATAGCCGATTTCATACCCCTCAATTGTGTATCGGCCCAGCTGCTCCATGACCTTGGAGGGCGAATGCATATCCAGCGGAATCCGGATGCCTTCAATGATCGATCGGGCAATATCCTCAACTGCGGCCCTCAATTCTGATTCCTTGCTCTCCATTCCATCAATTAAGCCCTGGATAATATTCTCGCCGTTCTCCTCCGCCACCGTTTGCAGCAACGCCAAGCTGTCATTTAACAGCGCCGTATATTCTTGCTCAAGAGTTTCCAGTTCCGACTTGTAATAGTTCTCGGCTATCTCAGCAGACAGGCGCTGTTTTTCCTCCCAGGACGCGATATAGGTCTCAAAGTCCTCATTCGACTGTTCCAGTATGGCTTGACCGTAAGAAATCGCCTCATCCACACCCATGCTTGTGACCTCGCTGAGTAGCCCATCACTTAGACCGCGCTCTCTGAGTAAATCAAGCGTTTCCGCATACTGCGCCAGCGTAGATATCTGTTCACTAAAATCAGTAAGGACAATCCCGCTGTCCGTCTCCTCGTATAGGCTCCCATAGCCTGCAAGCTTAGACATCATCTGCTCTTGCTTCTTCTCCAGGGCATCCATTTCCTTCTGCAACGCGGTCAAAGAAGCCTCTGTCGCATCCGCTATGGCGTTTAATTCTGCCTCATAGATTTCCAGGACTGTATCCGTGTGTTCCTTCCAGAGTTTCTCACTCTCCTGTGCAAGGCTCTTCTGGTAGCTGTATATGGATTCTGTGACACTTCGGTATTCGCTCAGCGCGTCTTCGCTGGTCAAATATTCATCCCGCAGTGCCTTAAGCTTCTCATAGTATTCAGCCTCGGAAAGCACATCCATAGACTTTTCATGGTCAAGTGCGGCTTTCAGGGTCTTAAAGGTTTCCAAGCTCTGCTCGGCGGCGGTTTTGGTTGCGCTGGAGGCCGATCTTGCCGATGATGATACGGAGGAGGAGTAACTGCCAATGGTGCCTTTCAGTGATTCCAGCGCTGCAATCTGCGCGTCATATTCAGCAAGCCTGGTTTTTAATGCGTCCGCATCTTCGCCGTCAGCGTCCTTTGCGGTCTGCTTTGCTTTGGCCAGGGCAATATACCCTTTTGCGTTATCGTACGCTGAGGATGCCTCATCCGCATTTGCCAAAGCCGCCGCAACACTGGCCCGCTCAACCTCCAGCGTGGCGATCTGCTCGTTAATCTTCTCTTCTGCCAGGGTTATGTACGCATCTCTATTTAGCGTGATGGCACCCGTCTCAGTGTCTATCGACAGTGCCGCTGCGTACCCGGCGTCAATCAGGTCAAGGGCGGTGGAGAGGTTTAGCTTTCCCTCTTCCGTCTGCTCCTTTTGTGCCTTGGACAGCAAGTCAATTTCTTTAGTAAGAGATTCTGTTGCCTTCCGGCTCTCCTGCGCGGCGGTGGTAAACTCATCCAGGGTTTTTATTGAAATTTCCGTGGTTTCCCGGGCATCAGAAAGGACTTCATCCACCGCAATTGTATCTTCCTCCAGCTCCTCCATTTCTTTGCTTACATTGTAGATCCGTGTTCCGTATTCATCCCAGGCAATTGTGAGCAGGGCAGCCTGTGTTTCCAGCCCCACCAGCGCGGCCACTTCCTCTTGGGTAATAGCGATTCCCTTTTCTTCCTTTTCATTCAGCTCTGTTTCCAAGGCAAGAAGGGCATCCTTTGCCGCGGTCAGCTCTTGGGCCGCAATCGCTCTGTTATAGGTCAGTTCGGCCAGCTGCTCCTGTCGCTGGCCCAGCTCCGTCTCTTCTCTCGTGAGTTCAATAGACCGCTCCAATGCAGCAATATTCCCGTTGATGGCTTCACCGTTTAATGTAAGCGCATCTGTGGCCGCATCATACGCCAGGGCCAACTCCGGAATTGATTCATTCAACTCCTCAACAACCCTGGCAATTGCCAGTGAATCCGATTCGGTTTTGTTGGTTTTATCTATTAACTCATCCAACGCACCGACAAGCGCGTCCACGTTTTCTTTTGATTCTTCAAACTGCGCGGTCCATTCCTCTGCCGCCTTTTTGTTCTCATTTAAGGCCTGGGTATGTTTATTCACATTATGCTCTGATTCAGATACAGCCATTGTTATCAGTGCAACCACACCAACAAGAGCGGACAGCGCAGCAATGACAGGCAGTGCAACTGTGTTTGTCATAGCCAGCGACAGGTTGAAAGTATCATTTAAAACCTTAGCCACTTGCACTGCCGCAGTATATCCAACGACCCCAATGGCCAAGGCTCCGATTGCCGCCGTCAGAGCGGTCACCACCGGAACTAGCCACTCGTTCTGCTCAACAAATTCTGCCGCCCATTCAAGTACACCCGCACCCGTGGCATAAAGGTTTTCAAGCGCTGGGTTTAGTTCTTGCCCAACGGCTATTGTCAGGTTCTCTGCCGCTGTCTGCATGCGCCTATGCGCAAATCCCGTGGTGTCTGCCATGGTCTGAAAATTTCGCTCAACCATGCCAGAGCTGTTTTGCATTTCTACCAGAACAGAATTGAACTTCTCGGCGCCGGAATTAAATATCGTCAGTGCTGCTTTCGCCGATGTAGCGGAGCCCCAAAGATTTGAGAACGCGGTTGAATTGCCGTTCACACTACCCGACAAAATATCGATCACATCTCCAAGGCTGCTGCCGTCCGCCATAAGGTCGGAAAACGATTTCCCCGTTTCCTCCTCGAGGATTTTTGCCACTTCGCTTGAGGTTGTGGCGAGTTCGTCCAGCATTGCGGATATGTAGGTCGTAGCATTCCGGGTGGTGATACCATTCTTTGTCAGCACGGCATAAGAGGCAGATAGGTTATCCAGTTCAACATTGTATGCGGCGGCGGTGGGAATCACCCGCCCCATGCTTTCCGCGAGTTCATCTACAGAGGTTTTTCCAAGGTCTTGCGTCTTTACCAGCATAGACGCCACTTTTTCAGCCTCCGAACCTTCCAGTCCGTAGGCGTTCAGCGCGGTTGTCACCACGTTAACGGCAGTCGCGGCTTCAGTGAAGCCCGCAACGGATAGCTTTGTGGCCGTGGAAACAAATTCAATTACATCCGCCGTATCTACGCCAGAGGATAGCGCCAGATATGCAGCCTCAGCAAGTGATCCAACCGCAACTCCAGCTTCATTTGACAGCTCCGTTAACTGTGTGGAAATTGTGTCCATTGATACGACAGAAGTATCAGCAAGGGTAGAAACCTTTGCGATTGCCGTCTCAAACGCCTCCGCTGCATCGGCACAGGCAAACAGCGCATCGGCAATCTCGTCCACCGTCTTTGCGATCCCGGCCGCGGCTAACGCGCTTGCCAAAGCAGTGATTGCGTCACTGCTTTGGTTGATCTCTCTTCCGAATTGGTCAATGGATTTTGCGCAGCCGTCCGCGCTTTTTTCAGCCTCCGCCATGTATTTATTGTTTTTGTCTATCTCCCCGGAGAGGTCGTTCAATTCAACGTTTGCGTAATTGAGTTGTTTTTGCCAGTTATTAATGCCCCGCTCCGCGGCGGCTTGATAGCCCTCGGCCTCTTGTAGTTCGGAGGTCCACTTGTCGAGTTCGGCGGTGAGGGCCGCTTGCCCCTCTGACGTGTCCACGGTGGAGTTTTTAAGCGCATCAAGAGCCTTTTCACACCGCTCTATATTTTCTTGTGCAGTGGATACCCGCTCTGAATACGTCTCCTGAGCCCTCTGAGCATTCTCCAGCGCCTTTTCCAGCTCAGTTACCGTCTGTCGCTGCTTCTCATAAATCGCTGAGAGCTCTGAGCCTTTGGCCGTGAGCGCCTCCATACTGTTGGCGTTACCCTTAAATTCACTCTCCACCAGCGCAAGCGTGGATTTCAATACTGAGAGCTCTGAATTATAGGAGGCAATGGCCTGTTTAGCCGCCGTCTCTCCCTCAACGGCCAATTTTGTTGTAATAGCGCGTACTGCCAATGCAATCACCTCCTGATTTTTGGTGGAAGAGGGCCCAATCTTTACATTTTATCATCCGGCTTTCTGTTCCCTCCGTGCGCCCGCAGGTACAATTCCCATAGGTCATACATTGCACCCACGGGGGTTAGGAGGGTTTCTTTCATACTTAGCCCGCAGAGTGTCCCGGCTCTGATATAGGAGGCTTTTTGCCCCCCCTTTCGCTTTTTTTTTGAATTTCCTGCAATTCGAGGTCAATATCGCCCTCCGGTTCTATGTCCCGGCGATATCCCGCTACAACTGCTTCCATGGCTTTTTCCCTTAGTTCCTTGTGGTGGTAAGGCTGCGTGGTGGGAGCAAACAGATAATCTTCCAGTAGCTCCACTGTAGCGGTTGCGCTCCGCTCCGCGCCCTTGTAGACCTCAGCTAGCATATACTGCTCAGACATCGTGGCAATCACACAGGCCAGGTCGTGTAATCCGTCCCGCCCCGCCCCAAATATGATCTTTGACATCTCCTTATTGCCGAATTGATCCGCGATGTCAAACATGGCGTTACCGTTAAAAAGAAGTCCATATTGCGCTCCATTAATATTCAACATTACATTAGCCAAGACAAGCGCCTCCTTTAAGCATCCATTGCGGGAGCCGCGCTAAAGCATGTATCGATCCATGTTTGCACATCGGCTTCCGTTCCCGCCTCAAACGTTTTGCGCCAATCACCGTTTGCATCCGCGAAAATTGTGAAATTGGTTGTGGTTGTGCCAAACGTGATACTGCTCCCTTTGGTCTGCGCGTTATCATTTCCGATGGCAGCCTTTGCTTGCGGGTAGAAAAAGCCCTTGTACAGTACTCTTCTATTACGCATTAAGCGTTGGATGTACGCCAATCCGCCAAGAGGGGCTTCATCCCCCGCATTATAGGTTACAGTTCCTCCAGACACGTCAGCCCCGTAGACAACGTTTGACACAGCGTCCAGCATATCATCTGTCTCCAGTGGAAGAGATGCCGAAACAAACTCAGTCACCTGCTCCGCAAGGGCGTCATTAGCGTACAACTCGCCGCTGGATGTTGTAATCGTCATGTTTCCGGAAACCATTTTCCCGATCATCACTTTTGTGTCGTACTCATAAGGAGATTCAGTGGTCCCAACCCCAATAATCGGCGCAAATTGTGGTTTTCTTGCTCCAAAGCTTGCCATATCTTTTCATTCCTCCTACAGATTTTTGCTGTCAAGAAAGGCATTGTAGACCGTTTCCGCCGCCCCAACAGCTTCTTCTCCCTTGTTTTTATTCGCTGTGTCGATAAAAGGCCGCGCGGGCTGTCCTTCTTTTCCAAATTCATTGACAAAGGCAACCTCGGAATTTGGATTCCCGTCCTTGTTTTTCCCTTGCGGGTAAATGGTCAGGTATCGCCCTCCTTTTCCAACTTTGATCTTTGTGCGCTTGATTGAACCCTCTGTAACCCCTGTCCGGTAAACGCCCATGCTCTCTGCTGTCCTATGCTGCTCCGGCTCAATGACATCCGCCTCAGCCGTTAACATTCCGTCAATAACGGAATCCGGCAGGGCGGCAAAGGCCGCGAGATCATCTATCAGACTATCCAGTCCAATTGTTGCTGCACTACCCATTAATCCTCCTCCAATCCTCTGGCAATTTCGCACTCAAACACATGGTGCTGCCCGGTTTTATCCGATGCGTTAATATAGGACGGCCATGTAAAATCCGTATCCGCAAGCGCCTGTTTGATATCCCGGCGCATGGATAAGCTATTGATTCCGCTGGGACAGAATAAATGCACCTGAACGGAATAAATTTCATGTCCGGGGGCATCGTCCGCAAAATTTGCGGGGGCAGAATTGTAATTAAATACGATGTAAGTGTCTTCTGTTTCGGTGTACTCATCCGGGACCGTGATAGCAATTGGGCTCAGGGCGGATATTAGCAGGGAATTTAGTGTCATTTTGCCGCCACCTTTCGTTGCACCTTGATTTCTAACCAGGCATGTCGGTTTTCCACGTCATTGATGCTGATCACCTCATAGGGATTATCATCCCCCATGCGGAAAATCTGGCAAGTAGGCGTAATTTTAGGCGTGTACCGCATCGTGAGCGTGGCGGGTTCCGCCACGCCGGCCCGCTTGGCCTCGTATACTTCATTCCCGTGAGCGTTAACCCACTTGCAATGGCGGTATTTATTTTCCCCGAACACGTTGATTAGTCCCTTAATGAGATATCCATCCGCATCCCGCATTGGCTCGGATGGCTGGACAAAGACTGTAATTTTAATTCGCAGCGCGCCTGCATCAATGTGTCCAGCCATAGCCTTACCACTCAGACTGCTTTGGCGGTACCGTGTGCTTCAGCTGGAGGAACTTTTTTACAAAGATGGGGTTTTCAATCACTGTAGTCCCGGAAAGCGTTGCATCCCGGCGGTCAAATTCATCCAAAACCAGGTACTTGACACAGGACACATACAGCCCGTGGCGCTTGGTATCCTCGGGCGGCTCAGCCACCCCTGCCCCGGCCAAGTAACCCACGGCGGAGCCATAAGCCTCCTCCAAGTCCTGCAGATCCTCCTCGGACGGATCCTCCGCCCGGCAATATCGCTTTAGTCGGTCCAGCCAACTATCTGTCATGGCTTAGTCCTCCGGTGTGTCTGTCGGGGCAGTGTACTGAGCCATCACATATCCCCGCATGCCGCCTGCTGTTTCCACAGAGATCCAATCATCTTCTTCCGCAGCAGGATGTGTTACTACAAACGCCGTACCACAGGGCAGTTCAGCTAAGGTGGCATGCTCAAGCCCAGGGCCAGAGCGCAACCGCAGCCGCTGCGCTCTGACAATGCCCCCGACAGCACCCTGTTTCGCATCGGCTCCATCGGGCGGAACCGGGTTCTCCTTCGCTTCATCGGCTCCATCGGGCGGAACCGGGGTCTCCTTCGCTTCATCGGCTCCATCGGGCGGAACCGGGGTCTCCTTCGCTTCATCGGCTCCATCGGGCGGAACCGGGGTCTCCTTCACCTCGCCAGCCCCGACAGCATCAGTTTTATTCCTCGCCATGTTAGTACCTCCAAATTCATAATCAAAATCTATCAGCCCACACTGATGGGAGCATTCGCCACAAAAGCAGCATTTTTGTCCACTGCTTTGGCATCCAGCCGGCAGATCGCGCGCACCTCAGAGGAGTCGGTTGCCCAGGCATCTCCGCCCACGCTGGTGGTGGCAAGTTCAATGCCCTTACGCACGAACAGGGTACCCAGCGACTTGAAGTTACCCACATAGATGGGCGCGGTGGTGGCGCTGCTGGGAATCAGGTCATTATCGCCATAGTCTACCGTGCGTCCGCGGTAGCGCATCACCTGTGGATCTGCCGGATTGGGTACCAGCAGGGATCGACCGTTTGCATCCTCCCATCCATCCATCTCGGCGTATCCGTCTTGATTGGTCAGCAGCACGGCCTTGCGGCTGTGCGCAGTGTTCAGTTGCTGGATCAGCGCCTGGCGCAGCTGCTTGTCCTCGTTCCCGGTGGTCAGCGCAACGGTGTTAGTCAGCGCCTGCAGGAAGGCCAGCAGCAAAGTGTTTTTTGTCAGGATGTACTTGGGACCAAACCAGTCAGCCACATAGGCAAGCAGGTTGGCAGCATTGTCATCCAGCAACTCGCTGGAAATGGGCAGCCGGTCCGCATACTTCCTCACGGCGTAGTCAATGCGCCTGAATTTAGGCTGGTCTTCCTTGCCGATGGTGCCCAACTCCGAAACAGAGGGCAGCGCCTTGGGGACACCATCCGCCACGGCCCGCCAGCCGCTCAGCGTGCTCACGCTCTCAACATGGAAGAAGTTGGCCAGATCCAGGTACTCTTTCTCCAGCTGAAGGATACGGTTGTCAAAATCAATGGGGACCAGAAAACCACCGTCTGCTCCCACAGGAGTACCACCGCTCTCGTTCAAAGCCTTGTACAGCGGTTTGTAGTCCTCCACACCCACGCTCTTTTTCACGCTGGCCTGATTTTTCATTGCCTTAGCAAATGCCTGGGCATACTCGTTTTCACCGCGCAGTTCATTCAATGACCGCTGCTTTTTGTCATCCTCATTCTGCTGCATGATGCTCTTGTGGAGGTTCTTCATGTCCTGGTTGCCAGCCTCAAAGCGTCCCTCTTCGGCCAGTTGCCTCTCTCCGGCATCGATCTCCTCATTCAGCCTGTCCACCTCGGCCAGCTTCGACTTGTGACCGGCAAAATCCTTCTTTCCCAGCAGTTCGCGCCCCTCAGCCAGCAAACCAGTCCGCGTGTGTTTCAGTTCGTACAGTTCTTGCAAATTCATGTGTTACATACCTCCATATCTTTTTTCTTCCTGTGCTTGCATGGCCTGCGCCAGCAAAAACGCTTCATCCTCCAGCTCATTCTCCGTGGGATCCGGCGGCTTGCCCTCGCCGCCATAATTCTTGATGACCCCCGCCTTGGGCTGGGCGGGTACAGCAACAAAGGAAGCTTCATAGGCGTCCTCCGCTCCGTCCAAATTCACGTGGCACTGTTTACCGTCATAAGCCCGTCCTGGTCTATGTACACAGGCCTCCAGCGCCTTATCCGCCCCGCAGATGGAGCACAGCGCCTTTTGACACCGGCAGCCTACCGACACCTCGCGGACAATACCGCCCTCAATGGCCGCGATCAGCGGGGCAGTCTGCTCCGTCTTCAGCATGTACACCCGCAGGACAAGGCTGGAAACTTCACCCTCCCGCTCCACATCCGTTGCATAGATCCGGGCCACCTGTCCACTGGCAGCCCACATGTGGTCTGTGATCACCGTTTTGCCCACATAAAGCTTGGCTAAATCGGCCAGTGTTCGCTCCGTGAAACGCTCGTGATCCCGGTCAACCTGGTTATTGCAGGCCATCATACGGAACACAAACACGCCGTCAGCTGTCAGCACCTTCAGTGACTGCCGATTAATCAAGGACAGGTCCGCATCCGATATAACCCGCGCTGTGACTTGTCCCGCCTTGGTAATCAAATCCATTTACTACTCCTCCCTTATGGGCTGCTGCCCCTTACTCATTGCACGCACAACGCTCAACTCCTCCCACCTGGAGAGCGGTCCATAGTTCCAGCTGGCATAGCGGCCCTCACCGCCCGGTACCGGCTCCCGGTCCTCCAGCGCCAGAATGTCATCAGCAGAGTAAACGCCGATTTCACGCATTGCCTTATACCACGCCGCCTGGGCCGCCGTATCGCCCCGCAGAAAGGTCTTCATTTCCCGCCTGACCCGAATCCCTTCTATGCGTTCTCCGGGAAGCAGAAGCTTATAAGTATCCTCCTGTTCCCTCTGTGTCACGTCTGGCTGCAAGGAATATTTGACATACTCCAGAGAGTTTTGCTCGTTGGAGTTGTAAGACTGTTTGCCCGCGTATACCAAATGTAACGGGACACCAAAGTACCGGCAGATGTCCGCCACCCGAATTTCACTGGACTGGACGAACTGTGCGTCTGAATTATTCATTGAGATAGGCTGATATTTTAGGCCGTGGTCCAGCACAGCGATACGGAACCGCTTTCCAGCCCCGCTCTGCATCCGATCCCACTCATCGCGCAGCATGTCTTTTGGATTAAAGGTGATCTCGTTTCCGTCCGCATCCGTTGTGGTGACGGAATTTCCCAGAGACTCCTCCGTGGTCAGTACGCCCGATGGGCGGCCGCCGTTGTTGTACATGTCCTGTTCGTACTGCTGGGCGCTCAATGCAGTACGAACTATGCGGGAGGCCCTGTGGAGCACGGAGATCCCCTTGATCCCGTCCGTTGAATATGCTTTGTAGTGCAGTACATCCTCCAGCGGCAGCTTCGTCATACCCCCGGTTCCGGGATCAAAGTAGATGTACCATAACCGCCCACCATCATCCACATGGGGCGTCACGCAATCCGGTGGAAGGGGGATCAGCTCCAGAGGATAGCCGCTGGAGCTGTCTCTGTATATCCAGGCATAGGCATTGCCCCGCATATCCCGATTGACCTGCATCAGCTTTTCATAGTCAAAGCTGGTCATGGCCTCGTTGGCGCGGCCCCACAACACCCGCCCCAGGCGATGATCACTTAGCCGCTCCTTTGTGCGCTCATTCATGATATAGACGGGCAGGACGGCAATCGTGTTAGAGCGGACTTCCACACAGCGGTTCACCGTGGACACCTTCATGGCGCGGTCGGTACTCATCCCGGGATCTTCTCCGGTTATCCACCCCGCTGGGTTGTCCAACGTTAGCAGGCGCCCGCTCACCGCCCTGCTTGTCCCCGCCGCCTTTGCTATTCCGCAGTCAAATATCACTGCTCACCACCATCCTTCTCCCCAGAGGCGAGAAAGGCTCCTGCCATAGCCAATAGTCCGCCCACAATCCAGCCGGCAGGCGGGTAAATACATCCCGCTCCGACAGTCATGGCGGCCGCACCACCCACAAACAGCAGATCAACAAGCAGCCCACGCCAGCTTCGGCTCAATTTATTTTTCATTCCGATCCTCCTCTGTCAAAACGCTACAGGCTAAACTTTCCGCTTGCCAATGCGTCTAAAAGACTTGGCTTTTGGTCAAGCTTCAGCAGCGCAACGGCCATACCAATAATCCACGCCACCGTGATGTCGATCCGTCCGATGCTGCGGTTCTTCATAGGCTTCATATTTTCGTTGCCGTCCACATAGCACCGGACATTGCCAAAGCACCAGCGGGCGCAGGTGTTGTGGCCGTGCAACATCTCATGCAGCCGGATCAGCCGCTCCAGCTCCTTCATAGCAGGTGACATGTTCCGGACATCCTGCGGGATCTCCACCACTTCAAGCGGTTTCCGGGCGCTGCTGTCTCCACTCATCAGCCGCTGGGTCAAACTGCGGCTCATGTATGGGTCAACGCCCAAAGCTTCAATCCGGTATGTATCAGCCGCGTCCCAGATGGCGTTTAGCACTGTCTCATAGTCAATGATGTTACCATCGCACAGGCTCAAAAAATTGGCGCGTTCCCAATCCCGGAACGGCACATGATCCTGCTGCTCCCGCGCCACAATAGTGTCACGGGGCATCCACGCCCGGAACAGGACAACCCAAGTATCCAAGCCCTTTTGCGGCGGGAACAGCAACACAAAGGCCGTGAGATCTTTTGTGGATGATAAATCCAGACCGCCATAACACCGTTTCCCGCACAGTGCCTCTATATCTCCATTCCACTGAGTCTTGTCATAGATCGTCAGCGGGATCCATCCAACAGCATAAACAGCGATCCACTGATTCAGGCGCAGCCAACGGAACAGCCTTTCTTTCGATTCGCTCCGCTTTGCCGCCCGGGCCTCCGCCCGGAACTTTCGTTGGGAGACAGTCACGCCGTAGGACGGGTTGCACAGTTTCCAGACCGCTTCATCGAATATGTCAATTTCGGCGATCTTGTCCGGGTCATCACCAGTCAGGACAGAGATACCGTACATAATGGGGCACCACTGCGGGTCATCCTCGTCCAGCTCCCGCTCAGGACACCCCATGCGCCAAGCCAGAATACGCCGGCAACTTTCGTGGACCTCCCAGCCAATACTTTTCTGATCCGGATCATCACCGGCCGTAGTCAGCACAATCACCGCCTGCTGGCGGCGGGCCGCATCTGAACCGGCCGTCAAAACATCCCACAGTTTTCGGTTTGGTTGGGCGTGCAGCTCATCCACAATAATGCAGGAAAAAGAATATCCGTGCTTACTGGCGGCATCGGAGGAATAAACCTTCAATACGCCGCCGTATTTCGTGTGTATCTCCCTGCGGCTATCTAATGCCCATGCAATCGGGTCATGCTCAGGCTGTCCAAGACAGGTATGTTCCACCATGTACTTTGCCGCCTGATAGATGATATCCGCATTGTTTTTATCTGCCGCGAAAATTCCCACACTGGCGCGGGTTTCTCCATCATAAAGCAGATGCTTAAGCCCCAATCCGGCGGCAAATTCGCTCTTGCCGTTTTTCTTAGGGATCTCTACATACAAAAAACGGCGGTACCGTACCCATGTACCATCATCATCCCGCACCTGAACGCCATAGAATTTCTGGATGGCGTCACTCTCCCAAGGGAGCAGCTTAAAAGGCTTGCCCGCCCATTCATTTTGCCCGTAGCACAGGAGGGAGAAGAAATCCAGCGTATCTTGAACCTCTTCCTCGCTGTACCGAACGACAGATCCATCATCAGGAACAGGGATATTCACGCCGGGTGCAAGCTTCATCAACTCAGGCATTGTTCTGTCGCTTTTCCTTTTCTCTCATTAGGCGCTCAAAGGCGCTCTCTTGAGGCTTAGACTGCCCGCCCTCTGGCAACACCAAACGGCAGCGGCTGGTGATCGTCAAGCCCATATCCACAGCCGCATTCCGGGCCTGCTTGTAATACCGATCCTGCACAGCGCTCCAGTCCGTGGCTTTTGATACATCGCCCCTTATGAAGCCACCCTCTACATGGAAAGTTGCCTGTTTCCAAAAATCCATGGCCACGACATACCGCGCCAGAGAGTCACCGTCCAGCTTTGAAATCAGTCCGGCGTCCTTCAGTTGACCGGCAATCTTCCGAAAATGCCGCTGCTGCTCCGCAGATAGCCAATTGGGCGTTGTAGGCGCCTTTACCTCCAGATTGACTTCACTGGCCGCACGTTCAGCTTTCTCACTCTTGCTCAAATGCTTGCGGCCATTGCCTTCTACCACTGCCAGCGTCTGTCTCGGTCCTGACATCACGATCTCTCCTTTCGCCAAAAATCACTGTGGGGAAAAAATCTCACACGAAGGGGGATGTGCGGTTTTGAGCCACTCGCCCTCAAACTTTCCGAAGGTGGGGGGAGGGGCAGAAATCCGGAGGATTTCCCTGCGCGCGGCCCGCATAGCGCAGGCATGAGCGCGCGCCCAAGCGTCCGGCCGTCTTGCCCCCAAATAGGGGTCAATTTTTTGTTTTTTTCCGCGACCAAATTTCCTGCATTGTTTTGCTGCTGTGACAACGTTTGCATAGGCTCTGCAAGTTGGTACGGTCGATGAATAGAGCCCAAACGCCTCTGTGCGGTCTGACGTGATCAACCTCCGTGGCATAGACACGGAACCCGCGCCCCTCGCACTCCCGGCAAAATGGCTCCTCCATCAACTGTGTTGGCCGCAGATCGTCCACCCAGATGGGCAGGAAATACCAGCCGTGCCACTGTGCACTCTCCAATCGCGGTGCAGATTTCGGCTTGTGCTTCAAGCACCAGCCTTCGCTGGTCAGCTCTGGGCATCCCGGATGCTTGCAAGGGCGCAGCGGCTTGCGTGCCATGGGCTATCACCTCCTGGCCAAACGCAAAAAGCCGGAGCCAACGATCTCGCCCAATTGGGTTTGATCATTGGCTCCGGCTCTCAAAGCACTGGCCCTTGTCGATATCCAGGATGTGCTCGGTTTTGCAGACCCGGCAATAGGCCACCACATGGGTACCCGTAGTGTCCGGGTTGATCTTCATCAGCCGCTTGTTACTGCGGCAAGTGGGACAGATCAGATATCCGTCTCTCACTATGTACAGTTTACCATGTTTTGTCTTGGCTTGCAATGGGTTTCCCTCCTGACGCCGATAAAATAACATATTTCTCAAGGGCGAAAATATATAAAAGGTCATTGCTTCCGCTTACGTGTGCGCTTGACCTTTGGCTTGGATTGCTGCCTCCATCCATAGGCAAGAAATTTAATATAGCGGTAATGACCATATGAGGTGGTGCGGTCACCCGTGTCCTCAAATACGATGGCGGCATTGGGCGGTGGGAGAATGGAAGTATCATCTGGCACACGGAAAGTCTCCACCTCCGGCTTGTGGAGATTGCGGGATGTGCTCCACAGCCGTTGCCCTACGGTCTCCCGCTGCTCTTTACACAGATAGCGGGCAAGCGTTTCAAAGTTCTTTTCTTTATCAACGCGGATTTGCCTATACTCCACTCGCCCATATCGCCAGAGCTGTTGAATCAGAGCGTAGTCCTCGCCAGTGGAATTTAGCAGCACATGATGGTGGAGCCGCCCATCTCCGTGCTTGCTCTCAGTAACATAAATGTACCGCGCCTCCTGTCCACGCACGACCCGCGCTTCACGCAGCTTGCGCCAGAAATACTGGATGCGGGCAATGGCAGCCTTACGCGTTTTAGGTAAATGGTCATCGTCATAGGTAAAGGTGGCATATAAGTCCTTTACGCCAAAGTTGGCGGCAACCTCCAGTTCCAGCTTTTGATAACAGTATTGCAGGTTCATTCGATGCTGGGCCTCAGATGACAGCCGTTTCTTCCCCGCTCGAACGGCATTGCTGTCCCTTGGTGATGGTGCGGGATATACAGCCTCCACCACCAAAGGACCAGCTACAATTATTTTTTTATACTTTGACATGGGTCTGTTTCTCCTCTTTGGGCCATCGACCTAACGTCCTCTGCCGCTGTTAAAATATAATCATTCACCGGATAACTGGATCGGTATCTCTGCATAAGTAGATACGCCCATTTAGTACCACCCGTCTGAACTCCCCCGCCGATACCAAGACCAAGGAGAAAGGCGGCGATAAGTGCAACTGTCATCAATATGGACCTCCCTCTCATGAAAGGGCGTTTGAAATAAAGAAGGAAAACTCATCCTCAAATGGCGGTGGAGTTTTTGTTTTTTAACATCCGTTATTATGCAGCCACATCCTTTCTCTTTCGCACTTTCGGCAGAATCGGAATACCATCCGCATCCCGTTTACTCCCAGCTCTCAACCACCGAAGCCATGTTTCTAAAAATTCCTTATGCTTCTGCTGAGGGTTCTGACCTGCCCAGTCATTGTTGAATCCGTGTATCTGATTTATCCGATTTCCGCGCATCTCAATGGTCACATATGGAGTAGTGGGTTCATCTGACCAGCGGAGGAACAGAATGGTCAGCACACCTTCAATGTGGCGCTTGGCATAGCCGCCAACACAATGGTTGAGTTTCGTTCCCTCACGTTTGATGGCTCCTGCCGTTTTGGGAAAGATAATTTTCATGCCATCCAATTCAAACTCATATTTTTCTGCGCGTTCTTTCGTGGAAATGGCTTGCTGATTAGAAAGCGCTTTCTCGTGCAGGCGCGTTTGCTCCCGTGTGGCATCATCGTGGGCCTGACACAAATCATCAGGGTAAAGCACCGCGCTGTGTTCCAGACAGTGGCCGATTTCGTAAGCAGCATTGAGATAATCCCGATAAATCTCAAAGGCATCATCAAGCGATATAAACACATCCGGGTCACGAAAACAAATTTGCAGAATGAGATACTCCTCCAGCTTCCTGGGTGACAGTCTGTGTTTTGTGATAAATCTGGCAATCTCCCGCCAGTTACAACCCCAGTATTCAAGCCGCCTTGCGCAATTGTCAAGCGTCCACGACTTACCCCAATGCCGCTCTGCGTAATTGCGTAGTTCCAGCACCGCAATAGGATAACACTTCTGGAGAAATTGCTTCAGCTCCGCCTTGGTCAGCCGCATGGCCTTGCGAATATCCGGCTCAGACCAATCCAGTGCAGCAGCGTTCTTTTTGCGGTGAACTACCATATCAGTTAGAGGCCCCCACAGCCCTGCTTTGCATAACATCTCCACTTGTTTGGGATAAATGGAATATGCTGTGAAATAGGAAACAAAATCACTGAACAGTTGCGCATAGCCCCTCGGGCCGAAGGGACGGTATTGCCAATTAGTGAAATACGCAGAGTACCTAAACGCCGGATGCTGGTCAAGCACCTCCCGATTCAGTACATGATATGGCGGGTAGACATACCCAGACATTGACCCAGACTTAAAAGGTTCCCTCACACGCTTTTGCCTGCCAAGGCTTTCACGCTCGTGGGTTACATACATCGCACTGCCCCAGTGGTCTATCTGCATAACATGTCCCATGGCAAAGCGGTAGCCACTGTCGCATCGATACAAGGGCTTTGCAGTCAGGTCTGCTTCTGTTTCATAATTCTTCGTGATGCAAAGTGCATCCCCATACATTGCATCTTGGCCAGAATGAAGTACCATAACCAAAAGATACGCTTCCAAGGATTTGCGCTTTCCTGATTTACTCAGGCTTTTCATCGTTGCACTGCGCCCGCAGTAAGGGCACTGTACTTTGGCGTTGTGCCTTTGCGCGGTAATGTCCCAGTGCCTATTATCCTCTGTCCGCTGCAAAATTTGGTAGTGCTCATGCCGTCCGCAGCAGCTGCTCCACAGCTCCATATAGTCAGCGCCTTTTGAACTGCGAAAAAATAGGTGGTGCGGAAACAGATTGTTGATATTTTCAATATCTTCTGCCGTGACAGTGGGCCATGCGTCCACGATAGCCTTCTCCTCTGCTGTATATCTCATGACGCACCCCCTAGAAAAAATCTGTGAGATTGAGGACGATGTCATTAGAGGTATCATATTCCACTGGCTCCAGCTGGATACGAAGTTCAGCCTTTACTTGTGCCCCCTCGAAGTAAAAGGAAGCGGCGCGGCGATAGGCATCAAAGTCAGATAACGCTGACCCTACTCCTTTTGCAACGTGCTTCATACATAAGTCAAAGGCACCTCCCTGTACCACTGCCTGGGCAAACTCTTCATTTTGCTGGCAGAAAGCAATTACTGCATCGCAGACAGGTCTTTTCATGACATTAATCTCGGCACCGCCCTTGACCTGTTCCAGTTCTTTCCTCAATTTACTAATTGCCTGATTACTCCAGCTCATTGTGCAGCCCTCCCCGTTGCTTCCGAAAGTGCCCGCAGGGCCTTGCGCAGTTTAGTGGCGCTGGCAGAATCGCCCTTACTATCTATTTTTATCAAAACACCCCGCATCTTGTTGATGGTTTCCTGCGCTTGCAGAAATAACACTTCGAAGGTTGCCAAGTCCTTGTCAGCCGCCAGTGCTGCTTCCTTCTCTTGCTGCTGCAAGTCAGTAAGCGTTTGCTTGGCTGCCGCCAGCTCTGAGGAAAGGGCAGCACTCTTTTCGTCTGCTCTCTTCTTCCCAGCTATCGCCTTGTCCAGTTTCTCCTGTATGGCTTGAATGGCGGCTTCGTCCGGCTCCACCGCCACGTCCACTGGACGGCTGCGCAATTCCTCCAGATCCCGCTGGAGTTTTACGATGGTTTTCTCAAATTCCTCTGCTTGCCGGGTTGTTTCCTGTTTGATAGATTCCAGCTCCTTCACCAGAACCAAGCGGCTTTTTTCCGCCTGCTCTGCAAGGGCATTTGCTTGATCACGCTCCTTAATGACCCTATCCACTTCGCGGGAGGACATGTCCTGCATATTTTTGGTTTCTCCGTCCACCATGTGGGGCTGTACAATAAAGCTTTCGCGCTCTTCCTCCGGGACGGCCAGCAATGCCAACGCCTTGGATACCCCCAAATCCGCAAGCGTCTGCGGATTTGAAAACTCTCTGGCAAGGCGCATATAATTTTGGGCGCTTCGCTCGGAAAACTCCACTCGTTTAGCAAGCCACTCCTGCCACTCACCATGAGACAGCACTGCTTTTGCTTCAATGAGTCGGCTTCCAAGTTCCAAAATTGCCCCACCAGCCTTGCGCTTTAGTGCAATAACATCCTCAGTGATGTCCTCAATGCTGCGGGGTTGCCCTTGGGGCACCTGCGCCGCGATCACCTCTGCCAAATTAAATTTACTGGCCACGGATTATCCCCTCCTTCCGAACAAACTCTTGGACAAATTTGCGGTAGTCCTGCGCCGCACTGCTGCGTGGTGACCATACCTGAAGTGGTTGACACGCCCATGTTGATTCCAGCACCTTATCCGTGCGGCGGATGAGGGTCTCAAACACGGGCACTGGTGCAGTCTCGCGCAGATATTCTACCGCACCATGCACCACATCGGCGTTGTGCCATTGGTTAATTAAAATGCCAGAAATATGCATGTTAGGCTGAATAGTGAGTACGCCGTCCATCTGTTCTATTAACTCTTCCATTCCAGCGGCAGAAAAAGCATCAGGAAGCACTGGAATGATAATGCTGCCAGAAGCCATGAGGGCGGCCCGGCAGGCAGCGGAGAAACTGGGTGGGCAGTCGATGAGGATAATGTCATATGCATCATCCTCCGACACATTGTCCCGTAAATCGCGTAGTGCAGAGAGACAAAGCCGCTCCCCTGTAATCTCTGCCAAATCCAACCTCCAGAGAGCACTATCTGCTGGAATCACATCCAGATTTCGGATAGAGGATGGTACAATCACCTCGTCATAGCAAATAACTTCCCCCTGCAGCAGGGCACTTAAGCCGGTGTATTCCTCTGCCGGAAGCAGATTCTTAGTGGCGTTCCCCTGTCCATCGGCATCGATGAGCAGTACCCGCTGCCCATGCTCAGTGGCAAGTATGGTGGAGATGTTGATAGCGGCGATGGTCTTTCCTACGCCACCCTTCAAATTCACGATTGCAATTGTCCTCATAGTGGGTATAACCTCCTGATTAATAAAGTTTAAACGACTCCCGCAGGGTATAGCCGTTGATATCCGCCGCCACTGTAAAATACCTGTTCGCTCTGTTGATATAGATTACACGCCCGGTTATTTCGGTTGTGTAGTCTTTCTTGCCCCAGCTTTCAGGCTTTTCCCCGGCAAACGCAGACGGGACAAAACGGTATCGGTCACCCAGATTGATGTTCTTCATCGCTGCTGCCTCCCATCTGTCAAAACGGACAATCCGCTGCCGCGGACAAATTGGTGATATCCTGGAACCCCATTTGTTTATGCTCCGGCTCTTTCTTGGTCTTCTCCACCAGCGGGCCGGCCATGGATGGCCTGAACCTCTGTCTTGCCCCGTCAAAATCAAGCATTAGCACCAGGCCGGACTCCCCCTCTTTGTTTTTGGCAATTTTCAGCGCGCGGCGGGACTTCCTGGCCTTTGGCTCCTCTTTATACAGCAACATCACTCCATCGGCGTCCTGTTCAATCTGTCCGGACTGCCGGAGCGAATGCAGCCCCGGCGCCTTCTCGCCCTCTCCGTTCTGAGACGGGCGGGAGAGCTGCGACAGCGGCACTACTGTGATTCCAGTGGTGGTTGCCATGGTGTGCAGGTCCTTGGATATCTGGGTCACCTGCTCAAAATCGCTGCGCCGCCGGTCTTCCGGGGACACAAGCTGCAAATAGTCTATGTAGATAATTTCGTGCCGCTTGGACAGTGATATAGCCTGGATGTCAGTCACGGACAGCCCGCCCGCCTGGATCACATCCAGCTTCCGATCCCGCATTACTGCGGACTTGATTTCGCATTCCGCCCACTCATGCTCGCTGAGTTTGTGCCGCTTGATGTGGCCAAAGTCCACCCCGCATACAGTGGCAACCAGCCGGTCAATCACCTTCTCCGGCTTAGTCTCCAGGCTGAAATACCCCACCCGGTAATGCTTTGACTGCTCCCAAGCCAGCTGCAGGGAAAACGCAGTTTTTCCGGCTGACGGATATCCGCCCAGTACGATCATATCGCCGGGCTGCGCCAGCAGGTTATCATCCAGACTGTCCGTTCCCCATGGTATGATATCGGCCTTTTTTTGCTGGCGGTCATAAAAGTCCAGCAATCCTTCTGCCATACTGACCACGCGCACAGTGGACCGCTCTCCCAGGATCCGGTTTATCTGGGCAATGATATTCTGCGCCCCTTCCAGCGCCGGTTCCCCAGCAAGGGCAAGTCCCAAAGACTGAATCTTGGTAAGGCGCGACTGCTCCAAGGTAATTCGGATGTATTCACTGCAGTTTGCCGGAGTGGGGGTATTCTGCATCAGATCGGCTAAAATCTCGCCATATGCCTTGCCCAATTTATCCAGCACAATTGTGGGGTCGATAGGAGTTCCAGCCAAAAACAGAGCCTGGATAGCCGAATAGATGCTGCGCCACTCGCCGGTATAATCCTCGGACTTGGTTCGATGCAGCATTTCCCCTGCCCAAGCGCCCGGATCCAGCAACACAGAGCCAAGCACCCCTGCCTGAGCCTCATAGTACATGCCCTTGGACTGGAACTCAGACATACCGCACCTCCTCCTCCTCTACCACACGGACAGGATCCGATGACCTTGAGGACACCTGCTTCAGCGTATCCTCCCAGCGGCGCTGATTGAGCCATGTGGACGCATACGGAATGCCCACGCCCCGCTTCCAATCATCTGACGCTTTCTGACGCTGCAGCGCCAATCCCATAGTGACGATGAGTGCGTCATCCGGACTTAATTTGTCCCAAGCGGAAATTGCATCTTGCTTGGATTCCCCCCGTGGATAGTAAGCCCAGAACCCCGCGAACCGCTCCGGTTTCCAATCGGGAGCCAGTTTGGGACCTTTTGATTTCTGGCGCCGTTGCCCCCCTTGGGGGGTATGGGGGGTATTACTTAAGTCTTTACTTAGTCCATCTTTATTTAATTGCGGCGGGTTAGCCGCTGACGGGTTAGCCGTTGACGGAAAACCCGACAACGGTACTCCCGGTTCTTCCGTTGGCGGATTTCCCACCAACGGTGAAACAGGCTCATCACTGACTATGTACACATTCCCGGAAAACTTGCCGCATGCGCCATGCGCCTGCTCCCGCGTCAGGTATCCTGTCTCCTCCATCTCAGACAGGGCGGAACGAATTGCATCCCTACCAGTGTCTGTAATAGTACACAGCCCGGAGACGGTAAAGTCCCAACTTGGCGGGAGAGAGAGCATAACGCAGAGCAGCCCCTTCGCTTTCAGGGACAGCCCGGGGTCCCGAAGCAACTTGTTTGGCAGGACGGTAAAGCCATCCCGCCGGTTTATTAGAATTTTAGTTTCTGCCACGGGATTCACTCCTCTTGCATATATAAAATAATTGTGGTATAATAAATAAATAGATCGTGGTGGATTTATCTGCCCAGCCTCCAGGACTGTTCCCGCAGTCCTGGAGGCCTTTTTCATTTCTGCGCTGCATGGCTTTGCACCTTTTTCACCACATCATACGACCAGCCAAAGCGGCGGGAGCCGCATACGGCGCAGGTGTTTTTTTTATAGGGCCGGGGCTGAATTGTCAGGTGCTTTCCCGCGTCCTCCATTCGCTCAGAGCAGGGGAGGCAAAGAAAATAAATCATACGGAACACCCCGTCACCAGGAATAGCGCAATGGCCCAAAGAAAAAGGTACAGTGCGCCCAGCAGCCACCGCTTTATGTAATGCCCTGTCATTCGCCGCAGAAAGCGCCTGCCGTGATAGCGGCCGCGCGAAAGTGGATCATAGTTCATGCGCTGGCCCCTCCTGCCTTGCCCCGATCGGGGGCAAAAACATTTGCACAGGCAGACAGCTTTGCGTCTATTACCTTCTCAAATCCTTCTGCCGCCAGGTTGATTACTTCGTTTAGCCGGTACGTGGGCAAATCGCCCCTCTTATACCGCACCAACGCCCCCGGGCTGATGTTGTATGTCCAGGATCCGGTATTGGGATTTTGCGCGGCAAAGCCGAACGGCGCGCGCTCTTGCTTTAATGCGTTTGTGATTGTCACGGAAGACCAGCCAATATACCTCGCGGCAAGCTGGACCGGCACATCGTTTAGAGCTAAAATTTCTTCATCCGTGGGCGGCGGGATCATACTTCTTTTTGGCATAATGTCCTCCTTGTTTTTCAGATCCCGTTGTGCTAAAATACAAGCAACGGAACCTTTTCGTGATGTGTTTGGGTTCTGCCCCGCTGGTGGTACAGCGGGGGTTTTTCTTCGTCTAATTTTCTATTGACGGAGCTTTAGCTTGCGCTAAATATAGCCACAATATCTTGTGTTCACAAAATGTTTACATACCGCATATTGATAAACTAGTACAAATGTTGTATAATGCCAATATCAGGCAAATGTCTCTTGCTTGAATATTGATTTTAAAAAGGAGTTTTACTAAATGGGACAACTGTATAAACCAGGCGAAGACAATAAACCATCAGGAAGATATACTGAGGTCGGGCCGCGCGGCGGTGAAGTACACGACCCACGCGTGGTTCAAATCGATCCCGGTGACCGTCTCCCGCCCACGCAAGAGCCTGGGCGCAAGTGGGAGAGAAAATAATCTCTACCGCGATTTAAAGCCTTTGCCAAGCCGGTAAAGGCTTTAAACTTTTATCTTCTTCCGGGAGAAGCAGAAACACTTACCGAACAAATTGATTTGCATCCAAGCTTCTGCATACTGCACACCATGCTCTTTGTACTTTGTAATATAATGGCGCATCTATCACATCTCCTCTCGAAATAAATCCCCAGCGGATACCCCTAATGCATTGGCAATTGACAGCACATCGCTGGGCTTAATGATTTTTCGGCCGCGCAGCATGTCGCTGAATTGCTGTTTGGATAGCCCCGATTTCTCAGCAACAAAAGCGTACTTCAACCCGCGATTTTGGATTATCGCTGTGATATTTTCGGGGAGCCTCCAGTTTGCCTCCGCGATAGTCACCGTTCCCCCCCCCTTCCCGCCCCGGCCTGTTTAGGCCGGGGGTTTCGCTTGCCTGGTTGCCGCCTCTCCCGCTTTATGGTATAATTTGGCGAGAAAG
>Ga0153929_1000141_pt1 | contig 29912 bp, 15 predicted proteins | sample TSNJ013MetaG_FD_104689 | JGI IMG/M metagenome (GOLD analysis project Ga0153929, IMG submission 104689) | Attine ant fungus gardens microbial communities from New Jersey, USA - TSNJ013 MetaG | ecosystem: Host-associated > Fungi > Mycelium > Unclassified | place: USA: New Jersey, Wharton State...
CTATTTTCTGAAAATCTGTGAAAACTAGAGAACCGCCGCATACCGAACGGTACGTGCGGTGGTGTGGGAGGTCGGCTAATCAATTAATGGTTAGCCTCCTACCCGATCGTAAGCAGTTATTTCACCGCCGCTAAGGACGCCCTTTAATTGTTTGCTAAGAAGCATATCGCCTCCCACGGTGGCTGTTTTTTGGCAGTGTTTAAGTTCTAGTGCGAATCAGCTCTGCGCTTTTGAAAGTGCAAGGGCATGTTAACAGCACGCAGCATTTATCGTATTTTTCCGCCGGCAAGGTAAATATTTCACGCCATGCACTTGTGACTGAAAAAAATCCGATGTCTATCTGGAGGAGAAAAGAATGCGGTTTTTATATCCGTTTTAGAATCGCTCAACCCCCTGCATTTCAGGATTTCATCCACTTTTTAGAATCTATTTTTTGTGTTAAATTTTGTTAGATTTGCATGATATCTAACACAGGATTGCTTTATCAATTTGTTCCTGCTTTGTCGCAGTGTCTTTATTGGCAAAATAATAATATTTCTTTATGGTACTTATATCTTTGTTTCCCATCATTTCAGTGATAATTGCTTCGTCTACATTAGCGTCAATTATCTGTTTCAGAAGAACCGGAACATAGGTTATACATTTTTTGCATCATATCCATGATTAAATCTTCCATTTCTGAAATGTAATTGCATATTATGTGTTATACCGCACAGTAATATCATATATCTGATTTATAATCATTAAAAATATGTTGTATTTCACATGAAAGGAGCATTATTTTGAAACTTAAACAAGATATAAGTATTGGAGCAAATATACGCAATTTACGAAAACAAGCAGGAATGACACAAGAGCAGGTAGTTGCGAAATTACAGATACTGGGGATTGATATGTCACGTGATTTTTATGCACATATAGAAACAGGTACTTACAATATACGGATTAGTGAGTTAGCTGGATTGCGAAAGGTATTTGGTGTGGAATATAATGACTTTTTTACTGATATAGAAAATTAGTCATTAGATAGTGGTGAAGGGGAATAAGATTGTAATGGACTATAAAAGTATATTAGACAGATTCCAATATGAGAGCGTTGAAGAAATTAATATGAAAATTTCGAAAAAGAATATCTCAGACTATGAAGAAAATAAAGATATTATAAATGCAATTGTTTTGTGGAAATTAAATAGAAGTGTTCATGTATCAAACGAGACAATTGAATTATTAAACTCGTTATCTGGTTTAAACAGTCCGTTAGACTTAGTTGAAATTGAGAAAGTAAAATTGCTTATAAAGCAGTTATTACAATCAAAGGGGATAAAATTGGCTGTTGCAAGTGCAATTTTACATTTTTATTATCCGGCGGTATTTGCCATAATAGATCAACGTGCATATCGCGAACTATACGGAAGAGATTATCCGGTGTATTCTTCTAAGGATAGTAATGATAAATATATAAACTTATATTTGGATTATAATCTAAGGTGTTATGAATATCACCTGAAAGAATGCCCAGATATTAATTTTGAATATGTAGATAAGATATTGTATCAGCTTGATAAAGAAAAAGGGTACAACGTGAAGAATTGATTTAAATAAAAGAAAAATGGATTTGCGCAGAACTTAAACACTGCCAAAAAACAGCCACTATGGGAGGCAATATACTTCACGCAAACAATCAAAGGGCGTCTTTAGCGGCGGCGAAATAACTGCTTACGCAGACCTCGGTGCCCGGGCATTCCCGGGCGCTGAATTGGTCGGAGTTAGCGGTTAGTTTGACGGAGCGTTGCCCTGTTTGCGTGAAGTATATTGCCTCCCATGGTGGCGTCCTGATTGCCAATATATATAAACTCACACTTTTAAAACATGCACCCTTCACACTCCCATCGACACCAGAACTTCATGGCATTTTCCATCGTTTACAAGCTGTATCCGATTTCCCGCCGATACTTCTCCGTCTAAGGTTATACTTTCCACACCTTTACACCGTCCCTGCGGGTTTTCCACCTTAATATCGTAGACCGTATCCCTGAATTTGTATTTCATGGTGTACTCCCGCCATTTTTTCGGAATGCAAGGATCCATAACGACCGTATCTCCGTTTTTCTGAAATCCCAGTATATACTCCAGTCCGGCCCTGTACATCCACCCGGCAGAACCAGTATACCATGACCATCCGCCCCTTCCTTTGTGAGGATTGGCAGCGTAAACATCCGCCGCCATTACATAGGGTTCCAGCTTGTATCTGGAATACTCCCTGTAGCTGCCGGTGTGCTTGATGGGGTTGATGAGCCTGAACAGCTCCCATGCCTTATCGCCGTCTCCCAGCTTGGCGAAGGCAATGATCGCCCATGCCGCCGCATGGGTATACTGTCCCCCATTTTCTCTGACGCCGGGAACGTATCCCTTGATATAACCCGGTTCCGCCTCTCCATCGTCAAAGGGTGGTGTAAGCAGTTTTATCAGCCCGTCCTCCCACTGCACAAGGTTGTCTGCCAGCGAATTCATCGCCATCCTCGCCCTTTGTGGGTCTCCCCCGCCTGATATGACCGCCCAGGTTTGCGCTATGGAATCAATTTTGCATTCATAGTTTTCCAAAGAGCCAAGCGGCGTTCCGTCATCGAAATAAGCACGCCTATACCAGTTCCCGTCCCATGCGTTTTCCTCTATCGCCGCTAATATCTTCTTCCGTGTTTCAAGATATCTTTCCGCCCTTTCCAAATCACCTGTTTTGATGCAGACAGGTGACATCATTTCAAGCACAGCAGCTAGAAACCAACCCAGCCACACGCTTTCACCCATGCCCTTATTGCCCACAGTATTCATGCCGTCGTTCCAATCGCCCGTACCCATCAGCGGAAGGCCGTGATTTCCAAACTGCAGTGAAATCTCTACCGCACGGATGCAGTGGTCATATAATGAGGATTTGACTTCTGAAATATTTGGTTTCGAATACCGTTCCTCTTCAAACTCCGAAAGCGGTGCATCCTCCAAAAAAGAAAGCTGCTGCACGAGTATCTCGCTGTCTCCCGTTATCCTTATATATTCCGCTGTCACATATGGCAGCCATAAGCGGTCATCTGTAAAACGCGTGCGTACTCCATTTCCTTCCGGCTCATGCCACCAGTGCTGGACATCACCCTCCAGAAATTGATGCTTTGCGTGGTGCAGTATCTGTTCCCGGGCAATTTCCGGCCACAGAGGGGCAATCGAAAGACAGTCTTGAAGCTGATCCCTGAAACCATATGCGCCGCCGGACTGATAAAATCCCGACCTTGCCCATAACCTGCACGAGATCACCTGATATTGCAGCCATCCGCCCAGTATCAGATTCATGGAAACGGAGGGCGTATCCACCCCAACATTATTTAGTTTATCTTTCCAAAACTTTTTAACCTCAATTAAAGATTCCCAGGCTGCGCTGATCTTTCCATAACGCCGCGTGATATCATTTACTTCCTGAATGTTTGCGGCCGCACCCAATAGAAAAACAATGTCGCGGCTCTCATTTGAGTTCAGGCTCACCTTTATCTGTATCGCGCCGCAAGGGTCAAATCCTGACCCGGTTGCTCCCGAAAGTTCCTCGCGCAATAAGCTTTTGGGGGCACCCATATCCCCCGCGCCAAGAAACTCCCTACGGTCCCCTGTGACACATCGCTCTGCCAAAGAAACATCCATAAAATAAATATTTCCGGCAAATTCCCTGTGATAAGGATTCTCCATCAGTAAGGCTCCCGATGGTGCAACGCTTGTTTTGATGTACATCGCAGTTACCTGGTCACTCACGCCAAGCACCGGGCGTACATAATAGGTTATCGTCAGATTCCGCTCTTGTTCGGAAATATTTTTAAGACTGATTATATTTACTTTGACCGCCTCGTTTACAGGCACGTACTGCGTCAGCTTTTGCACGATTCCATGGCTTGTATGCTCATATACGGAATATCCGAATCCATGCCTGACGGTATATGTTTTGTCGTCTCTTATGGGCAGAGCAGTCACTGTAAAACACGCGCCGCTATCTTCGTCTCTTATGTAAATCACTTCTCCCGAGCCGTCTGATACCGCATCGTTCGACCATGGCGTGAGCTTGTTTTCACGGCTGTTTTCATGCCAGGTATAACCCGAGCCGGAATCTGAAGCGATAAATCCAAATTTAGGATTGGCTATCACATTCACCCACGGAGCGGGTGTGTTTTTGCCTTTTTCAAGGCGGATAACGTATTCGCTGTCGTCCAGGCAAAACCCTCCCAGGTCATTGAAGTATTGGAGGTGAAGCTGCTCTGCCACAGGCATTGCAAATTCTGCCGGTTTACCGGTAAAGGCTTTCAAAGAAGACGCGCTTTTGCTCACAGGTCTGATCATCTGATCTTCCATACTGCCTGCGTCACCCATCAGTACAATCCTTGCGGCCGCACGAAGCAAATGGACATCCTCCTCCTGTAAATCATTTTTATTCAAAACAAAGATCTTGCCCGGCCAGTTTGAAGCAAAATGTGTCTGCCGCAGTGACACAATATCCAGGATAAGCGCATGCAGTGGATTTTCATAGCTGAATTCTTCATCATTTACGATAACCAGATCCACTTTCAAACCCAGCAGCCGCCAATACTCATATGCTTTCAAAACTTCAAACAATATTTCCACTTGATCAGTTTTCTTTAAAATCACAAGAACAATCGGAAGATCTCCTGAAATCCCATGCTGCCAGAGCGAATCCTGGCCCCTGCTGTTTTCCTGCATCAAAGCCAGGTTTCCCCGTCTCATGGGACTGATGAAAAGAATATCGGAGAGCATATTCTGATAGAGCTCAATTTCGGACGCGCGCAGCCCTAAATACGTTGTTTCAACCCGGCTTCTTGCCAGCGCCAATTGAAATGCCCGCTCTACCGCATCAGGACTGGCATATTTGTCAAGCAATAAAAACAGCGCCTCATTCGTCTGCCCAATGGCTGTCACATAGGAAACCGACACCGTTTTCCCCGGATCAATCTGTACGCTGACACGCAGACTCATCACGGGATCCAGCACAGAACCCGCTGTGTTGGAGAGGAGCCTTCCGCTCTCCATCACCGCCGGGGCTTTTGCGGTATTTCCCCTGCCCAAAAAATGCATCCTGTCGGTCTCAAACTGCACATCTCCTATGGTATCGCCATTAAGTACAACGGCGTTTCCTGCCCATATTCCTTTGTCATTATCCGATCTTGGCCGTCTGTTCGCTATGGCCCACTTCTTATCTGCCTGAAATTCCGTTTCCACAAATAAATTACAAAAGGCCGGATGAGCCACATCGGTGCTCTGAGATGCCAGAACCACTTCGAAATAGCTTGTGACTTCCAGAACGCAAGGCTTTCGTCCAAGATTTTTAAGTGAAATCCTGCGGAATTCAACATTGTCTCCGGATGCAATTGCCACCTCGGTCTTTGTTTCTATTTGTCCGTCCAATCGTTTAAAAGTTGCTTTATCTGCTGTAAAAACAACCTCGTATTGGTCAGGCATGATATTTAGCGGTGAATATGCGGCAGACCAAATTGTATTTGTGTCAACATTTCGCAAATAAAAGAACATTCCGTACGGATCCAGCGTGCTGTCCTCTCTCCAGCGCGTCACATTCATCATTTTAGTGCTGCTGTATCCGGTTCCTCTGTCTGTGACCATAATGGAATAATTGCCGTTTGATAATATGTGTGCTTTTGGCAGCATGGGATCAGGAAGATAAAAACTTCGAACCGGACTGCGTTCATTGAAAGCCTCCTGTTTCAGCGGCATGATCTTTTCCTTATTTTCCTTTGTAAACAAAAGGTTTGACGGAATCTTTTCCGAAAGCAGAAACCGCGCCGCATGCATTTCAGGATCTGAATGAAAACGTTCCTGCATGATGTTTTCATTCAGGAAATTGTCCAGAGAAAGCAGGCTCATCCCCTGATGGTGTGCCATGTAGCTTTTTACAATCGCACGCTTTTGTTGGAATAACAGCCTTTCCGGCGTATAATCTGCTGATTCATAGAATCCGTAAGGCCCCTCCAGCCCTTCCTTCTCCAACCGGTTGATGTTTTGGACAACGCCCTCCGGATCCACAGCTAGTGCCAGAAAGGTGGAATAGGGCGACACCACGGCATCCTCAATCAATCCTCTTTTCAATCCCAGCCAGGGTACGCCAATCGCCTTGTACTGGTAGTCATGATTGATATCCAGTGAATGAAATCCGGATTCCGATGTGCCCCACGGCATATTCCTTTGCCTTCCATATTTTTTCTGGCTTTTGATCGCAAAAGAATAGGTCTCGTCCAACAGCGTGTTTTTATAGTTTTTCATTATGAGCAGCGGCATCAGGTATTCAAACATCGTACCCGTCCAGGAGATAAGACCCTTATATCCATCCACAGCCGTTAAAGCCCGTCCCATTTTGAACCAGTGGGATTCAGGGATTTCCCCTCTGGCAATACTGATATAGCTTGTCTGCCGCGCTTCGGAAGCAAGCAGGTCATAATATGAATTGGTGAGTTCATTTTCTTCCACATTGTACCCGATGGAAAACAGCTGCTTTTTCTTAACATAGAAAGGTGTAAACACCATGGCCTCCGACAGGGCGCGAACCCGGTGAATAAGCATTTCAAACTTAAATATAAACGACCCGGCAGCGTCAATTGCCTTATTCAGTGATTCCTCCAATTGGTGCAGATAAAGCAGGGGCTTTGAATTCTTTGTTGTCTCAATTTTCTCTCTCCCTTCTATCATACGGCTTATACAGTGCGCAGCATCGGCGTATACGGCCGGCATGTCAAAAATCGTGTTGTTTTTCCTAAGCAGGTTAAGCAGCTCTTTAAAGTCGTCAGGAAATTCTTCTGTATTTCCCTCGCAAAACTCCCCGGGTACGTTCTCCAGCAAGTCCGCATACGGCATCAGCTCCGTTATTTCTCTTTTGAAAAGCATCATCATACGGTTGATTTTAGTCTTCCAAACCGTTATTTTTATCGTACTGAATTCCGCGCCATTTGATAGCTTATTTAGAATCTGATTCCAAAGCACAACATCCATCGGTTCTCTGTCGCAGAGTGCTCTAAGAGCGGTAATGTTTTGGTAATCCTCAGAATCTTCCTGTCCGGCACAGCTAAGAGTATCCATGATTCCACTTAAGAATCCGGCGTCTGTGAGCGGACTGTGAAGATAGCCTGTAAGTCCCTGTTCCAAAGTAATGAGGTAGCCGGCAAGATTTCCACTGTCAACTGTGGATATGTAACCAGGCCGCAGTGCTTTCAAAGTGCGCGTATCATACCAATTGTATAAATGTCCGTTCCATTTTATGAGACCTTCCACGGTGGATATGGTTTTGTCGATTAAATCCACAAGCTCATAAGTACCGATATACCCCAAATCTCTTGCCGATAAAGTTGACAGCAGCCCAAGTCCTATATTGGTGGGCGACGTCCTGTGAGCCAGCCCCCGGGGCGGGTCCTCCTGATAGTTATCAGGAGCGAGATAATTCGTTTTGACGCTGACAAACTCCTCGAAATACCGCCAGGTTTTTCTGGCAATCTTTCCAAGCCGGGCGCACTCCTGCGCCGAAACATCCGGCTCTTTTTCTTTCCGGTCTTTACTGATAAAGTAAGCTACAAAGGGCGCATCTGCCCAAAGACAGAAAAACACCAGACTGACCGCAGCCGCTTCCGGCTTGAAAACAATCGCAAGCGTGAAAACAGCAAAAGCCGCCCCAAAAGAAACACTCATTTTCAACACATAGCTTTGGAGTGAATTTTTCTGTGTTTTCTCTACATCCGCTGAGGTGACCCACTGGAGCAGATTTTTTTTTGTGATAAAAATGCGGACCAATGTTACAAAAACAGCGTGCACCATCAACATGGCCTGATACGGCAAAAAGATGAATGTCAGAAGCCCCTGTAAAAAAGCCGCCTTTAGACCTATTATTTGCGGTATATGCCGTTTCATCTTTCTTTTTTGAAACCATGGCGGAAGCAAAAACTTTAAAATAGCTATCAGGAGCTGGGACTGTGTTGAAATAAAGAAGATCCCAAGCCAGAAAGCTATACTGCCGGGCAGGATGCTGAAACTTAGCACAAGCAATATCATAAGGGACGGCACTACAAGGCTTTTTCTTAAATTGTCAAATATCTTCCATTTAGACAACAGTGAGAGGGGATTGGCGATTTTATTCTGACTATGGTCGAAGATCCTTGCAAACAGCAGGGGGAGCAGCTGCCAGTCTCCCCTCACCCAACGATGCTGCCGGGAAGAAAAAGAATTATATCTCGACGGGAACGCATCTATCAGTTTCAGGTCTGAGACCAATGCAGTTCTGACATAAGAGCCTTCCAGCAGATCATGGCTCAAAATCCGGTTTTCGGGAATGGCGTCTTTGAGCACTGCCTGAAAAGCTTTTACATCGTAAATCCCCTTCCCTGTAAATATCCCTTCGCCAAACAGATCCTGATAAACATCGGAAATGGCGTTGGCATAGGGGTCTCTGCCCCCCTGACCGGTAAAAACCCTTGAAAAGAACGACCGATTGGAACTCTCGATATCTACGTCAACCCTGGGCTGCATGATGCCGTAGCCCGCAGTGACAATATTACGCTCTCTGTCGATAACCGGCCTGTTCAGAGGATGCGCCATGGCTCCGACCATTTTTTTCGCCATACCCATCGGCAGGACCGTATCGCTGTCAAGGGTAATAATATATTGAATATTTAAAGAGGACATTTCCTTGCAGGATAAATACTCAAAACTGGTATCGTCAGCGCCTAAAAGGAGGTCATTAAACTCCATCAGAGCGCCTCTTTTTCGTTCCCATCCAATCCATTTGCTGTTCTTTTCGTTAAACTGTCTTTTCCTGTGGCAGAAATAAAATTTATCCCTGCCTGGACTGGCATATTTTTGATTTAATTCCTGAACCCTGCACATAGCAGCATCAATGATTTCTTTATCATCATTCATTACAGCTGTGTCCGAATCCCGAAACGCACCAATCAGAACAAAGTACAGATGTTCCTCCCTATTGGTAAGATAATGCTCCTCCAGATTTTTCAAAAGTTCCTTTACCCGCCCTACGTCAGGGAGTAATGTCGGTATCACAACAATCGTGCTCCATTCTTCCGGGATGCCCGATTTAAGCTCCATCCTCGGAAAAAAAGCGGGCCGAAGCGCCTTGCAGATGATCCAATTCACAAGGTTTACGGTGACTTCCGAAGCTGGTATCAGCACAGCAAATCCTCCCAATATAGACAGAAGAAACGTATGATATGCGGATGTAATCATAGAATACCATATCGCAAGTGCCGCAAAAATCAGTGTGATCAAAATAATGGAACCGATATATAACCTTCTTAGAAATTTATTATCTACGCCAAGCTTGTTGATAAGGGGGTGCTTTACCTCTTCCTGTCTGCCTCCCAGGTTTTTCATTCCATCCCCAATCAAATAATATCCCACATGCCATTTGCGTCGGACAGACATATCCATGCTCTCCCCGCCATCATCCAAATATGCCTGTTTTGCCAGCTCAAGCACCTCCCTGGCGATGTGAATTTCAGAAACACCATAAACAACTGCCATTTCTTCAATCCTGCTCCTGTAATAATTGCGGGAGGAAAGATCCATTTTCGGGTATGTGCCGTCCGGATCCTGCTTAAGAATTTGTTCCACAAAGCTTGCGGATTCAAAAAAATCCGCAAAATCAAGTGTTCCGAAATAGCGGAGGCTCGTAATGCTGTTGCCCATGGAGACGGTATTTACCGACCGGGCGTCATGCTCTTTCCGTGTGATTTGTTCAATGTTCACCCCACGCCTGGCGAGGGCATTATCCATAGTCCGCAGCACCGGCACGCAGCTGCGGCCCGATCTTCTCAGGCGATAGTATAAATGCTCAATAAACGATGGCTTGATTTCACCCATCGTTTTCAAGCTGTCGATAATGGCTTTTGAAGCCTTTCCCGCATCCTGAATCTCATTTTTCATCCACTCGCCGTAAATCTCGTCCGCTTTACGCCACTCCAGCTGCGTGTTCTTAATATTTTCACAAAGAGGCCTGACACTTTCAATGAGAGCAAGCCGCATCACCATGGGAACCGCCCATATTTCTCTGTCAAGAAGAACATTATGGGACTGGTATGCCTTCAGATAATCCGTAAGGATTGTCTCATTGACCTGTCCATCGGTGTGTGCCACAAGTTCTGCGGCAATGGCAAATATCCGTGCATATCCCTTGAACGGCCCTGTCCGCAGAACGGGCAGCCTCAGATAGCTTTTTTTTGTAAGTTCACGCCTCAGCACCTTGACCTGTTCTTCTATGATATAAAAATTATCAAGCAGCCATTCCGCAGAAGGAGGAACGGTGCGTTTTTTCTCAATATCTTCACCCAGTCCCCTGTATACAGATAAAATGAAATCATAGTTATCATTCATTCTCGGAACCGGCCAGTTCAAAAGGATCTTTTTCTTGGAAACGGAATGCTCTAAAGATATCTTTTTTGCGTGGACATCGAGCTCTTCGCTTGTAAGCGAAGCGTCGCGTATATTTAACTTGCGGATTTTCCCTAACCTTATTAAAACAATCCAAAGCGCCAGAACAATACAGGCAATGACCAATGAGCCTTGAATGATCGGTATCAAATGTATATACATCACGAGATGCCCTCCTTCTTTCACATATAATTTATTCTTTTAGATTTTGACATTCTTGTTATTTTTCGACAAATCCTTAGCAAGGCTTCTTTTGGTTTTGTTACGAAACTTTAATTGACACATCCTGCCAATAGCCGTCAAATGGATATGCATAAACTTCTTTCCCCGAAGACAGTAAAGCCGGAATAATATCCTTTCCAAAATCATGTTTAGAATTTGCATTATGCTCATCATCTATCAGACATTTTTTAAGTTTACTCCATTTAAATAAATAAATCCCTACAGAGGCAAAGGCATTTTTTTGTTTTTTCAACTTTTTTGAAAATGCGGTTATTTTCACGGTATCAGTGATGTTTACACTTCCAAACCTTGAAGCATTTTCAGGAGAAGCAGAAGTGACGGATATCGTTGCATCAGCATCCAATTTTTTATGGAATTCCAGTAATTTGCTATAATCCATTTTATAAATGTGGTCACTCGGCAGAACCAATACATGTTCGGGCTGAAATTGTTCCACGTAAGATAGATTTTGATAAACTGCGTGGGCCGTTCCAGTATATGGTGAAGTGGTCGTGGATGGAAGTAAATCTACACAATACTCGTCTTCCCGCGACCATGTGGTGCCGTTACCAATATATTTATGTAATTCCAAAGCCCGGTATTGTGTCAATATCCCCAAGGGGAATATTCCTGAATGTGTACAATTACTTAATGTAAAATCAATAATCCTATATTTTCCACCCAATTGAACCATGGGTTTTTCAATATCATGAGTCAAAGCCCCATGTCTTGTTTCATTTCCTCCGGCAAGTATAATGGCCATACATTCTGATTGTTTCATAATGATACCTCCTTATTTTTGCGCCAATTCAAAAATTTCGTTCACTGAAATCTCAATTTTATAGTTCCATCGTACAAAAGATCCATCCGTTGTCACTGTACTAAAATATTCTTTATCGGATAATATGGAAAATCGCACCGTATGGAGCCTGCTTTTAAAGCCGATCATTACGCTATTGCCATTGTCAAGTACAATTTCAAGGCAATAATTGTCTTTTGGCGTTACGCTTACAATTCTGCTCATAATTAACCTCCAATTTTAGATAACAAAAATCCACTGCACTTTTATTGTACAGTGGATTTTCAGGGATTTATATCACCCAATGGGTGATATAAATGGGTGAATTTGACAGATATTGTAAATTTGTGCAGAATCTTTTTTAACCTCCCAAGCTATCCCCCGCTTCTAAGCAAAGCGGATCACGAGTATCCGCTTTGACAGGTTAACTTTCAAACCATTCCTTCAGCAAAGCCCTTGAATTGATGCTAAGTTTCTTAAAAACACTTTTCAACTGCGTTTTTACAGTATTTTCAGAAATATACAGGCGTTTGCCAATTTCTTTGTTGGAAAGACCCTGTGCGGCAAGATATGCTATTTCGTTTTCCCTTTCAGTCAATGCCGCCTTGCCTTGCGTGGAATTTTCCTTGATCATATGCTCTGCGGCCTTATGATATTGCTCGTAAAGCACCAGTATTTTGATAATGTCATCTGAATACATATTCTGCTCCTGTAGTTTTTCCAAAAGCGGCTTTATAGCATCGCCGTTTTCCACAAACGGCATATATACCTTATCCGGCGTTGCAATGCAGAGCGCCTGTTTGAGCGCAGTAACTGCAGCGTCCACTTTTAAAACCTGCGCACTGGCCGCTGCGATGTAAATATGCGTATAAATCTGAGCCAGTAAATTAGGGTAAACGCAAGCCATGCTCAAAAACTGCTCTGCTCTGCCAAGCAGCTTTATATATTCGCCATCCATCAGTAAAACTTTGCCGTATACGATGTTAAGATAAGACAGTGAGGGATATAACAGCCGTGTATTTTTAAATTCCCCGCTTTTAACCCAAGGCGCTGCTTTTTCATTCATATGTAAACAAGAAAAAATATACGCCTCACAAATATCGATCGTATGTATGAGCATATGCCATTTGCTTTCAAAGATATTGTCATGCAGATTATCTAACAGTTTAAGTATATCAGCGAAATCACCTCTCATAAAGCTGAGCTTTATATTCAGAAAAACTGTGCACAACATAATATCCGACGTTTCCGCCGCTGCCTGGTAAGCTTTATGCATGGCAATTTCAGCGTTTTGAAAGTCACCCATATTATAAAAAAGTTCAGCGCTCATGATTTCTTCAGTACCCTTTCCATGATTATCGGTGATCTGATAATAACCAGGCATTACTTCCCGCAGAATTTGTACTTCTTTTAAAAGTTCGCCGGATTTTCTGTAAAACAGATATAACACCGATGGAGCGCCATATGTCCAACTCGATTGATTGTCGAGAATAAGTGAAGGTTCTTTCAAAAGTTGATATGCGCGTTTGTAGTATTCGGACATTTTTTCAATATCATTATATTCTGTAAAGCTCATGAGAAGCTCATATTCGCCAAGAAGTCTGTTTTTATAGTCAGTATCCTCCGTTTCAATATTCTGATAAATCTTCATAAATACTTTACAGTTTTTTTTGAACAGAGAAATTTCGTTAAACACATACATACGGCGGGCATAAATAAGCACAGCATATGGATGTTTTGTTTTGTCTTCCATAGGACAATCATCAAAATATTTTCTGAGCATCTCCTTGTGTTCGCCATTTATACTTTGCCCCCTGTCTGACTCCAGTGACTGTAGCAATGTATCAAAATCCCCGCAAAGGTATGAATATTGCATGGATAGGAGATAGTCCCCGGTTTTCATGTACCATTGTACCGCTTTTTTATAAAGCCCCGTTTGAAAGGAATTTTGCATTGACTTCAGCTTATATGAGAGGAAGTTCTTAAAAATGCTGTGAATATAATAGGATTTTTGAAAAGAATCATACATGACAAAGGCATTCCTACCAATGACTTCGTTTATTATTTTCTCTATATCAGCATCCGGTATCATATATGCTGCCTGTTCCAATGTGAAACTGTTATAGATTGACATCGACAAAAGGACTTTCTTTATACTGTCCGGAAAAGGATCATAAACTGCCTGCTCAACCAGCCTATAAATATTGATCGATGTGAATAGATTTCCACTTTCCTTATAGTTCAGCATGAGAAGGTATAACGCACTGATCCAACCCTCGGTTAAATCATATAGTTCGTTCGCTTCGCTTTCTGTTATGCTTATACCGCACAATAGGTAATAATCAATGATTTCTTTTTGAGTAAATTCAAAGCTTTCTTTCTTAATATGATATAAGTAACCTTTCAGTGACAGCTCTTCGCTGCTAAAAAATTCATAATAGCGGGAAATGAGTACAATATGAAGTTCTGCGACCTCATTTAGCGCTAAAAAAGTAATAAATCTTGCCGTTTCCTGTGTATCCACAAGATGAAAATCGTCAATGACGATAACAGTTTCCCCGGGTAAAGCAATATTGTTGATAAGCATCAAGGCGGCGTGCATAGAAACACTGTCATCCGGAAAACCAAGCTGTGCAAGACTATGCGCACGTTCATTGTCCAATTCTTTAAACAGAAGACAAAATCCGCTCCAAAAAGCGGATTTAGAATCATCATATATGTTTTGCCACAATAAATCTGCGCTAGTTAAAATAACATACTCTCTGACAGCCGTCGTCTTACCATAGCCCATCGGCGCTTCCACAATAGTCAGCGGATAGTCAAGAAGCTTACCCATAGCTTCGGTTATGCGCTGGGAGAAATAAAGATTTTGTTTTTTACTGTTTCGTATGTAACGCATAGTCCGCCTCCTAATTTTTTTGTTGTCATATCTATTTCCATGATATTCCATTCTTTTTTATTAGTATAACATATTTTTTGAGTAGACAGTGAAAAATTTATAATCCTTATCAGTCAAATATGAGGGCTTAGATAATGAAACCCGATTGAAACTACGAAACGAGCATTTTGAGTGACAATTACAAGAAAGCAACCCGTTTATCAGACTAGGCGGATGACTTCTGTTCGTTATCCTTTTTTGCCATGCAAAAACCGCAACCCCTATCATACAAAGGGATTGCGGAATATTCTTTTACTTATATGGTTCTAAATCAATGCTTACTCGATTACAGAAGCAACACGTCCTGAACCAACGGTACGTCCACCTTCACGGATAGCAAATGTAAGACCCTGGTCCATAGCGATTGGGTGAATCAGTTCGATTGTCATTTCTACGTTATCGCCAGGCATGCACATTTCTGTTCCTTCCGGAAGTGTGATAACACCTGTAACGTCAGTTGTACGGAAGTAGAACTGAGGTCTGTAGTTGTTGAAGAAAGGCGTATGACGTCCACCTTCGTCTTTTGTCAGTACGTAAACCTGAGCTGTGAATTTTGTGTGGCATTTGATGGAACCTGGTTTTGCAAGAACCTGACCTCTTTCGATTTCAGTTCTCTGAACACCACGAAGAAGAGCACCGATGTTATCACCAGCCTGAGCTTCGTCAAGCAGTTTACGGAACATTTCGATTCCGGTAACAACAACTTTGCGTGTTTCTTCTTTGATACCAACGATTTCAACTTCTTCAGATACGTGAAGAACACCGGCTTCTACTCTACCGGTAGCAACTGTACCACGTCCTGTAATAGAGAATACATCCTCGATAGGCATGATAAATGGCTTATCTGTAGCTCTCTTAGGATCTGGAACCCACTCGTCAACTGCATTCATAAGTTCAAGAATCTTGTCACCCCAGCTGCTTGCTGGATCTTCAAGAGCTTTCAAAGCAGAACCCTGGATGATCGGTGTATCATCGCCTGGGAATTCGTACTCTGTTAAGAGTTCACGGATTTCCATATCTACTAATTCAAGTAATTCTTCGTCATCTACCATATCGCATTTGTTCATGAATACTACGATATAAGGTACGCCTACCTGACGTGACAGAAGAATGTGCTCTTTTGTCTGAGCCATAACACCGTCGGTAGCAGCAACTACAAGGATTGCACCGTCCATCTGAGCTGCTCCGGTAATCATGTTCTTAACGTAGTCAGCATGACCTGGGCAGTCAACGTGTGCATAATGTCTATTTTCTGTTTCATACTCAACGTGAGCGGTAGAGATCGTAATACCACGTTCTCTTTCTTCCGGAGCTTTATCAATATTTTCGAATGCTACAGCTTCACCGGTACCCAGTCTCTGATGCAGGGTTTTTGTAATAGCTGCTGTAAGTGTTGTTTTACCATGGTCAACGTGACCGATAGTACCAATATTACAATGAGTTTTCGTTCTTTCAAATTTAGCTTTAGCCATTTTGAATGTCCTCCTTACAAATATGCGCCTTTTCGGCTTTCTTTTTTTTATTTATAACTTCACAGGCTAATTCTGATTATATTTCAAATCAGAGATATTTTCAAGCCCATTTTTTTAAAAACTGGTATATTTCCCATTATTTTGCTTTTGCACTTAATACTTTTTCCTGAACAGATTTTGGAACCGGATCATACTTCTCAAAGAACATGGAATAATTACCACGTCCCTGTGTCTTGGAACGTAAATCTGTTGCATAACCAAACATCTCAGCAAGCGGTACATAGCCTCTTACCATTTTTCCACCGCCGATATCTTCCATACCCTCGATGCGTCCACGGCGGGAATTGATATCACCGATTACATCTCCCATATATTCTTCCGGCATGGTAACTTCTACTTTCATGATCGGTTCAAGCAGGATCGCATCACCCTTTCTCATAGCATTTTTAAATGCCATAGAACCTGCAATATGGAATGCCATCTCACTGGAGTCTACTTCATGATAAGATCCATCATATACATTTGCAAGTACACCCAATACCGGGAAACCTCCAAGGATACCTGATTTTGACGCTTCTTCGATACCTTCTCCAACTGCCGGGATGTATTCTTTCGGAATCGCACCGCCAACAACGGATGATTCAAATTTGAAGATCTCTTCTCCATTGGGATCCATTGGCGTGAACTTAACTTTACAGTGACCATACTGTCCACGTCCACCGGACTGTTTTGCATATTTACTGTCTACAGAAACTTCCTTCGTAAAGGTTTCCTTATAAGAAACCTGGGGAGCTCCTACGTTCGCTTCCACCTTAAACTCTCGCAATAATCTGTCTACGATGATGTCCAAATGAAGTTCTCCCATACCAGCGATAATGGTCTGACCTGTCTCCTGGTTTGTATGGGCACGGAAAGTAGGATCTTCTTCTGCAAGTTTTGCCAGGGCTTCGCCCATCTTGCCCTGTCCTGCTTTTGTCTTTGGCTCTATCGCCAGCTCAATAACCGGTTCCGGAAATTCCATAGACTCTAAAATAACCGGATTACGTTCATCACAGATGGTATCACCTGTAGTGGTAAGTTTGAAGCCTACTGCCGCTGCAATATCACCTGAATATACTTTATCAAGCTCCTGTCTCTTATTCGCATGCATCTGAAGTATACGTCCAACACGCTCTTTTTTACCCTTTGTAGCATTTAATATATAAGATCCAGAGTTGATGGAGCCTGAATAAACACGGAAGAATGCAAGTTTACCCACAAATGGGTCTGTCATGATCTTAAATGCCAATGCAGAAAAAGGCTCCTCATCGGAAGAATGTCTCTCGATTTCATTACCTTCTAAATCAACACCTTTAATAGCAGGGATATCGATCGGTGACGGCATATATTCCAAAATAGCATCCAAAAGTTTCTGTACGCCTTTGTTTTTGTATGCGGAACCGCAGCATACAGGAATCGCCGTACATTCACAGGTTCCTTTATGCAGAGCTGCTTTTAATGCCTCAACGGTCGGTTCTTCACCTTCCAGATATTCCATCATAAGGTCATCATCCAATTCACAGATTTTTTCAACCATCTCTGAGCGGTAAAGTTCTGCATCATCTTTCAGATCATCAGGGATTTCCATAACGGAAATGTCTTCTCCCCTGTCATCATTATAGATGTATGCCTGCATTTCAAACAAGTCCACTACCCCTTTAAATTTGTCTTCCTTACCGATGGGCAGTTGAACACATATAGCATTTTTACCTAATCTTGTTTTGATTTGTTCTACGGCACCGTAGAAATCTGCGCCCAGCATATCCATTTTATTGATGAATGCCATTCTGGGTACATTATAAGTGTCAGCCTGGCGCCATACATTTTCAGATTGAGGTTCTACACCCCCCTTAGCACAGAATACTCCGACTGCTCCGTCGAGTACACGTAGGGAACGTTCTACCTCTACTGTAAAGTCAACGTGTCCTGGAGTATCAATGATATTGATACGATGCTCTTCGGCACCCGGATTGATTTTGCTCTTTTCCTGCATGGTCCAATGACAAGTTGTCGCGGCTGAAGTAATTGTGATACCTCTTTCCTGTTCCTGCTCCATCCAGTCCATGGTGGCAGTACCCTCATGAGTATCACCGATTTTGTAGTTTACACCAGTATAGTATAGAATACGCTCAGTCAATGTAGTCTTACCCGCATCGATATGCGCCATAATACCAATATTCCTGGTTCTCTCTAATGGATATTCTCTTCCAGCCAAGGTTTTCTCCTCCTAATTTTGTTAACCCAATACGATTAAAATCTATAATGTGCAAATGCTCTGTTCGCCTCTGCCATTTTATGCATATCTTCTTTTTTCTTCACAGATGCACCTGTATTATTTGAAGCATCATATATTTCATTCGCCAATCTTTCTTCCATTGTTTTCTCGCCTCTTTTACGTGAAAACATAGTGAGCCAGCGAAGAGCTAATGCCTGACGTCTTTCAGTTCTTACTTCGATGGGAACTTGATAAGTAGCTCCACCAATACGTCTTGCCTTTACTTCAAGTACAGGCATAATGTTATTCATAGCTTCTTCAAAGACTTCAATAGCCGGCTTATCTGATTTCTCAGCTATTCTTTCAAATGCTCCATATACAATTTTCTGTGCTACACCCTTCTTACCATCTAACATAATGTTATTAATAAGCTTGGTAACCACTTTATTATTGTATAGCGGATCTGCTAATACGTCTCTTTTTTGAGTATGTCCTTTACGTGGCACGGTACTTCCCTCCTTAATTATAGTTGCGATTTCTCGCTCTGATTAATTCATAGGTACTCACAACGTGGCGTTCTATTGTGTTCATACCAGGACTTCTATATTGACCTGCAACCACCCGGCGAATATGGAATTCCGGTACAACCAAAAAAAATTCACTCTTTTGGCTAATAGTTCTGTTAGTGATATAAACCTGATTCAATTGTCAATTCTTATTTCTTCGGTCTTTTGGCTCCATATTTGGAACGAGCCTGTCTTCTCTTAGCAACGCCTGCCGTATCCAATGTACCACGTACAATATGATATCTGGTACCCGGTAAGTCTTTTACTCTGCCACCGCGAATCAATACAACACTATGCTCTTGTAGATTGTGGCCCTCACCTGGGATATAGCTTGTTACTTCGATACCGTTAGAAAGACGAACTCTGGCAATTTTTCTAAGCGCTGAGTTAGGCTTTTTGGGAGTAGCCGTTTTTACTGCCGTACATACACCTCTTTTTTGTGGAGAAGATATATCTGTACTTCTTTTCTTTAAGGAGTTAAATCCTTTTTGCAGAGCTGGTGCAGTAGATTTCTTTTCAGAAGTCTGGCGGCCTTTTCTTACTAACTGATTAAATGTTGGCATTCCTTTCACCTCCTGTAGTATTATCGCAAATTCTGCTCTCTAAACAATTGATTATAGATATGATGCAGATGCGATTTGTGGTTGCAATATATTTTTATTAATTTGCACATGAAAACATATGCATTTTCACGCACACTTGTATAGTATAATCGCAGGTTAATGCCTTGTCAAGCCTTTTTTAATTTTTATACTCCTTAACTCCTTAACACTTACTATTCACGGCCAACTTTAGATTGTAAGACGTACGCAGCAGAGGGCAGGAGTTTCTCTTATATTTTCCTTAAAAAACTAGACAATTCCATACCAGAATGCTATGATAATCAGAAAACTGGAGGCTTATAATTATGAGAACACTTTTAAAACCTTTGTCGTTTGTTCCAGCACTTTTTTTAATGTATATAATTTTTTCATTTTCCGGCCAGTCTGGAGATGTTTCCAGCCAACTCAGCTTTAAAGTAAGCTGTAAAATTGTAGAAACTGCTGATCAGGTGTTTGATGCTAATCTAGAGCAGTGGCAAATAGAAGAATGGGCAAATAAAATCAACTTCATCACACGTAAATTAGCGCATATGGCCGAATATTTTGCATTGGCTGTTGCCGTTTCCTTTCCATTATATGTGTATGGCTTACATGGATTCCTGCTGATGCTGGTAGCCGGTATCATTTGTGTTGGTTTTGCTCTGGGAGATGAATATCATCAGGCCTTTGTAGATGGGCGCGCTTCTTCCTTAAAAGATGTCTGCATTGATAGTGTCGGAATATTTTTTGGAATCATTCTAACCAGGATCATTGGCTGGACCGGGCGAAAGACGATTTTTCGTCCTAAGAAACATAAATCAAAAAGAATGAAAAAACGCAAACAAAAATATATAGAGGAACCCTATTATGAGCCGCATTACCAGCAGCCACCTTATCAGCAACCGCCTTATCAGCAACCGCCTTATCAGCAACCGCCTTATCAGCAACCGCCTTATCAACAATCGCAGCAACAGCAACCGCCTTATCAACAATCGCAGCAACAGCAACCGCCTTATCAACAATCGCAGCAACAGCAACCGCCTTATCAGCAATCGCAGCAACAGCAGCCGCCTTATCAACAATCGCAGCAACAGCAGCCGCCTTATCAGCAAACACAGCAACAACAGCCACCTTTTAAATCCCGGAAATCTCAGCAAAAGACTTCGAAAAAGAAAGCAAAAAAGGAAAAAGACTGGTTTTTTGATGTATAACTATAACAGGTTTTAAACAAGAAAGAAACAGTTGCAAACAAATGGATAAAGTTTGCAACTGTTTCTTTCTTCTTACTGCTATTCTTCTGAAATCGCAACAAAATCTTCTTCTGTATGGTCAGCAATCCCCGTTACTTCCAGACTCTGCATTTCGTCAAATACATTTTTTTCTTCTACATCTAACACGATATCTTCTTCAAAATCACTTTCATCAGTACCTATATCCAGCTTAACGTTACGATATCTCTTCATCCCGGTTCCTGCCGGAATCAGCTTACCAATGATTACATTCTCTTTTAATCCAATCAATGGATCCACTTTTCCTTTAATAGCTGCCTCAGTCAACACTTTTGTGGTTTCCTGGAAAGATGCCGCGGAAAGGAAAGAATTAGTGGCCAAAGATGCTTTTGTAATACCCAGCATAACCTGTTTTCCTTCTGCCGGTTCTTTTCCTTCTGCAATTACTTCTTCATTTACATCTTCAAAGTCCATAACATCAACCAGGGTTCCCGGTAGAAGTTCCGTATCTCCATTATTTTCAATGCGGATTTTCTTCAGCATTTGACGAACAATTACTTCAATATGCTTATCATTGATTTCTACACCCTGCAGACGGTAAACACGCTGAACTTCCTGGATCATATAATCCTGAACTGCACGAACGCCTTTGATTTTCAAGATGTCGTGTGGATTTACACTACCTTCTGTTAACTCGTCACCGGCTTCCAGTTCTGCCCCATCCTCTACCTTGATTCTGGAACCATATGGTATCAGGTAAGTTTTTGAATCACCCATTTCATTATTTGTTACAATGATTTCGCGCTTCTTCTTCGTATCCTTAATAACCGCAATACCCGAAATTTCTGTAATAATTGCAAGTCCTTTCGGTTTTCTGGCTTCAAAAAGTTCTTCCACACGCGGAAGACCCTGTGTAATGTCACCACCGGCAACACCGCCCGTATGGAACGTACGCATCGTAAGCTGTGTACCAGGTTCACCAATAGACTGTGCCGCAATAATACCTACGGATTCACCTACCTGAACCGATTCACCGGTTGCAAGGTTTGAACCATAGCATTTCGCACATACGCCAATATGAGACTTACAAGTCAGAATCGTGCGAATCTTAACCTTCTTAAACGGCTTTCCCTTTTCATCCACGCCCTCTGCCATAATTCTTGCAGCACGTCTCGGTGTAATCATATGGTTTGCCTTAACGATAACCTCACCATTTTTATTTTTAATGGTTTCACATACAAATCGTCCAGTGATTCTCTCCTGCAAACCTTCAATCTCTTCATTTCCTTCCGCAAATGCTTTTACATACATTCCGGGAATCTCTTTGCCTTCGCAGCAGTCCACCTCACGGATAATTAAATCCTGAGATACATCCACCAGTCGTCTGGTCAAATATCCTGAATCCGCAGTACGAAGAGCAGTATCTGACAAACCTTTACGCGCTCCATGCGCAGACATAAAGTATTCCAAAACATCCAGGCCTTCACGGAAATTAGATTTGATTGGAAGTTCAATTGTATGTCCGGTAGTATCTGCCATCAAACCACGCATACCTGCCAACTGCTTGATCTGCTTATCAGAACCACGGGCTCCCGAATCTGCCATCATATAAATATTGTTGTATTTATCCAGACCATCCAAAAGGGCTTTGGTCAAAATGTCATCGGTATTCTTCCATGTCTCTACTACTTCTTTATAACGCTCTTCTTCCGTAATCAGACCACGCTTATAGTTTTTTGTAATTCTATCTACCGTATCCTGCGCTTTCTGAATCAATTCAGGCTTCTCAGGCGGTACGGTCATATCCGATATCGATACGGTCATTGCGGCTCTGGTAGAATATTTATAACCCATAGACTTAATATCATCCAACGCTTCCGCTGTCTTAGTTGCACCGTGAGTATTGATGATTTTTTCCAGAATTTGTTTCAGACCTTTTTTCCCAACATGGAAATCCACTTCCAATTTTAATACATTTTCAGGAACTGTTCTGTCTACAAAGCCAAGATCCTGCGGAAGGATCTCGTTAAAGATAAAGCGTCCCAATGTAGATTCCACCACCCCGGAAACCACCTCTTCGTTTGGAAGCGTTTTTGTCACACGCACTTTAATCCTGGTCTGCAATTTAATTGCTTTATTCTCATAAGCCAGAATAGCTTCATTTACATTTTTGAAAAACTTTCCTTCTCCTTCTACTCCCGGTCTTTCCTGCGTCAGATAGTAAATACCAAGTACCATATCCTGTGAAGGAACAGCCACCGGTCCGCCGTCAGACGGCTTCAATAGATTATTAGGAGAAAGCAGCAGGAAGCGGCATTCGGCCTGAGCTTCTACCGATAACGGAAGATGAACTGCCATCTGATCTCCATCGAAGTCAGCATTAAATGCGGTACACACCAGTGGGTGCAGCTTGATCGCTTTACCCTCTACCAATATTGGTTCAAAAGCCTGGATACCCAGCCTGTGCAGCGTAGGAGCACGGTTTAACATAACCGGATGCTCTTTAATTACATCTTCCAGAACATCCCAAACTTCCGGCTGAAGTCTTTCTACCATTTTTTTTGCATTTTTAATATTGTGAGATGTTCCATTTGCCACAAGCTCTTTCATAACGAAAGGTTTAAAAAGCTCAATCGCCATCTCTTTTGGCAAGCCGCACTGATAGATCTTCAGTTCCGGTCCAACTACAATAACAGAACGTCCTGAGTAGTCAACACGTTTGCCCAGCAGATTCTGGCGGAAGCGGCCGGATTTACCTTTCAACATATCAGAAAGAGATTTTAAAGCTCTATTACCCGGTCCTGTTACGGGACGACCGCGGCGGCCATTATCGATTAATGCGTCCACAGCCTCCTGAAGCATTCTCTTTTCGTTACGTACGATAATATCAGGAGCGCCAAGTTCCAACAATCTTTTTAAACGGTTGTTTCTGTTAATAATTCTTCTGTACAAGTCGTTCAGATCAGAAGTAGCAAAACGACCACCGTCTAACTGTACCATTGGGCGCAAATCCGGCGGAATTACCGGAATAACCGTCATAATCATCCACTCAGGGTGATTGCCGGATTCGCGGAATGCCTCTATTACTTCTAATCTTTTTATAATTCTGGCTCTCTTTTGACCGGTAGACTCTTTCAGTCCCTTTTTCAGATCTTTGGCTTCTTTCTCCAAATCAATAGCTGCCAAGAGTTCCTGAATGGATTCTGCCCCCATGCCGACACGGAAACGAGATCCCCATTTATCTCTGACTTCCTGATATTCTCTTTCTGTCAGAACCTGTTTGTATTGAAGATCCGTATCTCCTTTATCTAAAACAATGTAATTTGCGAAATACAATACTTTCTCCAGAGTCCTTGGAGATAAATCCAGAATCAGTCCCATTCTGGATGGGATGCCTTTAAAATACCAGATATGAGATACGGGAGCTGCCAACTCGATATGCCCCATACGTTCACGGCGCACACTTGATTTCGTAACTTCTACACCGCAGCGGTCACAAATAACTCCTTTGTAACGGATTTTTTTGTACTTACCGCAATGACACTCCCAGTCTTTACTTGGTCCAAAGATACGTTCACAGAACAATCCGTCTTTTTCTGGTTTTAAAGTTCTATAGTTAATGGTTTCCGGCTTTTTCACCTCTCCGCGGGACCATTCCCTGATCTTCTCCGGGGATGCCAATCCGATTTTGATTGCATCAAATGTCATTGGTTGATATACTTCATTATTCGCTGTTTCTGGCATTGATGATTCTCCCTTCTTACTCGTCAAGAGTTTCTTCTAGGTCTGTTAATGCATCTTCGTCCTCTTCAATATCAATTAATTCCTCGCCCTCAAATTCTTGCTGGCTGAAGCCATAGTCACCAAAAGACTCACCCTCTTTTTTATATTCTCCTTCAATTACAGAGTGTAAATCCGGATCACCATAATCAATGGTTTCCATGATTTCCAATTCTTTCTGATCCTCTCTCAATACCTTTACATCAAGACCTAACGACTGAAGCTCTTTTAACAGTACCTTAAAGGATTCCGGAATTCCCGGCTCAGGAATATTTTCCCCCTTAATAATCGCTTCATAAGTCTTTACACGTCCAATGACATCATCTGATTTCACGGTCAGGATTTCCTGCAAAGTATAGGATGCACCATATGCTTCCAATGCCCAAACTTCCATCTCTCCAAAACGCTGTCCGCCAAACTGGGCTTTTCCGCCCAAAGGCTGTTGTGTTACCAGTGAATATGGACCCGTAGAACGTGCATGTATCTTATCATCTACCAAATGATGCAGCTTCAGATAATGCATATGCCCAATCGTAACCTGACTGTCAAAATATTCCCCGGTTCTGCCGTCACGAAGCTTTACTTTTCCGTCTTTTGAAAGAGGGACTCCCTTCCATATTTCTCTATGGTCCCTGTTTTCATAGAGATAATCCAATACTTCCGGCAGTAATTCTTCTCCATGTCTTTTTTTAAACGCATCCCACTCCAGATTGACATAGTCATCTGCCAACTCCAAAGTATCCATAATGTCCACTTCATTTGCCCCGTCAAATACCGGCGTTGATATGTTGAATCCCAGTGCTTTTGCAGCAAGACTCAAATGTATTTCCAGAACCTGCCCAATATTCATACGTGAAGGCACGCCCAAAGGATTCAACACAATATCCAGCGGACGACCATTGGGAAGAAACGGCATATCTTCTACCGGCAATACACGGGATACTACACCTTTGTTACCATGACGACCGGCCATTTTATCTCCAACAGATATTTTTCTCTTCTGTGCTATATAAATACGCACCGCCTGATTTACACCCGGAGATAATTCATCCCCATTTTCTCTTGTAAACACCTTTGCGTCTACAACGATACCATACTCGCCATGCGGCACTTTCAAGGAGGTGTCTCTTACTTCCCTTGCTTTTTCACCAAAAATAGCTCTCAGCAGTCTTTCCTCTGCCGTCAACTCAGTTTCTCCCTTTGGAGTCACCTTGCCAACCAGTATATCTCCGGCACGCACTTCTGCACCAATACGGATGATACCTCTTTCATCCAGATCTTTGAGAGCATCATCACCAACGCCCGGAACATCTCTGGTAATTTCTTCCGGACCCAGTTTTGTATCTCTCGCTTCTGCTTCATATTCTTCAATATGAACGGATGTATATACATCGTCCATAACAAGCCTTTCACTTAACAATACGGCATCTTCATAATTGTAGCCTTCCCATGTCATAAATCCAATCAATGGGTTTTTACCAAGGGCAATTTCGCCGTTTGCAGTAGACGGACCATCTGCAATAACCTGTCCCTCTTTTACATGCTCGCCTTTCACAACAATCGGTCTCTGATTGTAACAGTTGCTTTGATTACTTCTTATAAACTTTATTAAATTATAATTTTCTCTGGATCCATCATCATTTTTTATTGTAATTATTTTAGATGTAGCCCGTTCAACCGTACCCGATTTTTTGGCTACTACACACACACCGGAATCCACAGCGGCTTTTGTTTCCATACCTGTCCCCACTACCGGAGCCTCCGTAGTCAATAACGGTACAGCCTGACGCTGCATGTTGGATCCCATCAACGCACGGTTCGCATCGTCATTTTCCAGGAAAGGAATCAACGCTGTAGCCACGGAGAATACCATCTTGGGAGAAACATCCATATAATCAAATGCAGTTCTCTCATATTCCTGTGTTTCTTCTTTATATCGGCCGGATACATTCTTGTGAACAAAATGTCCCTCATCATCCAGAATCTCATTCGCCTGCGCTACATGATAATTATCTTCCTCATCCGCCGTCATATATTCCACATTGTCCGTTACCCGCGGATTTTTTGAATCTGATTTATCTATTTTTCTATAAGGTGCTTCTATAAAACCATATTCATTGATTCTTGCATAGGTAGCAAGAGAGTTGATAAGTCCGATATTCGGACCTTCCGGCGTCTCAATCGGGCACATTCTGCCATAATGGGAATAGTGTACATCTCGAACCTCAAATCCTGCGCGATCACGCGAAAGACCTCCCGGTCCCAGTGCTGAAAGACGTCTCTTATGGGTAAGTTCACCCAGTGGATTATTCTGATCCATGAACTGCGACAGCTGGGAAGAACCAAAAAATTCTTTTACGGCCGCCGTTACCGGTTTGATATTAATCAGGGACTGAGGTGAAATACCTTCCAGATCCTGTGTGGTCATTCTTTCACGGACTACTCTTTCCAATCTGGAAAGTCCGATTCTGTACTGATTCTGCAGCAATTCACCTACCGCTCTGATACGTCTGTTCCCCAAATGATCAATATCATCATTATATCCGACTCCATATTCCAGATTTATATTATAATTAATAGAGGCAATAATGTCCTCTTTGGTAATGTGTTTCGGAATCAAATCATGAATATCTCTTATAATTGCCGCTTTTATATCTTCAATGGTGTCATTTTCTTCCAGTATTTTTTCCAGGACAGGGTAGAATACTAATTCTGTAACCCCTACTTCTTTCGGATCAACATCCACAAAATTAGTTATGTCAACCATCATATTGGATAGTACTTTTATATTACGCTCTTCTGTTTGAATCCACACAAAAGGAACCGCTGCATTTTGAATATCATCTGCCAGTTGGCGGTTCACATCCGTACCTGCCTTTGCAAGAATCTCACCAGTGGTTGTATCTACTACATCTTCCGCCAATACTTTTCCATTGATACGGTTTCGAAGCATGAGTTTTTTATTAAATTTATAACGTCCTACCTTTGCCAAATCATACCTTCTCGGATCAAAGAACATGCTCATGATCAGGCTCTCCGCGCTCTCTACCGCCAAAGGCTCTCCCGGACGTATTTTTTTATATAATTCTAAAAGACCCTCCTGATAACTTTCCGAAGTATCTTTTGTTAAGCTTGCCAGAATCTTTGGTTCTTCGCCAAACAATTCAATGATTTCAGCGTTTGTACCAATTCCAAGAGCACGAATTAAAACAGTGATTGGAACCTTTCTGGTTCTGTCTACACGAACATAAAATATATCATTGGAGTCCGTCTCATATTCCAACCACGCTCCGCGGTTAGGAATTACAGTGGAAGAAAACAGTCTTTTACCAAGTTTATCATGGGTAATCGCATAATAGATACCCGGAGAACGTACCAATTGGCTGACAATAACACGTTCCGCTCCATTAATGACAAAGGTTCCGGTAGCGGTCATCAAAGGCAATTCACCCATAAAGATTTCATGCTCATTGATCTCATCGTTCTCTTTATTATGAAGTCTTACCCTTACCTTTAAAGGTGCAGCAAAGGTTGCATCACGTTCCTTACACTCTTCGATTGAATACTTAACGTCATCCTCACACAATGCAAAATCTACAAATTCCAAACTCAGCTTGCCGCTATAGTCTGCAATTGGCGAGATGTCATCAAATACTTCTTTCAGGCCTTCTTCCAAAAACCATTGGTATGAGTCTTTCTGAACCTCAATTAAGTTAGGCATCTCAAGAACTTCTTTCTGTCTTGAGTAACTCATACGAAGGCTTTTATCACTTGTGATTGGACGTATCCTGTTTTTCTCCATTGACGTTTCACCCCTGTTCTTTCTATATGAATAACTAGACTAATTTAGCCGCTTTTGGGCATAGTTATGCCTTTGGGCGCACTATTTGACAATAGTGCATTTTTCATGTTACCACAATAAAAATTTTATGTCAAGCAACTTTTTCAGCATTTGAAAGGTGTTTTTCTGTAACAACCTTCTTTACTCCATGCAAAATTCAAAAAAGCCTATTCTGAATGCTCATTATGAGAATCCGGCATAAGCTTTTTTACTTTCCTCAAAAACTCCCCGCCCATCAGGCAAGGAGTCTCATTTGTTTGACTATTTAAGAGTAACTTTCGCACCTTCTGCTTCCAGTTTTGTTTTGAGTTCTTCTGCTTCTGCTTTAGCAGCGCTTTCTTTCACAACCTTGGGCGCTCCGTCAACTACTGCTTTTGCTTCTTTCAATCCTAAGCCGGTAGCTTCACGAACAAGTTTGATAACCTTAACTTTGTTTGGTCCAACTTCTGTTAACTCAACATCAAATTCAGTTTTTTCTTCTTCCGCTTCTGCTGCGCCGCCTGCTGCTACTACAACACCTGCTGCTGCAGATACACCAAACTCTTCCTCACATGCTTTTACTAATTCGCTTAATTCTAATACGGATAATTCTTTAATAGCTTCAATAAATTCCGCTGTTGTTAATTTTGCCATTTTATTTTCCTCCTGATTATTTGTTATTGTTTTTTGATCTTAAATCAATTTACTCATTAAGCTATACTTAACAGCTTGCCTTTGCTAAATGCCTCAGGCTTCTTTTGCTTCTGCGATCTGATTAAGAACACGGGCAAGATTTGTAATGGGTGACTGGATACTTCCAAGCAGTTTTCCGATCAATTCCTCTCTTGACGGAATCGCTGCCAGTGCCTGTACCCCTGCTTCATCATAATAATTGCCTTCTACAACACCGGCAATCAATTTTAATGCTGGAGCAATCTTTGCATATTTTGCCAGGATTCTGGCCGGAGCTGTTGCATCATCTTTGGAAATAGCGATTGAATTTGGTCCTTCCAGATGTTTGCTGAGTGATTCACAGTCAGTATCTTTAAACGCAAAATTCATCATTGTGTTTTTATATACTTTATAAATCACGCCGGCTTCCCGCATTTCTTTACGAAGAGCAGTATCCTGTTCCACAGTGATTCCACTGTAAGAAGCCAACACAACAGACTGTGCATCTTTAATATGTTCACTGATTTCTGCTATGACCGGCTGTTTCAGTTCTACTTTTGCCATGAATGGTATACCTCCTTTAGATTTTGTTGCTACCGATTAAAAAGCCTCTTTGCATACCGCAAAGAGGCTGATAACGCATTCTATATAGAATTCATTATACTCCTCGGCAGGCGTTTTCACCTTATGCCATACGGCACCTGCTGTCTTCGGCAGTTTTCTAAATGACTATAACACAACAAGATTCTGCTTGTCAAGTTTTTATTTAAGAATCAATACCTGCATGAAACTCCTGCAAGGATTTTACTCCCATCTGCCCCTTCTTCGCTGCCCGGATTCCTTCTACGGTAGCTTTCGCCGCCGCCATCGTGGTGATATAGGGAACTTTATGCTTAATGGCCTCTTTACGAATATAGCTATCATCCACCGAACCTTTCTTGCCGATCGGGGTATTTACGATCAACTGTACCTGTTTATTGGTAATCGCATCTAAAACGTTTGGTCTTCCCTCATTGATTTTTTCAATCTTGACAGCAGGCAGCCCGGCTTCTATGATCTTGTCATAGGTTCTTCCTGTGGCTATCAGTTTAAATCCGCAC
>Ga0153929_1000146_pt1 | contig 29447 bp, 32 predicted proteins | sample TSNJ013MetaG_FD_104689 | JGI IMG/M metagenome (GOLD analysis project Ga0153929, IMG submission 104689) | Attine ant fungus gardens microbial communities from New Jersey, USA - TSNJ013 MetaG | ecosystem: Host-associated > Fungi > Mycelium > Unclassified | place: USA: New Jersey, Wharton State...
AAATTGGAAAACAGTATACATTTTACGGGCAACTAGAAACCAAGAGGACAGCATGGGACGTTAGCATTTCATTGGATGCATGTGAATAATCATTCTATTATTTTCATAGGTTCATATTAACATGCAATAATGGATATCTGCATAGTGAAATTTATTAAAAATTGAAGGCATCTTTCGAGATGTCTTTTTTTATTCAGAAATTGCAGAAAACCATAAACTATGCTTCTGAAGTACAGAATATATAAAATCAATAAAACTAAAAAAAGAATGAAATAAAAGGAAAGGAGGATGCATATGGCTTCATCAACTATAAGAATTGAAATGCCAGTTAAAGGTATTGACAACATGAATGCAGGATTAAATCAAATGACAGAGAAGTTCAATAAACTAGAACAGGCAGTTATGAAAGCAAGCAGCCAGGTTAAAAATGCAGGTAGGTCAATGGCAGAGTCTTTCCGTGAAGCAGGGGGACAGGTATCCCGATTTGACAGAGAAATTGAAAAGGCACAAAGGGATTTCATGAAAATGACCCGGGAGAGATACCAGATTGTTTTGGAAGCGGTTGACCAAGCATCTCCCGTTTTAGCCAGTATAAGAACTGGATTACAGGGGATTATTGGGAAAACCTGGACTGTGACTGTAAAGGCGGAAGACCAGACTGCGGGGTCGATCAGTAAGATATTGAGATCACTGAAAACCCCGACCTTGCAGTTAGATAAACTCTTCGAAACCGGGAGCGGTATGCAAACGAGCATCAATTCTTTTACGCTTCTCCAAACAACGCTCGGAAAAGTAAAAACGGCAAGTATTGAGATGGGAAAAAGCCTTGATGTATCAAATGTGTCTAATGGAGCTTCCGGGTTCGTGGAAACTGTGAAGAATTTTGCATTGGATGTTCTTAGCGGAACGATCTCAGATAACATGGCTTCTATCATAGGATCGGCATCTTTTACGAAAACACCTTTTGGAGAAAATATTTATAATTTTTCGGGTAAAGGAGCCATGGGGGGCTTGGCAAAGGTAGGGCTTAAGCTGGGTTCAACAGCCACATCAGGGGCTGGGTTGGCTTTGTCTGGTTTAGGAGCAGTGGCAGGAGGAGTAACAGCGGCAACCGGTCTTGTAATGGGTACAGCAGACGCTGTCACAGCGATTAAGGCATTTAAAGAAGGAGATTCAAAGAAAGGACGCGCTTATAGAGGGGCTGCTACTGCAGAGACTCTTGGGACAATCGCCGGCGGAGCAGTCGGTGCGCTTGCTGGGCTAAAGATGGGTGCAGTTGTGGGGAGTTTGATACCTATACCGGTTTTGGGAACTCTTATCGGAGCAGGGGCTGGTGCACTTGTAGGAATGGTTGCTGGAAAATATATAAAAGGAAAATATGAAAAAGAAGCAGAGCAAGAGCGCATTTTACAAGAGGAAAAGGAAAGACAGGATGAGATCAGAGCCAAACAGGAAAAATATCAAACTGCAGAAATGAAAAATGCCGTAAGAGACCTTGCGAATGGTGTTATTACGGCAGAGCAGGCAAGCAGGATATTTACGGAACAAGTCAACAAGGGATTGAGAAATCATTTTGGAGATACGGAGCTTTCTTTGGAGAGAATTTCAAAAATAGCTCAAAGCCTGGTATTTGGAGACCACGTAAAAGAATTCCAGCAGTTTGCAGTGGCAACGGCGGAAACCGAGAAAAGCATGGAGAGATTGGCGGAAAGTGGGGCTGTCCTTGACAGGATTGGATCAAAGGTAAAAATGAATATTGAGCTGACAAAAGAGGAAAAAGAAAGTGTACCAGCTGAAACAAAAGAATTTGCAGACAATGCTTTGGACACGATTAATAACCAGGATCAGGAAATGAATGCGGCAATAGATCTTATTTATGGAAAGGGGAAGAATCCACTTAGGGACAGGTTTACGGAAGTGAATGAGAGCAGGCGGGAAGAAGCTGGCAGATTAGGAACGGAACTCGTCAATGAAACAAACACTGCCGTGGAAAGCGGAAGCTGGGATCCTGATAGGAGCAGTGAAAAGCGGGAGGCCATTGAAAATGTAGTAAACCTGAGCGGTGACCGCGATAGAGAACGTCTATTAGATTTATTAGAGATATCTCATGGTGGCTCTGGCATGACATATGAAAGTTTTGCAAAAATACAAGAAGGGATGCAGCCGTACCGGGAACAAGCGGAACAAGAAATCTATGCTGCGGGGGAAGTCTTGTACGACATGTTATGGGCTGAAAAAGAGAAGACCGGTATGTCTGATGATGTTTTTAATAAGAAGAAAATGAAGCTACAAAAAGATGTACAGGGAAAAATTCAAGATAGCAATGTGCAGTGGGAAAGCGACCAGCTAGGGGTGATTGCAAATGCTTACGAACAAAAACTGCCCGGTATATTAGGAGGTGTGAAAGGAGGCAGTCTGCCGGAACAGCTGCGCACCGTTCTGCATGATGCGATTGGCCTCGGAACGAATCTTTCCGGTATGGATCTTCCAACTTTGGCAACAAGTGAGGGAATGCAGGAATATCTTCAGAGGCGCGAAATAGGAAGTGATAATGTCGAGATGCAAGGCCAGGTGGCGGCGATGCTGGCAGGCGTTCTCGGAACTCTTTCCGGAGAATATATCGATTCGGTCAAGAAGAAGTATCCTGAAAAAGAAGTATCTGATGGCTCATTTGCCGGACATGAGCTTTGGTCACCTGAAGCTTATGAAGCAGCGCATTTTTCGGGGACTCCCACAACAGGTAGTGGGTGTTGTGCTGCTGAAGGTTCCTCTTATGGTGGTTCTGCGGATGGCATGGGTTATACCCCGGCAGAGCAGGCTGCACAATATGATTATTCCGGTGTTTCTGATACAGCCGGATATGGCTTAGCTGATGGGATAGCAAATACAGACATGGGATCAATCAATGATGCTATTAATACATTAAAGGAAAATGTCCAAGCAGCCATTGATTCAGCATTTTCCGCCGGATTCGAAACAAGCACTTCAGTAAGAATAAATGCGAATTACTCACTGACTGGAGGTTTATCGGTGCCTGGAAGTATTACTGCCAATCCCGCTTTGCAGTATAGGCCACATGCAAATGGTGACATCGTAAATGGCCCACAATTCAGCTTGATCGGTGAAGACGGTCCCGAAGCCATCATCCCCCTTGGAAGCAAACGCAGGGACAGGGGGTTAAGTCTCTGGCAGCAGGCGGGAGAGCTGCTTGGTGTGGGAAGATATGCGGATGGCGGCATCCTTTCCGGCGATACGGGCGGCGGGGTAAAGACCTATCTGCCATCCGGTGATTCCGGGTCATCGTTGCCCGACCAGGGCGATGGCAGCGGCATCAATGTCTCCGTCAACATGGCCCCCACCTTTGAAATCAACAACGACCAGGCTTCCGGGGAAAACGGGGTAGTTTCTACCCTGAAATCCCATATCCGGGACATGACGGATGAGGTGGCGGACGAGCTGGCGGTGCGTCTGCAAAAAATATTTGGCAATATGCCTACGAAGGAGGCGTAAGACATGGAAATCACCTTAACAGAGGCGAACAAAAAGAAGAAAAAACCATTTGAGTTCAAACCACTTCCCGAAAGAATCAATGTAAGGAGGGCGGCAAAATATAAGTCCCATGATCTGTTAAATGGTAATACGGCCAAATTACCGAAAGGCAGGGAATGTGCCGAGATTTCATGGAATGGTATTTTTTTAGGTGGCCGGGGAACGGCTGTCCAGGAAACTATGGGAGTCCCGACGCTTAAAAATGGCTCCAAAAAGAAAGAGCTACCCCCAAAACAATGCGTGAAAATGCTAAGGGACTGGATGTATGGGGGAAAAGTATTAGAGCTGCTGATTACGGAACCCAGGTTAAGAGTCAACGTCACCGTTTCAAGATTAACCACCAGTGCGGAAGGCCCTTATGGCGACATCTCATATTCCATAGAATTCCTCCGGTACCATGCGCTTAATATAAAGGAAATCAAAAAGAAATCCAAGGATCTGAACCTGCGTAACGGTATCCCCGCAGACGTAGGGCCTTATACGGTAAAGACCGGGGATTGCCTCTGGAGGATAGCCGCAGACAAGCTTGGTGATGGGAACCTGTGGCGGGAGCTCTATGATATGAATAAAAAGACCATCGAAGACGCCGCAAAGAAACACGGCTATAAAAGTTCCGACAACGGCCACTGGATATTTCCCGGAACCACGCTGTTCATACCGGCATCAAAAGGGAAATAGGAAGGCGGTGAAGATATGATTGATGCAAACAAACTGTCATACACATTTATTTTGCTGACCCCGGATAATAAACAGTACGACATCACCCCCATGGTGCAGGATGGTGGCTGGGAAGAAGGGAAAGGGGAATTTGCCGTCCGGATCAATGGAACCATGTGCAATGGGATGTATAAGAAAAAAAGGATTTCCTCCATTATCAAAATCGGATGCATGGTCAGAATACTGGCCTCCCACGGGGGCAAAAAAACGGAAGTGGCCAGGGGGACCATCATTGACTGGGGAGTAAGCCGCAACAGGGCAAGGAATGATTTTAGCTTCAGCGCCTATGACGACCTCTATTTTTTCCAGGAAAGCCAGGATAATTACTATTTTACCAAAGGGACAAAAACAAAGACCGCCTTTTCAAAGATATTTTCCGACTGGAAGATACCCATGGACAAATATCAGGGACCCAACGTGGAGCACGCAAAGATGGCATTTAAAAACGATACCCTGAGCAACATCGTATTAGACATACTGGAAGAGGCGGGTACCAAAAATAAAGATAAGTACCTGATCCGCTCCGTGAAGGGGAAGGTGCAGATCCTCCCCCGGGGAAGCAACAAAGACGTATACCATTTTGGGAATTCCAACCTGGAAACGAAAGACTTTAAGCAGAGTATCTCAGGAATGATCACCAGGGTAAAGATCATCGGCCAAGAGGACAAAGACGGGAAGAGCAGCGTGGTGGACGTGTTGGATGGGGATACAAAAGTTGGCATTCGCCAGAAAATAATTACAAACTCCAAAAGCGAAAGTAAGGAAGATGCCCAAAAAGAAGCGAAAAAAATCTTAGAGGAACAAGGAAAACCGGAAAAGCGTATTACCCTGGAAGGGCCGGATGTTCCTTACTTACGAAAGGGTGACAAGGTCCATGTAAAGACGGAATATGTCAACGGTTACTTTTACATTACATCCATCCGCCATGACTGCAGCAAAGCAACTATGAGCATGGAGGTAGAACGCGTGTAGGAAGATAAATGCAGATAGCCGAACACGCTCCAGGGATTTCCGGGACACATTAACACAGTTTTTTAGAAAGGGGGATGCCATAATGGCGAATAATCCGGGCGTGAATAAACTGGCCCTGATACTGGCGGACAGGATGCGTCTGCAGGCGGTGTCACCGCCTGCCGTAGAATTCGGGACGGTTACCCAGAACTTTTCACTAGTGACCGATACCTTCCGGATTCCTATCCCCCGGCAGGATTACAAAGTAGACAAAAGGCTTTTAGGGGAGGAAAACAAGCTTCAGGAAAATGACAGGGTATTGGTCACATGGGTAAATGATACCCCGGTTATCCTGTGCGTAGTCGCTTCCGGAGGGAAATGACAGCCTGCTGGTCAAAGTGAAAAAAATAATAATGATCCCAAAATACAATAAAAAGGAGGTTGCCATGGGGAATGAAGAAATTGGTCTGTTTCCGGTATTTGAAGTGCCGGAAACGGAGGAAGAAGAGGACGTTGCAGCGATATCAGGCAGGCGCAGCGTCCTTTTTGATATGGAATCCGGGGATTTCGTTTTAGACGGCGCCGGAAGGATGATAGAGGCGGATGAACAGGAAGCTTATGTTCAATGGTGTGTAAAGGCGGTAACTACAGCAAGATATGCCTGCCGGGCCTACCCGGATGAAATCGGGACAGAACTGGACCTGGCTTTAGAAGAAGATTCCCGGGAGGCGGTAGAGTCCGGCGTGGAAAAGGAAATCACGGAATGCCTGATGGTGAATCCGCTGACCGAGTACGTCGGGGATTTTGAATTCACCTGGGACACGGGAAGGCTTGCCGTATCCTTCACGGTAAAGAAAGTGGATGATGAAGAATTTGAAATACAGGATCTGGATATTGGAATAGGAGGTTGAAAGATATGGCAGAATTTATTGCTCCTGATTTTATACAGGAGAGCGATGAGAAGACTATCCACGACAGGATGATGGAGAATTTGCCATCGGATATAGACGGCACCCCGGGAGGTTTCCCCTGGGATTTCACCCGACCCGCGGCAATTGAAATAGAGGAGCTGGTGCAGAGAACGTTAGCACGGACTGTGCAGCTGATGTTCCCCCAATATGCCTGGGGACAGTGGCTGGACCTGCATGGGAGCCAGGTAGGGCTTACCAGGAAGGAGGGGGAAAAAGCCAGAGGGAAGATAACCATCAAAGGGGCGGCCGGAACGGAGATTAAGAAAAGCTTTGGCCTGTGTACCCAGGCGGTGGATTCTTCCCCATCTATCGTCTTTTTTCCGGACGAAGACTATATAATCCCGGAATGTGAGGTAATTAAGATTGGCGCTACTGCAGAGTTCCCGGGAATAGAGGGAAACATCATGGCGGGAACGATCACCCTCATGGTGAAACCAATAACAGGAATCCATAGCGTAACAAATGAGGAGGCATTTTACGGAGGTGATTTGGAAGAATCAGATGAAGCCTTCCGCAATCGTATCCAGGAGGCAAATGAGTCCGTGGATACCTCTTTTGTAGGGAATAACAGCGATCTGAAAAGATGGGCCAAATCCGTTGTTGGAATTGAAGACTGCATCGTTTTTCCCACATGGGAAGGGCCGGGGACGGTAAAGCTCGAATTAATAGGTAAGGATGGCAAGCCGGCCGAAGAAAAGTATGTGCAGGCGGTCATTGATTATATAGTTTCTCCGTCAGATCCTTCCAAAAGGCTGCTCCCGGCAGGATGTTGTGAATTAACGGTAAAACCGGCCGATACAAAGGTCATTTCATATTCCTGCAGGAACCTGATTTTAGAGGAGGGAGTTACCTTGAATCAGGTCATTCAGGATTTCAAAGAAGCAATGCGCTCTTATTATAAAAAGGCAAAGGAGAAGGGCACGGTGAAATACAATCTGATTCATGCGATCCTTACTGAAGTGGATGGAGTGTTGGATTTCACCGACTTTCTAATGAACAATGCAAAAGAAAACATCGAACTGGATGGATTCCAGTTTGCAGCTACAGGTGAAGTAACCTTTGAGCCGGATGCCGGTATCACCGAACCGGATGATTAGAGGAGGTGTGTGACATGGATTTAGAGAAATTTCCGGATTGCGAAACTGCAAAACGGATGATGGGAATGGTGACCCGGGGATTCTATGACCGGTCCTATATAGGGAAATGGCTGTACCAGGTGATGGGGATGGAAATGGAAGAGGCGAAAGAATTCGTGGAATCCCTCATCTGGCAGGCCTTTGTAGAAACAGAGGATGGGCTTGCAGGGCTTCTTGCAGAAACAAGGGAAGAACACGCAGAGACAGCGACTTGGGGGTTGAGATACCATGAAGAGAAGTACGGGTTTCCTGCCCGGGCGGATCCGGATTACAAAGGGCGGGGGAAGTTAATTTATAAAAAGCGGAATGGAAGATTGCCTATGACCCCATACCGCATGGAAATCATACTTTCAGATTTGACAGGCAGGGAAATCCATATTGATGATTCCGGGGCTGTGAATCAGTTCGAGGTTCAGATTTCTTCCGGCAGTACAGATTACAGTACTTTAGGAGTCATTGAAACATTAATGGCGATAAAACAGTCTCATGTAGTTTTTTCAATCGCTGAGAATATTGTTGCGAAGGCTTGCTGTGGCTGTATGATGCAAGAATCAGAAATTTTAAATGTAAGGCAGGTGTAAGTGATGGCATTTACAGGAATTAGTTTAACAGAAAATGGAGTAAAGGCACTCAATAAGGCTCAGGGCGGAATAGAACTGAATTTCATAAGAGCCGCAATAGGCGACGGAGTGCAAGCGAAACCGGATAACGAAGCAACAGAGTTGGCGAATGAATTGTTTTCTCTGCAAATAAGCGGCAAGTCAATAGAAGAGGAGTCATGCATACTTGAAATCGACCTGAACAATACGATGTCGCAGCAGGACTACTATTTCAGAGAACTTGGGATATATGCCGAGTGTGACGGCATGGAGGTCCTGTATGCATATGTGAATGCAGGAGACAAAGCAGATCTGATACCCGCAAGTGGAAATCTTGCCACGGTGGAAAAGAGGATACGGGTATCTATGCAAATTGGAAACGCAAGCAACATAACAATTGCCGGGAAAAGCGTCCTGTATTTATCTTCTGCGGATGAAATGAAAGAAGAGCAGGTGATAGAGATATACAGCAATGCGCTTGGAATAAGCTATGAATCAGGGGAAGCAATTTCCACAGAGGAACTTATTGAGCTTTTAAAAATAATTTTTAGTTAGCATGTCAGAAATTCAATGAAACGAGACCAATAAAACAAATTCTAAAGAACTACCTGGGGTAGTTCTTTTTTCAGGAGGAAAAACATTGTCTAAATTTTTAACTTATGAAGGATTAGAAACAGTATTAACGAAGGTAAAAGGCGAAACAGATAAGAAAGTGGAAAAAGTGACAGGGAAAGACCTTTCCACAAACGACTATACAACGACAGAAAAGACAAAGCTGGCCGGTATTGCAACAGGAGCCGAAGTAAATCAGAATGCGTTTACAACAGTCGTTGCCGGTGGCACAAGTGTAGTTGCTGATGCCAAGTCAGATACACTTACAATTGAGGGCAGTAACATTACGATTACAGGGGATGCAACAAATGACAAGGTTACGATTACCCATCCTACCAGTGGGGCCACGGCAGGCACATACAAATCCGTGACAATTGATGCCAGAGGTCATGTTACAGGCGGTACGAATCCAACGACACTGGCAGGATATGGTATTACAGATGCAGCAGCTAAGACACATACGCACGCAAGCGCAGATATTACTTCTTTAGATGCTGCAAAGTTGACGGGAACAGTTGATATTGCAAGGCTTCCGGCCGGATCATTAGAACGTTGTGTTGTGGTTGCTACGGATACTGCAAGGCTTGCTTTGACATTAAGCAATGTTCAGACTGGTGACACGGTTAAAGTAACAGCTACAGGACTGATGTACTTCGTAGTTGATGATACAAAACTCAGCACAGAGGCAGGATATGAGGTATATACAGCAGGAAGTGCAACCAGCGTTCCCTGGTCAGGAATTACAGATAAACCTTCTACCTACACGCCGGCAACGCATACTCACACAAAATCGCAGATCACAGATTTCCCAACCACATTGCCGAATGCAAATGCTTTGACAATAAAAGCCGGAAGCAAGACGGTTACCTATACAGGAACGGCGGTTGGCAGTATTGAAATCACGGCCAGTGATTTAGGTGCGTTAACTACTGTGGAGGAAATCACGACAACAGAAATAAGTAGCTTGTTTACAAGTATATTTGGATAAAGGAGAGGATCATAATGTCATTTTTAGGAATAGATGGCTTTAAAAAATTTTGTCAGTTACTAAAAGGTGATTTAGATAAAAAAGCAAACAAAGAAACCCTTGTATTTTCCGGTGCCTCGAGTGCGGTTAGTATTGCACTCCCATTAAAACATATGGGAACAGGAGGCCTTCTTGGTGGAGGCTGGGGTACAGGTAAAACTGAGGGTATTTCCGATCTGTTAAAAATTAAGGTTGAGTATGCATATTGGTACGCATCGGGGGGAGGTTCCCGTGTACCTTTATTTGGTGGCGTAGCGGAAATAGCTGTTGTCCGTGCTGGTGGTTATGGTTATGGCGGGCATGCCAGCGTTGCTTTTCCGGAACCAAAGGGAACGTACTCAGGCGCCCCATTTAATACTATTTTTGTCTGTAATTATTATGTTCCGTCTGATCCGGGCACTTTACTAATAGATGCAAGCACTTCGGCTGCTTCGTCAACAAGCTATGAAGTTGTTATATGCAGGGTATTTGTTGAGGAGGTTACTAAAAATGAATAAAATAAAACTATATATCGATCCATTGACAAAAAAAGTTACAGGCTATGAAATTGTAAGTAACCACACAATTATCGGGAAGAATGATGTATTGATACCGCTTGATGAATTTAATGCGGAATGTATTGGAAAATACTATGTCGATGAAGAAATAGTGGATACCTTCCAAGATGAGTATAACTCAGTTGTTAATGCCTTGAAAGAGAGAATAAACGAATTATATTTAAAATCACAAAATGAACAGCAATGGTTTATTGATTTAATTGCCGATGGAGCCGATCAAAAAGATGCCGCTTGTCTAATTAAAAAAAATCGTGAAAATTTAGATAAACTAGAGAAAGAATTAAAAACATTGGTAACTGAACATGAACAAAAAATTGAAGACTACTATGCAGACTTATCAAAATGATCTTTGATGGTATTAGTATTAGATGGTCGTAAACGAAAGACCGGAAACGGTCTTATTTTTGTGAAAAATCCAGAAAGGAAAATGCCTATGAACGTACATATTGAGCCGTGGATGATTACGGCAGTGACAACAATTTTATCAGGCGTTGTTTCTGCAACCATATCCGGCATAATCGTCCACAGGATACAAAATAAGCTGAACAGGAGGGACGAAGAACGGGAAAGCAAAGAAGAAGCAAAAGAGAATGCAAACAAAGAATACAACACACTCATACTGAAAGGGCTGATTGCATCGTTGAGCCTTGGGGAAGCAACAGCGAATGCCGTGGAAACCGGAAAATATAACGGCAAGCAGCAGAAGGCCAGGGATTATGCAGAAAACGTAAAACATGACATACTGAACTTTGTATATGAGCAGGGAACAGAACACATGAGTTAGGAGGATAACTGTGAAGAAAATTGAAACAGGAACAATTGTAAGAACCGTTATACTCATTTTCGCATTGCTTAACCAAGTACTTACAGTCTGCAATATTAATCCGCTGCCGATTTCAGAGGAGGAGGTAGGGCAGGCGGTATCAATTACTCTGACTGTTGGCTCCGCTTTGTGGGCATGGTGGAAAAACAACAGCTTTAGCCAGGCGGCGCTGGAAGCGGACGAGTATAAAGATCATATAAAAAGCATGGATGAAGAGGGCGAGTGATCGCTCTTTTCTTGTGCGCAAAACGCAGGAAGGAGTAATATGAATATAGACAAAACTTATTTATGTACAAAAAATTGCTACGACGGAAACAACCCCGAATATATCGTAGTCCATCAAACAGGAAACTCAAATCAAGGCGCAGATGCGAAAGCACATGCGTCGTCTCTATTCAACGGAAATATAAGTGATATGTCGTGGCATTTTGTCGTTGATGATAAGAGTGCTTATCAAAATCTGCCAATAAACAAAGGCGCATGGCATGTCGGGGTGAATTATGGGGGCAGGCTGTTCGGAACGGTTAACAACAGAAACAGTATTTGCGTTGAATCGTGCATACAGGCCGGCTACAATGCAAACAACGCATTTAACAACACCGTTGAAGTTATAAAACAGCTTATGGCAGAAAACAACATAGACGCAGACCATGTGGTAAGCCACTATGATGTTTGTGCTAAAAATTGCCCGCAGCAGATTAGAGAGGCCGGGAGATGGCAGGAATTCAAAAATAAAATTTCCGAAACTACGGCTGCAACGGAGGACATCTGGCTCGGATGGACAAAATACGAAAGCGGTACCGCTGGATTCAGGCAGGTCGGCGGCGATTCCGGAAAGGCATACGGCAAGTATCAATTCGATTACCGGTATGGGCTTGTGCCATTCATGCAGGCTTGCGTGAAACATAATTCAAGCAGATACTCCGGTTTTAACCAATACATTGCTTTGAAAGCCGGAAACTCTAAACTGATAAATAACAGTGGCTTGAAAACATTGTGGACAAACTACTGTAATAAGTATCCAGGGGAATTTGAAGAACTACAGGATACGGCAGCAAGGGAAGATTATTACACACCGATCAAGAAGTATATAAAGACTAAGACTGGTGTGGACCTGGACAATCATTGCGGAGCAGTAAAAGGCTCTGCCTTTTCTATGTCTATTAGAAGCGGCGCACAGACAGCCGCAAACAAATTTTCCGGATGCAAAGACTCCGACACGGACGAATCCATCCTGAAAAAAGCGTATGCGACCTATGGAAACGAGGATGCGGGAAGATGGCCGAGACAGCTTGCGGAGGCCCTGGCGGCGATTACGGCCACGGCAACATCGGCAGCAGTGACTTATCGTGTGGGAACGTCATGGAGTAATGGAAAATGTGTAAATCAGCATGGAGCCTTCAGTTCCCTGTCCAATGCGAAAAATGATGCAAAAGCAGCGGCAAAAGACAAAAAGAAGACATACTGCGTGTACGATACTTCCGGCAAAAAAGTCTACACGGCAAAATACACAGCTGCAACCACAAATACCACTACATCTACGACCGGCAGTACAGCAGCTTCTTATCCTACATTAAAAAAAGGAAGTACAGGCTCCAGTGTGAAAACCATGCAAACGAAACTGATTGCAAAGGGTTGCTCTTGTGGATCAACCGGAGCGGATGGAGCTTTTGGAGTAAATACGGAATCAGCCGTGAAAAAATTCCAAAAGGCAAAAGGATTGGTAGTGGATGGCATTGTTGGATCCAAGACCTGGGCGGCTTTGTTGAAATAATTATGTAGCTTTTTCTTGCATGATGTGATATTATTATGTCGTTGAATATTGTAGATAATTCTACATACAGAAAGAGCCTTCCGGCGTCAAATCCGGTTGGCTCTTTTTTGTGATAGGAATTCCATGGGATAATCTAAGATTTATTTATATTTATAAAGTATATAAAAATACTTACTTATAACCCATTCCGTTATAATCTAACTTTTTAAACCATTATTTGACATTTGATGGTAGATTGTAACGGAAGGAGCAAAAGATGTATGATTAAAATTTTACTCTCTTCGAGATTAGGCGATTTACGTCTAACTCAGGCTGATTTGGCGAGGATGACTGGTATACGCCCAAACACAATCAATGAGTTGTACCATGAGATTTCAGAACGTGTAAGCTTTGAACATCTTGATTTGATTTGTGAAGCTCTCGACTGTGAACTCAACGAATTGATTGTAAGAATCCCAAATAAGAGCCCTAAAATACTACATACTCGTACAGGCAGCCATAAGTCAGATTAGGTAGTGCTGCAACACGACCTGTAAATCCAAAAAAGACGTTCAATTGGACGTCTTTTTATTTGTATAACTAAATCATTATCGTTTTTATAAGATTCATTAAATAGTCAATGCTGAGATTATTATCTAAATAACCTTGAGCAATAGTAGAAATATATTTCTTAGTAGGTATTCCAGGTACCGCTTTCCTATTCATTATATATACCATTCCTGTAAGGTGTCTACCATTATCCATCTTAACTTTAATATCTCTCTTATAATAGAATAAAGGGAATCCCTCATAATTATCTAAAGCTTTTTCAGAAGTTTTATCTATCTTCCAAATAATTACTGGTATTTGAGAGCCAGTGGAAGGCTCTATAGTGGCAAATGCAGGTCCTCTCATTGACCGAAAGGTAAGTTTCCAATTAATTAACATGCCGATACCATAAATAGTTGCGGTTGGGCAACGTAAAGCCATTTGTTCTAAGTTTAAATTACTTCCATATGCAATATAAAATTTATCCATTTTCAATTCTTCCTCCTATGCAGCTGCCTGAGCAGCCGCTTCATTTTTGAGTGGTGTCATGATATGTAAACGGCAAGTTTTAAACTCATCACCGTACAATCCTAATCTTTGTGTCAATATGTTTCTCATGATAGTTACTTTTTGCGCTGCAGTGTATCCAGCCATGGAGCGGAAAACAATTTTATCTGTGCTCTCAATCGCCCAGGCACTCATGGCGAGACAAAACTGGATATATGCTTTTATTTTTCCTGCATGAAGTGTACTATTAAAAAGTCTAAATTCAACTGTTCCTTTAGAGAAATAGCTATGCAGATTGATTCCACGATATCTTGTTTCGTTGTAATGTTCATGGTTTACATTTCCGTTGTAATCACTATTGCTTCTACTGTACCAGATTGATTCCATATCATTTTTGTTGATATCTTTTCTCTTTTTCATATCCTGTAATAATTGCGGTGATAGCTTTTTACACCAACGATTACCTCTTGTTTTTATTTCTAATGCTTCATAAATTAAGTCTTGTCGAGATGTTATGAAATTCACCAGTCTGCGTAGAGATTCTGGGTTGTGATTGGCGCCATCTACATGAATATGAATACCGCAACTTTGATTGGTAAAAGCTCCGACATTTCTTAATTCTCTTACGACTGTTTGCAGTAATTCTATATCGGTATATTCCAAGGGAGGAGTTACAAGCTCAACTTTATATTCATCAGTTGCAATACCGTTTTTTGATGACCCGTGAATAGAGCTATCTCGCATTACCTTCCATTCTCGTCCTGAAGCATCCTTAATAATTCGAATTCGATAGCAGCCACCCTGATCGGCAGATGAGCTGCTGTTTAAAACTTTTGCTAAGGTTTTAGCTGCTGTAGCCCTTGTGATACCTGTCATTTCAATTTCTACTCCGAATTTTTGTTTTTTTAACATAAGGTAAATCCTCCTTGACCTCTAAATGTTTGACATTTGAAATAAATTATTTCATTTGTTATATACATATTACCATATGTACATGAACTGTCAATAGTTTTTGTTTCAAATATTAAAAAAAATATTTGACATTTGAAATATAAAGTATTACAATAAGAAATATGGGAGGTGGTCTTATGGTATCATACAAACCGCTTTGGAAAACATTGATAGATAGGGACATATCGAAAACTCAATTAAGGGAAAAAATAGGATGTAGTACTTCTACCTTGGCTCGGCTTAGTAAAAATGAATTTGTGGGGTTAGATTTAATATGTAAGATTTGTTATGCATTAGATTGCAGAATAGAAGAAGTAATTGCGGTGGTTCCAGAGAATGAATCGTGACATTATTGTGACATTAATACGTCTTATAAATAAAAATAATAAAAATAATAAATAGATAATAGATAATGAAATTATTTTATTTTTTCTCAAATATAACAGAAAACCACCCTACAGATATTGAGTTTGAGTGATGTACAGGCTTTCGGGAACCCAGTGTTTATGCGGGGTTCAAGCAAATTTGTTTAAGTGTTGGCAACGATTTGGCAACATTTCGGGTATCACTCACTAGATAAAATACTTTAAAAGCATATAAAAACCTTACTGATTTTCAGAAATGAAAATTCGGTAAGGTTTTTTTGTGCTTATTTTTTCTTATTTGACTTCTTTTGCAGTTCGTTTACCAGATAATCGCTTAACTCCTGTGAGGGAACTTTTGCCCATTTCTTTGAAGTATCTGATTGGGGGTAGTTATACCGCCATTGATCGTAATCCTCTTTGGTGGTCTCGCCGCTTTCCAACTTAGCGGCTTGCTGTTGCCATGCGTTGAACATATCGAACATAGAAGCATAGGTTGTCCCAGTAGATTTATCCAGCCGTAGACAGATTTCACCGTCAATCTCATCTATTTTCAAACCATACATATCTTCCAGTGTAAAGAGGGTGTGCATTAGACCGGTATATGTGTCAATATCCGGGACAGTGAGAGCATGAGGACTGACATCAAAGATATGTGCCATTTCCTTTACAAGGTCGCTTTTCGGTACTCTGGCTTCCGCTTCGTATTGTGCCATACGAACATCAGAGGTCTTTCCAAGAAAACCGAGCATTTCACCCAGTTGTTTCTGCTTTAGCCCTTTTCTGGTACGAAAGAACTTGATACGTTTGCCAATTGCCATAATAAAACCTCCGTTTATACTTTGTTGATTTAGTCCGTTATGCCAGTTCGATTCCGCTGTGCTTCATCTCACTGCGGCTGAACGCCGTATGCAGCTAATAAAAACCTGTTCATTGTGTGCAAGCACTCATGTCCAGTTATTATCATCTGCGTATGACTAAACAGTTAAACAAATTTGTTGAACCTAGTATAGCATGTGTAAATAGAAATAGCAAGAATAACTTAAATAAAAAAGGTTAAGATTTTCTTGCAAACCACTTGACTTAACGGAATTTATTTAGTATCATACATATAGACTTAAATAAAAAGAGTTAAGTTAAAGTGAATGACCGTCTAAACAGCTACGATTCCGGGGAAACAGGCCATGACCATTAGAGAGCCTGTCAAGGAAAGGAATACGGCACAGCGCCACGAAAGGTTGCCTGCCGGAACTGTGAGGGCAGAGCGGCAATCAAAGATTGAGAAAGGAGAGGATGCCTATATGACAGAAAAATCATTTATGACGGTAGATGAAGTAGCTGCGGAATTACGAGTATCAAAGTCCAAAGCCTATCAAATTGTACGGGAATTAAATGTAGAATTGCAGAAACAAGGCTATTTAACGGTGATGGGACGTGTGAATACAATGTTTTTTCACAAGAAAGTATGTTACAGCGAATAAGAAGGAGGACAGAAAAAATGGCAGTTTACAAAGATAATGCCACAGGAACATGGCGGGTATTATATCGCTTTACCAATTGGAAAGGGGAGCGAAAACAGACACAGAAACGAGGGTTTGCAACAAAACGGGAAGCCCAGGCGTGGGAACATGAAGCAATGCTCAAGCAGAGCGCAAAGCTGGATATGACATTTGGCAGCTTCTTTGAAGTTTATGAGACCGATAAGAAGCAACGGGTGAAAGAAAGCACTTGGGAATCTAAAGGTCACGTAATACGGACAAAGATTTTGCCGTATTTCGGAAGCCGGAAGATAGCAGAAATAGAAGCAAAGGATGTGATTGCCTGGCAGAACGAATTAATGGCGTACCGAGATAAAAAGGGAAAACGTTATTCAGCCGATTATCTAAAAACGATTCATGCACAGCTTACGGCGATTTTCAATCATGCTGTGAACTTTTATAATCTACCTTACAATCCGGCACGGCGAGCCGGGACGATAGGTACGGAAATCTCAAAGGAAATGGACTTCTGGACGAAAGACGAGTATTTAAAGTTTGCCGAAGCCATGATGGATAAGCCACGTTCTTACTATGCTTTTGAAATGCTTTACTGGTGTGGGATTCGCTCTGGTGAACTATTAGCCCTTACTCCTGCTGATTTTGACTTTGAGAAGCAGACGGTGACAATTAGCAAGACGTTTCACCGCTCTAAAGGCAGGAATATTATTACAAGTCCTAAAACGGTAAAGAGTAACCGGATAGTAAAAATGCCGCCGTTTTTATGTGAGGAAATGCAGGAATATATTCATCTGCTTTACAACATCAAACCAACGGAGCGATTGTTCACGGTCACGAAGTCTTATCTTATCCACGAGATGGACAGAGGGGCAAAACAGGCAGGAGTAAAGCGGATAAGGGTACACGATATCCGGCATAGCCACGTATCGCTATTGATTAACATGGGTTTTTCGGTGTTGGCTATAGGCAGCCGGGTCGGGCATGAGGCGGAAAAAATCACTTATCGTTACGCTCACCTGTTTCCCACGGTGCAAACAGAGATGGCTGAAAAATTGGAGATGGAACGAATGACAAAGGAGGATAAAGATGGAAAGGGTGCTTGATTATAAAGGGAGATGGCGAAGCCATACAGTGGCGTTTCGTGTATCTGACGAGGAAGCGAAGTTGCTGAATGATTTAGTGGCGCTATCCGGTTTGACAAAGCAGGATTATATTATCAGGCGGCTATTATGCCGGGATGTGATAGTACAAGGAAATCCAAGGGTGTACAAGGCTTTGAAAAATCAGATGGCAGATATCTATAAGGAATTGCAACGATTGGAAGTATGCAGCGGCGATAATGACGAATTGCTCTATACTTTGCAGGTTATTGCAATCACTTTAGACGGACTGAAAGGAGATGAATGATGGCGAATAAGAAAACGACTGTTCCGGTATCATCTGTTGGCGCAGATGGGGAACAGCCGATTTGTAAAAACACTAATCAGATTATAGCAAATCCGCAGCAACAAATCAACGTGCAAGCCGTAAAAAGCCCGGAGAAATCCGGGCAGGGCGGACTTGATACCATATCTATGATAGAGCTGTATGATACGGTTTATCCACCGAGGACACCTATTGTAGATGGATTTTTATATGGTGGAACTTACCTCTTTGTCGGTGCGCCAAAAGTGGGGAAGTCATTCTTTATGGCACAACTCGCTTATCATGTGGCACAGGGGCTGCCATTATGGGAGTACCCGGTTCATCAAGGTACGGTGCTTTATCTGGCACTGGAAGATGATTATGCAAGGCTTCAGCGGCGATTATCCCGGATGTTTGGCGTAGAAGGGAGCGATAAACTGCATTTTGCAACACAGGCTAAAGCGCTGAACGAGGGGCTGGAACAGCAGCTAGAAGAGTTTGTACAGGAACATCCGGACGCAAGGCTGATTATTATTGATACACTTCAAAAAGTACGGGAAGCAGGTGGAGACAGGAGCAGCTATTCTAATGACTATGAAATTGTTACAAAGCTGAAAGCGTTTGGCGATAAACATGGTATCTGCCTGTTAGTGGTTCACCATACCCGTAAGTTAGAATCCGAAGATAGCTTTGATATGATTTCCGGTACGAATGGTTTGTTAGGTGCGGCGGATGGAGCTTTCATCATGCAGAAGAAAAAGCGCACCGCTAATACCGCAATTATGGATATTGTGGGGCGTGACCAACAGGATCAGGAGTTAACCGTTGACTTTAACCGGGAACGGTGTGTCTGGACGCTGACAAAGGCAGAAACAGAACTCTGGAAAGTGCCGCCAGACCCACTATTAGAAGCAGTAGCGGCACTGCTTACGGCAGATATGCCAAAGTGGAGCGGAAGCCCCTCTGAATTACTTGAAAGACTGCCGCAACTGGATATGCCGGCGAATGCATTGACAAGGCGGCTGAATGTCAGTGCAGAACAGCTTTATAACGATTACAATATCCGTTATGAGAGCAAGCGCACCCATAGCGGACGATTAGCGATTCTGGAACGAATAGACAAATAAGCGTGACGATATGTGACGGTTGTGACGGTATTTTCGGGTGTAGTCCCGATAGTGAAAATATCGTCACTATCGACACAACCGTCACGGAAAGGATAGATTGAATGAAGAATGTACAAGTACCCTATGAACTGTTTGCAGCACTTTTGCGGTATCACTTGATGTCAGATGGTGACTATGCAGATGAAATCTATAAAGGGCTAGAGCAGAAGTTAGATGCAATGGTGCGCCATGAACTTTATGCAAAATACAAAACCGCACCGACCGCAGAAGAACGGGAAACTGCCCGGAAAGAGTATTTGGATAGGAAAGGTGTACCAGACAGCTTCCGATGGAATGCTTCTCGTTGACAGCAATAGACAGGGGCGTGTCACGCTCCTGTAAATATCATACAAGGAAGAATGGAGGAATTTGATGATTATACAACCAGAATGGGGAACCCGGAATGTGAACGAATATTTTTACGAAAGTGAAGCCCGGAGGATTGAGATACTCAATGAGATTTTCGGAGACGTGAAATTGAGCCGGGCTGAAATGCAGACATTGGTGTGGTTGGCCGGATGGGAAGAAAGTACCGTGAAGAACGTAGTTTCCGCTATCCGCAAGGTGACAGCAAAATAGCCAAAACTGCTGTCACAGCCATAGCCCCCGGCAGGGCGCAAGGGCGCTTTTGATACGTAGTGTCAAAAGTGCTTTTGCGTTACTTTTGGAAAAAGTAACAAAACCTGCACCGTGTCCGGTGCAGAAGAGATAAGGAGGAATGTCAACTGGAAAGAACGATTAGCGGAATGATGGGAAAGGGTTCGGTGAATCACAATACCCGGACCTTTAGCGCTAAAAATGTAGATGAAGAACGGAGTAAAGATAACGTGCAATTCTATCATACAGATATAAAAGAAGTCTACCATCAAATTTTCGATGAAGCTTTAGAGCGTTATAATGAAAAGCAGGACAGGAATGATCGGAAGATCGAAAATTACTATGAGAAGATACGCCGTGGGAAGCAGGAGAAGCTATTTCACGAAGTGATTTTCCAGATAGGGAATAAAGATGATATGAATGCCCGGGGTGACGATGGGAAACTGGCAAAGGAAATCTTGTCTGAATTTATGGAACGATTTCAAGAGAGGAATCCGAATCTGCGTGTGTTTTCAGCGCATTTGCACATGGATGAAGAAACTCCCCATTTGCACATTGACTTTGTCCCCTTTATCCGAAATAGCAAGCGTGGACTTGATACCAGAGTGTCTCTTAAAGGAGCGTTGAAGGAGCAGGGATTCAAAGGCGGCACCAGAGGGGCAACGGAATGGAATCAATGGATAGAGTCGGAGAAGCGGGCATTATCAAAGGTTATGGAACGGCATGGTGTGCAGTGGAAGCAGTTAGGTACGCATAATAAGCATCTTTCGGTTCTGGACTTTGAGAAGCAGGAGCGGCAGAAAGAAGTTGCAGAATTGGCACTTACAAGTGATCTGCTGAAAGAACAGACGGGAATCCTGTCGGATGATAAAGATAAACTGATATCCGGTAATCAGGAATTAAAGCAGAAACAGCAGAAATTGCAAGAGGAAATCGAAAGAAAGGTCACTTCTAAAAATGTCATAGAGCGAAATGTTCACGCTTATGATGAAGATGATAAATGGCAGTTGCCGGAACCTAGTGTTTTAATGAGTGCCAATAGCTATAGAGATAAAAAGGTTTTGCCTTTTGTGGCAAAGCTGAAAAAAGTGATTCAGAACCTGACAGTAAAGTGTGTCAATCTCATGGAAGAAGTAGGCCGGTTGATAGATAGAATTACTAAACAGGAAAAGCAGATTAACCGCTTAACCGATAGAGTTATGGAGCAGAAAGATACCATAGAGAAATTGAAGGAAAAAGGTGCTGATTTGGGACGAATTGAGCGTTATATGGGCAAAGAAAAGGTTCAGGCGATGATAGGGGAGACTAAGGAGATGGAGCGGTTAGAAAAGGCATATAAGCGTTCTGGTCGGTCACATGGCATAAGTAGATAAGATTTTATGAAATTAATGGCGGTAAAATAATGCTTGATTTATTGGCGGTAATAAATTATAATTTAGATGTTGGCAAAGAAAGGGGGTGAGCATGCCCAATAAGAAAAGAGGGCGTCCGGCAACCGAGAACCCGAAGAGTGTTCGTGTTGATGTTAGGCTTACAGAAGAAGAACTACAGATGTTGGACAAGTATTGCAGTAAAAAAGGTGTATCTCGTCCACAAGGGTTAAGAGACGGTATTAAAGTCCTCAATAACAAATAATGGGAAGCGGTGCGCTTGTTGGCAAACTTACTACACCACTTCCCCGCCAACATATGCCCGAAAGCAAATGCAACGTAAATATTATAACATGCGCTGCATGAATCTTTCAAGTGTTGTACGATTTTTGTTTGAAAGGAAGATGTGACTATGAGCGTAAATAAAGAATATGCCCTTTTTATTGATGAATTGTTGAGTCGGGCAGTGGAAGAGTTTAAATCATCAGATGAATATAATCTGCTGAAAGAAAAGCTAGATACAATGGAGCGTGACTGTGACACGATGTTAAGCAAAGCGGAGAAAGATTTTGCTGTTGAATGTTTTGAGCTTATCCTAGAAGTTGATGCGAAAGAAGAGCAATATGTGTATCGTAAGGGTTTGCAGGATTGCGTTTTTATATTGAAGAATCTGGGGGTGTTAGCGTGAACTATACCTTTGAAATCTTTAACAGGCTAAATATTCAGCATATTAGGGAGTTTCTGTTGCATGGTGTGGAATGCTTTGATATTAGCGATAAATCATATGAAGATAGAATTGAAGAGTTAGAAAAAGCAGTTATTAAGCGTGTAGAAAGTGAATTTCCCGATAGGAAAGAAAGCGAAGTTGTGATGAGTGAGATTTACAATTATGCTAGTGCAGTTGAATCTGTGTATATGGAAATAGGGATGAAGTGTGGTATGGCACTTGCTGTTCAGTTTTTTAGTGGTAACAAGGTGAAATAATGGTCTTGCCTGTTCTTTAAAGAAGTCGGAGCCACCATATAAATATAAACCAGTCTATCAATGTTATTTCGATTTTGCCGTAAATTCAGACGAGAGCGAGGAGCGGGATTTTACCTTGTTTCTCATTTCGGCAGTTGAATGACACGGCGAAATTTAGGTAGTCAAGGATTCAAGGATAGAGATTTTTCGGAAGAAAATGCTATCCGTTCCTTAACTATCTAAATAGATATGGAGTCTAATCAAGTTGATTTTTAGGATAGAAAAGTTTATAATGTAATGGAAATGAAGGAAAAACATGGCAGGAGGCGGATGCGATACTATGAGACTAAAGATAAAAAATTGTAATAACATTGAAAATGGTGAGTTTGATTTAATTGAGAATAGACTTAACATAAAATATGCAATTAACGGAACTGGGAAATCAACAATTTCAAAGGCTATAGATGCCTTTGTGGAAAATAATGAAGATAAGAAAAAAGCACTTTTACCTTTTAAGTATTATGGTGACTCAGAGGAACATTTACCTGAATTAACGGGAATAGAACAGTTTGGGAAAATTTCTGTTTTTAATGAAAAGTATATTGAAGATTATGTATACCAACAAAATGAACTAATAAAAAATAGTTTTGAGATATTTGTTAAAACAGCAGATTACGATAAGCATATTAATGAAATAGAGAAACTATTAAATGGCATTAACGTAACTTTCAAAGACCATCCAGAGTTAGAGATGCTTATTAGAGTATTTCAACAATTTATAGATGGTTTTGGTAAGGCGAAAAGTGGATACTCTGCTGCGGGTGCAATTGGTAAAGGAATTGCTAAGGGAAATAAAATTGATAACATCCCTATAGGTTTAGAGATGTATGAACCTTATTTGAAAAATAGTGAAAACGTGAAATGGATAAAATGGCAAATAGATGGTAAATCATATTTGGATATGGCTGATCAGTGCCCATATTGTACCGGTTCAGTGAAAGAGACAAAAGATACAATATTAAAAGTAAGTAATGAGTATGATGCAAAAGCAGTAGAACAGTTAAATAAAATGTTAGAGGTTTTTAAAAGTTTATCACCGTATTTTTCTGTTGAAACGCTATCTAAAATTGAAGAAATAACTAAGAATGTAGCTGGAATAACGGATGCTCAAAAAAATTATTTATTGGAAATTAAATATCAAGCAGATAGTTTCCTAAAGCAGTTGTATGGGTTGAAAGGGATGGGGTTTCACTCTTTAAAAAATGCCGAGAAGATAGCGGATGAATTGGAAAAGTATAAAGTTGATTTGTCTTATTATTCTCACTTAAATTCCCCATTATCAAATGAAAAAGTAGATATTATTAATAGGACATTGGACGATGTATTAAAAAAAGCTGGTAAATTGCAGGGAGAGATTGCGCAACAGAAAAGAGTAATTAAAACCACTATAGAAATGTATAGTTCAGAGATTAATGAGTTTTTGCATTATGCAGGTTATCAATATCGTGTATCAATTGAAGAAGATGAGACAACTACAGATTATCATCTGGTTTTAAAACATATAGATGGAGCAGATAATGTGCAAACTGCAGAGGAACATTTGAGTTATGGTGAACGAAATGCTTTTGCACTTGTGTTATTTATGTATAATGTTTTGAAAGAAAATCCCGATTTGGTCATTTTAGATGACCCAATATCATCGTTTGATGGAAATAAAAAATTTGCCATCATTAATATGTTGTTTATGGGTAAGCAAAGTTTGAAGAATAGATCTGTATTACTGTTAACTCACGAGTTTGATACAGTAATCGACGTGATATATAATATGCCGTATAATTTTAATCCGGCTCCGAAAGCTGCTTTTTTGACGACAAAAGCTGGTATATTAGCAGAAAAGGAGATTACTAAGACAAATATAAAGTCTTTTGGAGAAATTGCACAATTCAACATAAGTTCTAGCATGGATACTTTAAATAAGCTTGTTTATTTGCGAAGACTATTAGAAATTCAACAAGCACACGGATTAGCTTGGCAATTGCTTTCTAATGTATTTCATAAACGTGAAAAACCAGAATATCATTTTTTAGATGGAACGCCTAACCGTTTGATGACAGATGAGGAGATAGAAACGGCAACAGATGAGATAAGAAATAAGTATATTTCAGATTTTGATTATATTCTTGAATATAATAAGACGCAAGACGTTTCTACTTTAAGAGAGTTGTATAGAAATAGTGGTAGCAATTATGAAAAGCTTCAAATATATAGAATTATTGTCAATGAAAACAGTCCTAATAGTGTAATTAAGAAATTTGTCAATGAAGCATTTCATATTGAAAATGATTTTTTATTTCAGCTTAATCCATGTGAATACGATACAGTTCCACAGTATATTATTGACGAGTGTGATAAAGAGGTTTTGGTCAGTTAATGCTATGAAATGTGATTTGTTTGCTATGTAGAATTAATTGATTAGTGGCAACATTTTGGCAACAAAAAATCAGTAAGTCAAAATAATATATGTAATAGAAGTAAAAAACGGTCTAAAAACAGAGATTTGTAACGGAAATTAAACTTAAGGTAATAGATAGAGTGTTAAAAGTGAATTGTCAAGAACTATTAGGTGCGTAATGCTAGAATAGCAAATAGGCTGGGAAAAACGCAAGGATTCGTATAAAGTATTAGTAATATTTAAGAAGTTATGATAAAATTGCTTTAATTGTAAAGCCCAGTGTCATAAGTATAAATTAATAATTTTCTTGTTGAAATAAGAACATACGTTTTGTATAATGGATATATATATATAACTTTTAAAATTAATGCTTAGATATAAAAGGAGGAAAAAACATTGGCTAGAAAAGACAAAAATGATTCTCAAGTATATAGATATCTTCTTAATTTAACATATAGTAATACTTGGGAAAATTATACTGATAATAAAGAAATTAATGAAGTTTTATCACATGCATCTAAAAATAATAAAGGTAACTCAGGTTATCCAGATGCGATTTATGTTAATGAAGAAAAAAAATTATTGATAATAGCGGAAGTAAAGCCAAGTATTGCACAGCATATATCACAGTCAGGAAAAGAAGATGCAGAAAAGTTTGCTGTTGACGGAGTCTTACACTATTTAAAGTTTTTTTTGAAAGATAATTTGAAAACTCAACAATTAAATTCCTATTTCTCACTATGGAAAGTAGTTGGATTGGCAATTTCAGGAGATATAGAAGATGATTATAATCATAGGATTAGTTGCTTTTTAATTGTGAATCACATGATAACGGAGCAAAAAGGTAGTCATGAAATATTAAATGAGACAGATTATATAAGTTTATTTGAAAATATTGATGAAGAAGAAATTATTACAAGTATTTCGACATCATCTAAAAAAATAAATAAATGGTTAAGATCTGTTGATTCACAAAAACGACCAGTATTATTATCAGCTTTAATGATATGTTTATTTGAAGTAGAGGGTACAAGAAACGATTTTAAAAATGGATATAATTCTTGGGCACCGGATATGATCGTGGGGAATGTTGCAAAAACAGTAAAAAAAATTTTACTATCTGAAAAGTTACCTGAAGATAAAATTAATATTTTACTTGCTGAATTAGCCTTTTTAGAGCATGATCAGGATTTAAATACGGAGGATATTTTAAAAGATATTCTTAATGAATTAAATAATACAGTTATTCCACTTTTTAGAAAAAAAAGTAATTATGATATTATTGGAAAGTTTTATGAAGAATTTTTAAGATATGCTGGAATTGCTAATGTTAAGAAGGGCATCGTTTTAACACCAAAGCATATAACTTCTCTTTTTACGGAGTTAATTGATATTAGAGTAAATGATGTTTTCTTGGATCCAGCATGTGGTACTGGGGCGTTTTTAATTGCAGCTATGAATAAATTAGAAGAAGTTATAAATTCATCATCGATGTCAAATAAAGAAAAGCGCATTTCGGATTTAAAAAGTAAACAGCTAATAGGGTTTGAAAAAAATCCAACAATGTATTCTTTAGCAATATCTAATATGCTCTTTAGGGGAGATGGGAAATCACAAATATTTTATGATGATTTTTTCACGACACAGGCGGATAAGGATTTGCAAGATTTGGCGAAGAAGGAAATCATGCCGACCATAGGATTTGTAAACCCACCATATGGAGGAAAAGATAATAAAGATAATCCAACAAAAAAAGAGATTCAGTTTTTGACCAGAATGTTAGACCGTGTTTCTCGATATGGAATTATTATTGCGCCCTTATCGACATATTTTAAAGATGATATTATCAGAAATAATATTTTGAAGAAGCATACATTGAAGTATGTAATAAATATGCCTAAGGATTTGTTTATGCCCAATGCAGCAACGAATACAGCAATTGCAGTATTTGAGACTAATAAGCCTCAAGGAGAGCAAAGAGTGGTATTTTATAATTTAAAGGATGATGGATTTGTACTTTCAAAATCTAAAGGTAGGACAGATGTATATAATAAGTGGGGGAAAATACAGGAAAAAGTTTTAAGAAAAATCAATTCCCCAGATAAGTATGAAGATGGATTAGAGTTAGTTCAAACAAAAATTAAGGATGGTGATGAATGGCTAATTCAAGCGCATGCTAAAACAGACTATAGTCATTTGAATGAAAATATCTTCTTGCAAGGAATTAAGGAATATATGGTATTTACTGCAAAACAAGAAATGAACTTACTGGAGAATGATATTGATGAAATAACTTTATTAGAAATAGTATCAGAGTTTTATGCTGATGTCTCTAATGATGAGGGGTGATGATAATGAAAGAAACAAAATTATTTTTTTTTGGTGATGTTTTTACATATTGCAGGGGGAGTAGATTGATAGAGGTTGAGCAAGTATCTGGTAATGTTGCATACATTTCATCTTCTAAAAAGAATAATGGTATTAGCGTGTATATAACACCACCTAATTTCATGAAGCGTTATAAAAGGAAAATAACATTAACAAATAGCGGTAGTGTAGGGTACGCTTTTTATCACGAATATGAGTTTGTTGCATCCGATCATGTAACAATAATAGGAATTAAGGATGAATTTGTAGAACTTACAAATGAAATTGCTATATATTTAAAACCTATTTTTGAAAGCATGAAGAGTAAATATAATTTTGGACGTGAGATTAGTGATAAACGCTTAGCAAAAGAAAGAATATTATTACCAGTAAATGGGGATATGCAACCGGACTGGGAATATATGCATTTGTATATAAAGAATTTATTTCCAAAAATAAATTGGGAAAAAATTACTTATGAATATAAGAAAAATAATCTGTATTCTTTACCATGGGCTGAGTTTAAAATGATTCAAATTTTTGATTTTAGAAAAGGGAAAAGATTAACAAAAGAAAATATGACAAGTGGAAAAACAAATTTCATTGGGGCAATATCCATAAATAATGGAATAAGACAACAGATTTCGGAAGAACCATTATATGAAGGCAACTGTATTACTGTAAATTATAATGGAAGTGTAGGGGAAGCATTTTATCAAAAAGATCCTTTTTGGGCATCAGATGATGTAAATGTTTTATTTTTAAAGGATAAAAAACTGAATATATATTTAGCATTATTTTTGATAGCAATAATAAAACAAAATAAAGAGAAATTTGATTTTGGGCGTAAATGGAATACTGAAAAAATGAAGAATACAAAAATCAGTTTGCCAGTTTTAGCAGAAGGAAATCCGGACTGGAAATTCATGGAAAAATACATATATGATCTTCCATACGGAGAAAAATTAAGAGGAGAAATATAAAAATAGGTGCTTTTTTTGAAGCTGGATTTAGTATAATTCAATACGTAGGATGCTCTTTATTCCATAAAAAGCTATTTGCAATCGAGGAAGTCAACAGTTTTATAGAATAGCAGTTGAAATCTCAAAGTTAGATTTTTGGCCGGAGTGTTTTAATGTTATTGATTTGAGATTGGAGCGGAAAAAGGAGATTAGAAGAATGCCAGTTAATAATCATTCAATAGTTTATGTTATTAAGGGTGATCATATGTTGCTAATGGATGCCTTATAGGGTACGTCTGATATTAGTAAATGGTTAAAATAATAATTGCTCAGTAAAGTTTGTGGCAACATTTTGGCAACAAAAAATCAGTAAGTCAAAATAATATATGTAATAGAAGTAAAAAACGGCCTAATAGTGCAATGGAATTAAACAAATGTGTTTAATAACACCAATGGACAGGCCGAGTTTGAGTGACCTAAAAACGCTGGGAAGCCGCTAAATAAGCGGCTTCCCAGTTTTTGTATCCCATACAAAATAAACCACCTGCTATGCAGGTGAGACCCGCAATAGCTTTAGCTTCAAGTTAAAAACCTCCAATGTTATAATGAGTGCAGGTTCGCCAACCGACACTAAAACAAAGGAGGTTATCCAAAATGGATATGAACAGTTTATCACATAGTGTGTCCTGAATGCTATAGGATACTGAAAAGAAATATTGTAACTGAAAAGCAATGCTTTTCGTGAGATGGAAGTAGGTCTTTCGCAATCGGCATACAGGTGCAGGTTGCAAAACACCCATAGGTGCTGTAGCTAAAAGCTATGGTATTGAGCGTATGTGGAAAAGGCATTATAGAAACTGTCAGTTGTGTGCCATGAAGCTGAATGAAAATGAAGAACTGATGAAGCATTGTTAAAACTTACAAGTACAGTCAAAACCAGAGTATTGTGTGGACGCTGGGATAAGCCTACGAGAAACCTGTCTACTGCGTAGGTGGCTGTCGGTGTTGAGGTTACAGGAGCATGGTATAGGCTCACGGAAGGAACAGGAGAATCCTGTTGTAATGTTAACCGGAAAATACAAGCTAACATATCTGCGAGTATGAAAGTAGGGATGAACAGCATAGGTGCGGAAGAATCCGTAGTAGTGGTGAAACCGCTGTAATGGAGGTGGAGCGCCGAACAAGAGCCTGTGGCTTGTATCAGGACGGGGTGGATATCAGTCTGATTGCCAGGGTATTAGGCCATTCTTCGATTGAAACAACAAAGGACCACTATGCCTTCCCTCATTAAAGCAAAAGAAGGCTGCTATGGAAAAAGGCAATGCTTATGAGCCTGCTGCCAAGCAGGAGCAAATGTGGCCAGATGATGAGGACGAACTGGCCATGATCTGTGGACTAAGATAAAACGTTTATCCGCATCTTTTCTCAAGCAGCAACCGGAAAGTGTGATATTTCCGGCGTTCCTTGAAAAAGATGCGGATAAAAAAAGGCTGCGTATAAGACTCCTTATCCGAATATTCGGATAAACCGTGGAAAACAGACTCCACCATGTCCTTGATGACACATTCCGCGAAGACCGGTCACCGGCAAGGAAATCAAAAAACAG
>Ga0153929_1000151_pt1 | contig 28917 bp, 22 predicted proteins | sample TSNJ013MetaG_FD_104689 | JGI IMG/M metagenome (GOLD analysis project Ga0153929, IMG submission 104689) | Attine ant fungus gardens microbial communities from New Jersey, USA - TSNJ013 MetaG | ecosystem: Host-associated > Fungi > Mycelium > Unclassified | place: USA: New Jersey, Wharton State...
CGAATCGAAAGAGTGCAGAAATGATCAAGTATGCCTCCAATGATTTTTTGGCGTTAAAAATTTCCTATATTAATGAAATTGCCAACCTTTGTGAGCTGGTTGGCGCGGACATTGAAGATGTGGCGAAGGGCATGGGGCTCGATGCGAGAATCGGAAGCAAGTTCCTGCATGCGGGCATCGGATATGGCGGCTCGTGTTTCCCGAAGGATACAAAGGCCTTACACTGGCTTGCCAATTTCCATGATTATGAAATGAAGACAATTAAAGCGGCCATTGAGGTGAATGATAACCAAAAGCTGCGTATAATAAAAAAAGCCCGTAAGTATTACCGATCGCTAAAGGGTCTGAAGGTCGCAGTTTTAGGGTTAACCTTTAAGCCGGGAACGGATGATTTACGGGAAGCCCCTTCGTTGGTGAATATCCCGATCCTGTTAGATGAAGAGTGCAGCGTCCGGGCCTGGGATCCGATCGGCGTAGCGAATTTTAAGAAGCATTACCCTGATGAAGTCTTGTATTGTGACACAATAGAGCAAGCACTGCAGGATGCTGATCTCTGTCTGATCTTTACGGAATGGGAGGAGGTCAAGGGGCTGGATGTACATGCGTTTTGCCAGTATATGAAAATCCCGATTGTAATAGACGGACGGAACTGCTATGCTCTGGAACAGTTTGAAGGAACCGGAGTTACCTACGACAGCGTAGGGCGCAGAGTAGTAAAGGGGAAGCATTCGTCCGGTTACGGCGTAGTATGAGGACATCGGCAGGAACAGCTGACGGATGAATAGAGGGCAGGAATGTCCTCTTTATTGCGATTAAGAGTTCTTTTTTATACCTGTTATGCGAGGAGGAAGATATGATTATTAGCGAAAAGGATCAGAAGTGGTTGACCTTATAGGACTCTAAAAATCATAGCAGCAGGATGTAGATTTTTAAAATGAACTATGCTATAATAAAATGAATTTTCCTTAAGGAGCCAATACAAATGAAGCTAATAATACAAATTGGATATGGTTTTATATGAGTGAAAAAATAAAAAAAATTGTAATGATAGGTCCGGTATATCCTTACAAAGGCGGAATTTCACATTATAATAGTCTTATGTATCGATCACTGTCTCAGGTCTATGATACGGAAATGATCACATTTAAGCTACAGTATCCTAAAATATTATTTCATAAAGAGCAGAGGGATTATAAAAATAAAGATTTTAAAATTGCCGCTGCAAAATATTGGATCAATACAGTGAATCCATTTAACTGGATACATTCTGCAAAAAAAATAAAGCGTATGATGCCGGATCTTATTATATTCCAGTGGTGGCATCCATATTTTGCGCCGTGCTACTGGGTGATGGAAAAGTGTTTGAGGAAATTTTCCAAGCTATTTTTATGCCACAATATTTTCCCGCATGAGCGTTTCCCATTGGATCGTTGGCTGGTAAAAAAGGTATTAAAAAAAGGCGATTATTTTCTGGTTCATTCTGCTATGGACGAACAGGATTTGCTGTCCATAATCGAAAATCCGATTTATAAGAAAATTGTCCATCCAACCTATAATGTATTTAAGATGCAAAACCTTACGAAGGCAGAAGCAAGAGAGCAGCTGCATATTTTGGAGGATGAGAAAGTTTTGCTATTCTTTGGATTTGTAAGATCCTATAAAGGATTGAAACACCTGCTCCGGGCCCTTCCACAAATTTGTGAGAGGATTGAACATATTCGGCTGCTAATTGTGGGAGAGTTTGGAAGCGATAAGCAATCTTATATGGATCTGATTGAGAACTGCTGCGTGAAAGGAAACATTTCCTTGTTTGACGATTATATACCAGATTGTGAAGTAGAGAAATTTTTTGCCGCATGCGATTTGGTTGTATTGCCTTATGAATCAGCCACACAAAGTGGAATTGTTCAAATCGCATATGGTTTTGGTAAAGGTGTTATTGTTACAAGGGTAGGTGGTCTGCCGGAAGTTGTTGAATCAGGGGAGACCGGTTATATTATTGAGCCTGAAAACCCAGGGCAGATTACAGAAGCGGTAGTAGATTATTATACGAATGAACGGGAAGTGTTGTTTGAACAAGGAATTGCAAAGGCTGCATACAAATATTCCTGGGATCGCATGGTTGAGACCATAGACACTTTCTTAGAGCCGTAGATATACTTGAAAGGAAAAGAAGTATAATGGATGTATTTATAAGTAGGGTGAAACAGTCATGTAACGGTTTTGAACATATGGAACGCGTCAGCTTTATTCTTGTATTTCTGGTTACGGCTATCCCCGTGGTTCTGATGAAGAATCCAATTATCGGTGATGAATATTGCATTTTGAGCAATGCGGCAACTTTGGCAGGCAAATATGACTTTTCTGCTGCTTATAACTCGTCTGTGAATGGATATTGGGGGTATGGCTTTTCTATTTTTCTTACACCGCTTTTTTTAATTACGGATTCCATGGAGGTCATTTATCGTGCGGCTTTGATCTTTAACGCAGTTTTGCTGGGATTGATTGCTGTGGTTATTTATAGGCTCACGATTGGATTTTTAGGAGAAGCGGAGAAAAAATTTGGGCTTTTGGTGTCTGTTACCCTTTCTTTATTTCCTTGCTATGCTTTCTATAGTAAATATGCGCTGAATGAAATTATGCTTTCGTTTATTGCATGGCTGATTATCTATCTTATTTCGTATATTCAGCAGCATCAGGTAAAGCGAACGAAGGAAATTTTACTTTATTTTGCGATTGGCTTTTTAGCGGTATATGCTTATGCCGTTCATGGTCGCGGAATTGCCATTACTATTGCTACTGCGCTAACGCTCTTTATCTTCTTTATACTTAAGAAAAAGGTACGGTTTATTCCATTGGCTCTGGGTCTTATCTGCTCGTATTTATTTGACAGCGCTATCAAACAGGTCTTATATTCCCATTTGATTTTGACAAATCCGGAGAATACGAATAATACGGTCAGTATGATTCTGGGTAGTCATTCAGGGTTTCTTAAGTTGGATAATTTAGTGGGGATCCTAAAAACATTTTTATCACAAGCATATTATATGGTGCTGGTTACATTAGGAATAATTTGCGTTTTTGCAGCGCTTTATGTGTGTTTGTCAGGATCTTTTTGGAAGAAGCATTTTAACAAGCAGGAGATCGCACAGGAAGATCAGAAGCTATATTTACTAGGAACATTTTCTTTTTTTAGTATCTTGATAACATTGTTTATTAGCACGATTTATTATTGTTTCGTATTTATTAATCATGAGACGGTTCGCCGCGAGTATTTGATCTATGGACGATATAATGACACCCTGTTGGTGATGGGAGTTTTCTTTGTGATTTTATTTTTTCGGTTAAAATGGCAGCAGAAAGTTTCCAGAAGCTGCTGGCTGACAACGGGTGTCTTGTATGGCGGGATTATTGTGTTTGGAAGTATAATCACAACCAGATGGCTTACAAGATTTTCTAACCGAGCCCTCAGCTATACCATGGTAGAAGGACTGATTCCACTTACAGGACAGGGTTTTCTGGAGGGTACAGATAATCAGGCAACTATCCGGTTGTTTTTTATTGTAACGGCAGTATTGATTGCAAGCGGTATATTGCTTCGCAGGAAAAAAAGTCTGTTTGTGGTCGGCCTACTTGGATTTTCCTTGTATTCATCCACATATTCATTTGTGAACTTTGTGCTGCCTTCTACAGAAGGTAGTTTTGAGAGTACGGAGGATGCTGCTGCATTTTTTACGGATAAGGTGGATATGCCATGTTCTACGGTGTATTTGGCAGGATATTCCGGGCGTCCCCTGAACCTGCAGTTTAAATTGCAGGAACTTAGTGTGGAATCTATAAAAATTGCGACGAATGGATATGAAGTACTTAAGGATTGTAAAGAAAACTCGATTATCCTTTCCGATACGGATAAAGGGTTTGACTATTTTCTGGAAAATTGCTATAAAGTACAATATGAAGCTGAGACGGCTGAGATAGCTGAGGACACGGGAGAAAGCAATAGGCAGCTTCACATTTGGGTTTACGGGTCAGAGCTCAAAGAATATTTAGCCAGCCAAAATATTAAGTTTGTAGAGCGAGAGACGAAAGTAATGCTGGATTTAGAACAGTTTCTGTCTTCCAGCGGTGATAGGGCATTTCAGGGGAACGTGTACTTGGTGCCTGACGAATTAATGTATGGACCGTATATCACTGCTTTTGCGGGGGAGTATCTGGTTACCATAGAAGGAACGAACCTGCAATATGCAGAGTATGAGGTAACAACGGGCGGCGGCATCGGCACGTACGCGGTAGTGCCAGAGGGAAGCTCCCAGTGTGTTCAATACAAGGTGAACCTCCCCTTGAATGGAGTCCAAACAGAGTTCCTGGTACGCAATATCAGTGTGAATAAGCTTGTGACAGTTACAAATGTTATAATAGAGAGAATAACGGAGGCATATGAAGGAGATCTGACCTACCTCTACGATTCAAAACAGGAGTATAGCTGGCAGACCCTTGCAGGGGTACGTCTCTTTGCCCTGGATGGTGCTTATTCCGGCCAGTCCTTAGGCCGGGCCAATACAGGGGGGGCGATTTCACTGACCCGCAATAATCTGATTCCCGGTGAATATGAAATTAAGATTACGGGAGAGTGCCTGGCGGGTGCTTACCTTATGGTTGAAGGGAAGGATATTGCAAGAGAAGCAACCTATATTTCAGATGAGGAGGCTGTGTTTAACCTGCCGGTAGAGGAGCATATGGAAAATGTCACACTTCTATTTAAGAACAGTGGTGTTTTTCCGGAGATGACGATTCAGTATGTAAGTATACAATATAAAGGTATGGATTAATGGATGCTGATAAAAAGCTAAAAAAGAATGATTATATTTGGTCTTATGTCGGATATATTGCAGATATATCCGTCTATGCAGTGCTGACTCCAATTATGACAGTTTTACTGTCACCTTTTGAGTTAGGTTTATGGTATACCTTTATGGGGATTTATTCCTTCATCAATTTGTTGGATAGTGGTTTTTCACCGATTATTCTGCGGAATGCCTCTTATGCCTTGGCTGGAGCGGAGGCTTTTGTAAAAACGGGCTTGCCGCAAATCAAGAAAGATGCAGGGCCTAATTATCCACTTCTTACTTCTTTGTATAAAGCAAACAGAAGGATGCTAACTGTCTTGTCCGGGATTTTTCTTGTATTGTTGCTGTCTTTGGGGACAGCTTATATCTCGTATGTTACAAGAGAAGCTTTTGAGATGAGGTATCTTTATGCCTGGGGGATTTTTGCGCTAGGTGTTACCTGTAATGTTTTTGTAATGGGAGTTCCTGCTCTTCTTAAGGGAACCGGTGCGATTGCAGAGGCGCAAAAGAGCATTGCCATTGGCCGCCTGATACAATTGGTGACATGTCTTATGGGTGTCATACTAGGGTATGGTATACTGGGATTGTCTGTTGGAATATTGACAGGTGCGGTTTCGATTGGCATTATATCCAGTTATTATTGTAGAAAGTTGTGCAAGCCACACTTCATCCATACAGGGAGTATGACCATACGGCAGGTTTTAGACGCCATCTGGTATAACTCTAAGAAACTGTTGATTGTAGCAATTGGAGGATACTGTATTTCTCAGGCGAATACCATGATCTGCTCAACTTTTCTGGGCCTGGAAACAACAGCAAAATATGGTCTGACCGTACAAGCATTTCAGGCGGTGGGCATTATCGCCTTTGTGTTTATGCAGACTTCTTTGCCGGCCATCAGTGTTGGGAAAGTTGTTAAGGATGTAGATAAGCAAAAGAGATTATTGGGGATGGCTGCCGTGGTGTTCGTTATCGTGGATATAGCAGGAAGTGCAGCAGTCCTGGCACTGGGAAACACATTATTGGGATTGATTGGAGCGAAAACACTTCTGCTGCCATTTGTGTATTCGCTGCTTATGGCAATTACCAACTTTCTGGATAAGCACCATAACCTTTTTTCACAGTTTATCGTCTGCGGAAATGAAGTTCCCTTTGTTAAACCGTCGGTTATATCAGGAATTTTGGTCATTATTATATCTGGCCTGACATTAAAGTTTACAAACCTTGGCCTAATGGGACTGGTTCTTTCACAGATGCTTGTACAGGCTGCATATAATAACTGGAAGTGGCCTTATGTTGTGTGCAAAGAGTTACATGTGGGGCTGCTTGACCTCTATCGTTTGGGTGTAAGCCAACTAAAACAAAAGATTTTCGGAAAATAGAAGGGGATATTATGAGGCGAAAGCTAAATGTATTATACCAGGCCAGTGATTTTTATACGCCGATGGCGGGAGTTTCTATGGTTTCTTTATTTGAAAATAACAAGAACTTTGAAAAAATTACAATCTATATGTTGTCGAATGATATGGGAGAGACAAACCGGGTCAAGTTAAAGGAACTGGTAACGGAACATGGTGGTGACTTGATCTTTATTAATACAGAAGCGCTGGATGAAAAGCTGAAAAGCCATGGTGTACCGATGCATAATGGAAGCTATGCGACCTTCTATAAAATCTTCGCGGATGAGTTGGTAGACAGTGATGATAATGAATTGCTTTACATTGATGCTGATACGATTATTCTCCACGATTTAAGCGGTATTTTCGATACGGATATTGAGGACAAGCCTTATGCCATTGTCCGTGTTCCTATGTATAAGGGATATTGTGAAATGATTGGAATGAAGAGCAATCTTAACACGTATCCGAACTGCGGTGTAATTTTATTTAACCGTAAAATTTGGAAGCAGAACGGGTGTACCAACCGAATTATTGCAGCAATGACAAGTGCTGACTCAAATTATTACCGGGCGGCGGATCAGGATATAATGTCACTTGTGATTGCGGAACCAGTCGGGATTCTGGAGGCAAGGTACAATGTAGGACCATCCTGGTACTATATGGGTATCGAAGTCTTTATGGAGATTCACGATGCAACAGAGGAAAACTTCTATGCTGTCAGCACCTTGAAGAAGGCAATGGAGAACCCGGCCATCTGTCACTGTATGGGAGGCCTTTATGGACGTCCGTGGGAGGAAGGTAATTCTCATCCATTTCGCCGTTATTGGGTTACTTATAAGGCTATTTCGCCTTGGAGTGACCAGCCGGAATTGCCCAGGAAAATCACTAAACTGGACAAAGTTCAAGGAGTGCTACATAAGGTGCTGCCACGGCAATTATATGTATTATTCCATCGGACATTGATGAAACGAACTTGTGAAAAACAGTTTCAGGCAGCAAGAAAATAGTTTTTAGTAATTGAGATAGAGGTGAAGTATGGTTTTTAGTTCCATAACATTTTTATGGTTTTTTCTGCCTTGTGTGTTGTTGGGGGGGCGGCTGATCCGGAATATACCGTTACAAAATATCTTTTTGCTCCTGGTAAGCCTGATTTTTTATGCATGGGGTGAGCCAAAATATATTCTGCTAATGGCCTGTTCAATTTCTGTGAACTTTGTAATTGGCTGGATTATGGACAGTCGGGCAGGAGCAGCGAGGAAGATCTGGCTTGCTATTGGCGTAATTGTGAATTTGCTGTTATTAGGGTATTTTAAATACTTTGACTTTCTGGTTGATGCGTTTAATGGGATTTGTGGTTATGCGGTTTTTGAACCCAAGAATATTGCATTGCCAATTGGCATTTCCTTTTATACATTTCAGGTTATGTCCTATGTGATTGATTTGTATAGGGGGGAAATTCGGTTACAAAGAAATCCGCTTAATCTGGCACTTTATGTTTCCTTCTTCCCGCAATTGATTGCAGGACCAATTGTAAAGTATCATGATATTGAACAGCAGATCACAAAACGGAATGTTGCAAGTGAGAAGTTTGCTTGTGGAATCAGGCGATTTGTGTATGGTTTGGCTAAAAAGGTGATTTTATCCAATTGCTTTGCACAAGTGGTGGACCTGTATTTTGACGCTTCGTTTGATCAGTTGGGTACGCTTGCAATCTGGGGGATGATGTTTTTGTACGCCCTTCAAATCTATTTTGACTTTTCGGGATATTCTGATATGGCGGTTGGTCTGGGCAAGATGTTTGGATTTGATTTTATGGAGAACTTTAATTATCCATATCGGTCGTTATCGGTGAGGGAATTTTGGCGCAGATGGCACATTTCCCTGTCGACCTGGTTTCGGGAGTATCTTTATATTCCTTTGGGAGGGAACCGCAAAGGGAACGGCAGAACCTATCTAAATTTAGCAATTGTGTTTTTCTGCACCGGTTTGTGGCATGGCGCCAGCTTTAACTTCATAATTTGGGGCTTGTGGCATGGTGTTTTTCTGATTATTGAACGGAAGTTTCTGGGAAAACTGCTTGATAAGAACCGGTTTAGAATCTTGAATTGGATCTATGTGATGCTGGTAGTAATGGTTGGCTGGGTCTTTTTCAGAGCAGAAAATTTAACAGATGCCTGGACCATTCTGAAAATGATGTTTATACCTGCTGCCGGATACTATAATATTGCAGAAGTATTGGATCGAAAGGTTCTTCTTCTCGCTATTATAGGCTTTATTCTTAGTCTGGGGCTGAAAAAGAATCTGGCTGCGGGAGCTCAGGATGATACAAGCTTCCGTTGGCTGGAAATTGTATTGCTTGGATTCCTGCTGTGGGTGTCAATAATGATGATGGTCAGCAATACATATAATCCATTCATTTATTTTCGATTTTAGGCGGTGATTGCATGAAAAAAAGATATTATGTGCTGATTTTGGCTTTCCAGTTCAGCATTTTTGTTCCAAACTTAATCTATCTTCTAGTTCAGAATAGCGTGGACACGGAAAATAAAGAAAATCGTAAGCTGATAGAATTTCCTTCATTGGATGCATCGAATTGGACAACTTTCCCAGGGAGACTGGATGAGTACATTGATGATCATGCAGCCTTTAAGAATCAGTTAATGTTTCTGAACTCATGGCTGGATATCACTTTGTTTGAACGCACCGGGTCGGATGATGTGACATTGGGAGAGGACAGTTGGCTGTTTATTAAGGGGGAGTCATATACCCAGTACAAAAAGATTGAGGAAATCACCGGTGCGGAATTAGAATTGATTCGTGATAATGTTTTGAGAATGCAGCAGCTTTGTGAAGAACAAGGCAGTCAGTTTGTAATTTTTGTTGCGCCCAATAAAGAACAGGTCTATACGGAGTATATGCCGGATTCTATTAAGAGACGCGAAGGAAAATCTCGTGAGGATATCATCATAGATTATTTAAGGGAAAATACAGATGTCTGTATCCTATATCCTCAGGAGGAACTAGTATCTGCCAGGGATACTTGCGAGGTTTACCTTCAATATGATTCGCATTGGAATCAAATAGGAGCTTTTATCGGGACACAGCAAGTCATGGAGGCAGTGACAGGAACCCGAGAATATCTTGAGAACAAGGAAATTCTGGAAGGAAAGACAACATCAGGAGATCTTGCAAGGCTCTTGAATATGGAAAGTGTATATGATGATGATGTGGAGCTTGGAGTGAGTGAGTATTTTCCAGATGTAGAAGCGCAATTGCAGGAGGAAGACGGTATGAATTATTTTCATCGGTTTACTTCTAACTCAGAAAACTCACAAAAACTGTTATTGATCGGCGATTCTTTTAGTGTAGCAATGCGAAGGTATCTTAGTAAGAATTTTTCGGAAAGTATTTTTGCCAGACGGGAAGTATACAAACCGGAAATGCTTTCGGAATATCAGGCAGATGTGGTTGTATATGAGGTTGTGGAACGTTTGTTGTATTCTTGCCTGAGCCAACACTTGGCGGAGATTACAACAGATAAATAGAAGGCTACTGTGATTAAGAACAAAAGGAGCGTAAGTATGAAGGTTGTCATCTTAGCAGGCGGTTTTGGAACAAGAATCAGTGAGGAAAGCCATTTAAAGCCGAAGCCAATGATCGAAATTGGTGATAAGCCAATCTTATGGCATATCATGAAGCACTACTCCTTCTATGGACATAATGAGTTTGTGATTTGTGCAGGTTATAAACAGCACGTAATTAAAGAATATTTTGCAGACTATTACTTACATCAGAGTGATGTTACGTTTGATTTTACGGAGGATAATAAAATGATTATCCATAACAACGTTGCAGAGCCTTGGAAAGTCACAATCGTGGATACCGGCCTGAATACGATGACAGGCGGACGTGTAAAGCGTATCCAAAAGTATATCGGAGATGAGCCTTTTATGCTTACTTATGGAGATGGCGTATCCAATGTAGACATTTCTAAGCTGGTGAGTTTCCATCAGCAGCATGGAAAGATTGTAACGCTATCTGCTTATAACGTAGGGCAGCGTTTCGGCGTCCTGGATGTTGACCAAACCGGAAAAGTTAACGATCTGCGAGAAAAGTCAAAGGATGACGGAGGCTTAATTAATATTGGTTTTATGGTTTTAAATCCTCAGTTTTTTGATTTTATTGATTCGGACTGTACGGTTTTGGAACAATCTCCGATGCGGATGGCTGCCGGACAAGGAGAACTTATGTGCTATAAGCATGGAGGCTTCTGGCAGTGCATGGATACGGTGCGAGAGAAGACTAAATTGGAAGAATTGTGGGCAGCCGGTGAGGCACCCTGGAAAGTGTGGGAGTAATGACAAGCTTAGACTTTTATACAGGAAAGAAAGTTTTGGTCACAGGTCATACGGGTTTTAAAGGAACGTGGCTTTGCCAGATTCTGCGAATGGCAGGAGCAGAGGTGTATGGTTATTCCCTGGCCCCTCAAACATCTCCCAGCTTATTCAATCTGTCTGGAATGGAAAAGCAAATGCACTCGTGTATCGGAGATATACGGAATCTGGAGAGATTAGAAGGTCTTTTTCAGGAAGTGCAGCCAGAGATTGTGATTCATTTGGCGGCCCAGCCGATTGTACGGGATTCTTATAAAGATCCTGTATATACTTATGAAACGAATGTGATGGGAACCGTTCATATATTGGAATGCGTCCGGAAGAACCCTTGTGTAAAATCTTTTTTGAATGTTACAACTGATAAGGTATATCAGAACAATGAATGGGAATGGGGATACCGGGAGAATGAACCGCTAAATGGATATGACCCTTACTCCAATAGTAAATCCTGTTCTGAGCTTGTTACCAGCAGTTATTTGAATTCTTTTTTTCAGAATGCGGATGTGGCAATTTCGACTGCGAGAGCAGGTAATGTTATTGGAGGAGGGGACTTTTCCAATGACCGTATTATTCCGGATTGCCTACGTGCAGCAACGGTAAAGGATTCTATCATTATAAGAAATCCGAATTCGACAAGACCATACCAGCATGTGCTGGAGTCTCTCTTTGCCTATCTTCTGATTGTAGAAAAGCAGTGGCACGACCATAGTCTGGCAGGAAGCTATAATGTGGGACCGAATGATCAGGATTGCCTTACCACAGGTGAATTGGTAACGCTGTTTTGTAATCACTGGGGGGACGGACAGCAGTGGCAGGATATCAGTGAAGCGAATGCCCCTCATGAAGCGAATTTCCTGAAATTGGACTGCGCTAAAATGAAGCGGACCTTTTCGTGGAAACCAAGATGGGATGTAAGTACGGCAATGAAAAAGGTTGTGGAATGGACGAAAGATTATATGGAAGGCCAGAGTGTGCTGAAGATCATGGAGCGGCAGATTTATGAATATATAAATGAGGTAGGTTGAACGCATGAAGAAAGCAATCGTAACAGGTGCTAATGGATTTGTAGGAAGTAATTTGGTTCGAGAACTGATTCGGCAGGAAGTTCAGGTGCTTGCGGTCGGACATGACAATCGTTTTCAGAATCTTCCGGAGGATGACCGGATTTTGCGGTTATCTCTGGATATGGACGATATTATAGCTTTAGAGGGAAAAGTGAGTCCAGGCCAGTATGATACCTTTTATCATTTTGCCTGGACTGGAAGCGCAGGGGCAGACCGTACAAATGAAACTCTCCAGATGAAGAATGTCCAATGGACCTGTGATTGTATCCGTATGGCACACCAGATTGGCTGCAATAATTTTGTGTGTGCGGGGAGTATCATGGAGAAAGAGGTAATTGCGACGACGTTTGCACAAGGGAATTCGCCGGGGCCGGCTTCTATCTATGGAGCAGCAAAGCTGGCGGCACACTGCATGGCAAAGCCCATTGCAAATCAGGTTGGTATTAACTTGATTTGGGCAGTTATTACCAATGCCTATGGTGAAGGCGAAGTGTCTCCCCGGTTTGTCAATACTACCATCCGTAAGATTATCCGGCAGGAGCCGCTTCAGTTTACTGCTGCAACCCAGAATTACGATTTTGTCCATATAGCGGATGTTGCCAGAGCCTTTTACTGCATAGGAGAATCTGGAAAAGCAAACTGTGAATACCTGATCGGAAGCTCCAATGCCCGCCCTTTGCGCGAGTTTATTCAGGAAATGCAGCAAAGCCTGGCTCCGGACGCGGAGCTTCAGTTTGGAGATATTCCCTTTGCAGGGATCAATATGTCATTAGAAGAATTTGATACTTCTTTTACAGAAAGGGATACCGGATTCAGAGCGGAGATTTCTTTTGCGGAAGGGGTCAAGAGGACAATGCAGTGGCTGCAGGAAGTGGAGGAATAGTTGGATGGTAAAACATTTTGAGTTTCAGGAGACGAATTTTAATGCTGCTTTTTTGATTACTCCTTTTATCGCACCAGATGAAAGAGGGGTTTTTATTAAGGACTATTCAGAGGAGGTGTTTAACCAAAATGGAATCGTGCATGAGCTAAAGGAGGTCTTCTATGCGGTTTCTAAGAAGGGGGTTATCCGGGCAATGCATTTCCAGGTCGTGAAGCAACAGGCAAAATTAGTACGGTGTGTTTCAGGACATGTATATGACGTGATTGTGGATCTGCGGAAAAATTCCCCTACTTTTGGACAGTGGCAGGGATTTGACCTGACATCAGAGAACCACTACATGCTTTATGTACCAGAACACTTTGGACACGGCTATCTGGTTCTGGAAGATTCTATTGTATCCTATAAATGCGCAGAAAAATTCTATGGAGAATACGACAGCGGTATTAAGTGGAATGACCCGGATGTTGCAATTGAATGGCCACTGGCACAGGTGGATCACAAAATTATTCTATCAGAGAAGGACCAGAATCTTCAAAGCTTTCAGGAATATAGGGCACAATTGTAGGGTGGCTTACCAGGTGTGGATTGACCTCCTTTTCGATATACGTTATAATAACCAGGACTTTGGAAGTCTCAGGAAGAAATGATCCAAGGAGGCCGGTGCGGATATGACCCAGATTGCGATGATATTGAAAAATAATTTATTATATAAAATGACACTTATTGTTATGATGCTGTTGACCACAATCCCATTTCTGAATGCGTATATGTCTCCATTTATCCGCATTTTCCTCTTATGGGGGGGCGGCTACATTCTGTATGATTTTGTGACCGGACGAAGACTCTTTAAAAGCCGGTCACTTTTGTTGCTTCTGGGATTCTGCATTGCTTATGCACTTACGATATTCTGGAACCGGGAATGGTACTTTGTGGACAACATGAAAGCTCTGGCTTATATGATCCTGGTGTTTATTCTTTTCTATGGTCATGACCCAAATACCCCGGAAGCAGAGGTCAAGCGAGAAATCCGGATACTGTCACATGTGTTTGTGGCAGGTGCGTTTCTTCTTTCGTTGGTGTGCTTTCTTACCTTTCTGCTTTCGATTAAACACGTATATGAAGTACGGGATACAATTGGTTACCTGGGAATGTGGGATAACCGGCTGTGGGGCTTATACAATGCCAATACAGGCGGCGCATTAAATGTGATCTCAATTTTTCTGACAGGAAGTTTCTTACTGATGGGACCGGGTAAAAAACGCGCGGTTCGCGTCTTCTATATTATAAACTTAGTGCTGCAGTTTTGCTGTCTGGTGCTCACTTATTCCAGAACATCCTGTTATTCGATGATGATCGCATTTGCGGTGGGTATTTATTTTTTGCTGCCGCATTTACGACCGGCACTCGTTTCGATGAAGCGGGGAAAGGCGGCCCTGGTGCGGCTGGCAGCGGCAGGAGTGGTGCTGGTGTCCATCTTTTCGCTAAATGAAATAGTCCGGGCAGGGCTTTCCTATCTGCCCAGTCTGACGCAAAATCTGATCCATATTGGAGAATCGGACTATGAATTTGAACTGACGCAAGAGATGCTGGACCGGATCGAGGGAATTGAGCAGCGGGAGGGAGGGCTTCTTACCGGAAGGCCGATTCTTTGGAAGGCCGGCTGGAAGACCTTTCAATCTTCCCCTGTGCTGGGAGTGACCCGGCTGGGATTGTACGAGCAGACGGTCGGATATCTTTCGGATCCGGACTGGAGTCCTGATCTGAAAGCAGGCGGGGTGCATAATGGGTATTTGACGATACTGATCTCCTCCGGTTTAAGCGGCAGTGTATTTTTACTGGCTTTCTGGGGGATGACGGGCAGGAAGCTCCTGCAGGCGGTCCGCCGCGCGCAAGGTAAGCATACGGTGCCGCTCTTGCTGGGAGGAATCTTTTTATTGATGTTTTTTATCATGGAGGCACTGGAAGCCAGAATCTTATATCAGATGAATATTTTTATGGTAATATTCTGGATGTACTATGGATATATCATGTACTTTGCGGAGAGAGAATGCGATGCAAAAATGGATTGATGGAAGCTGGTTTAAAATTCTATATTTTATCTTAGCCGCCTTCTCCTTTAACAGCCTGATTGCCGGGAGGAGCTGGATGACCTTCTTTTCGGCTGCCATCATGGCTGGTGGTGTTATTTTGCTGTTGTGGCGCTGCCTGCATCTGCGTGAGTACCGGAATATGCCATATCTGGCGGGGTGTATTCTTTTCTGGCTTAGTTATTTGCTTAGTTCGACCATGAATGCTTCCTATGGCATAACAGGGAACCTTAAGGCGCTGCTTTGGATGGCATTTCAATTCTGTTTGCTTTACTGTGGCCGCCAATGCCAGGATTCCGCGAAAAGGGAATTCCGGGTGCTTGAATGGCTGCTTCTGCTTTACCCGGGAATACAGGCGCTGATCAGTTTATTAATGCTGGTTTTTTCTTATGGCGGTGCGGCCGTGGAACGGGGAATGTATATAGGCGTGCAGCTGGGGCGCTTGTGGGGAAGCTATTCCGATCCTAATTATGGCGCGGTTTTGGCGGTGGTGTCGGTTATATTTTCGGTTGCCGCACTTTTAAAAGGGAACCGCACCGGCTGGCTGAAGCGTCTGCATTTCTTTAATATTTGGCTGCAATATTTCTATGTGGTATTCTCCTATTCCCGGACCGGGCAGATTTGTCTGCTGTTAGGAGCTGCCTGCCTGTTCTGGTTCTGGTGCCGGCGGATGGAGAGCTCTCGTCTCTGTAAGATGATGGTGGGAGCCTGTGTTCTGATCCTCTGCCTCGGAGGCGGTCTGGTACGGGAAGGCTATAACCAGCTGCATGTCACCGTATATGCCGCGGCAGAGACCGGTTCCGAAGATGCCCTTCACCGGGAAGAAGAACTGACGGAGGATATAACGAATGGGCGGCTTTCGATTTGGAAGGACGGAATTGCGGTCTGGAGGACAAGCCCGGTCTATGGTATATCTTACCGGAATATTGCTTCCTATCTACAGGAAAATCTTCCCGATTCTTATATGGCAAACAGAGCGATCCCCCTCAATACATTTCACAATGTGCTGATGGATGTTCTGGTGAGCCAGGGTATCGCAGGGATTGTGCTGTTTCTGGGGCTGGCATTCTTTATGGCCCGGAAGGTGATTTGGATACTTCGGGATAGGGGGAGAGGATTTGGTCCGGAAGAACTGGCATTGGCGGTAGCGCTGCTGGTAATCGGCTGTGGTGCGATGTTTTTATCGGATATTCTTTATATCAATTCCCCGACTGCGGTGCTTTTCTGGTGGTGCCTGGGTGGCATTTTAGCCGGAAAAGGAAAAATATAGATTTCCAGGACGAACTATGATATAATAAGTTGCTTATCCCTTCTTAGAGAAAGATTGTAGGGATATACAGATATTTTTTAAAAGGAAATAAAATATGAAACAGTTAAAAGAGCTATTTAATTACCGCCAGATGATCTACAGTTTGGTGAAGAAGGATCTGAGGGGCCGCTATAAAGGCTCTGTCATGGGGTTTATGTGGACCTTTATTAATCCGCTGCTCCAGCTTTTGGTATACAGCATAGTGTTCGGTAAGCTTTTACCGAACAACACTATTCCTAAGTTTTATCTGTATTTATTTGTCGGCTTGGTACCGTGGATATTCTTCTCTTCTTCTCTGAATGTCGGGGCGACCAGTGTTATTGCGTCGAAGGATATGGTGAAAAAGATCTATTTTCCAAGAGAGGTGCTGCCCATTTCTTATGTGACCAGTTCCCTTGTAAACATGCTGCTGTGTTTCCTCGTAATTTTCGGGGTAATGCTGGGATTTGGTATTAAGCCGGGCAATGAGTTCCATCTGAGTGCGCTGTTATATCTGATACCGGTAATATTGGTGGAATATGTGCTGGCCCTGGGCGGGGCAATGCTTACCTCCGCGTTAACCGTGTATTTCCGCGACTTAGAACACATTCTGGGAATTGTGACGATGGCCTGGATGTATGCATGCCCTATTTTGTATCAGCTGGAGCTGGTGCAGAATGCGATGGGAAGATGGTATTACTTATATTTCCTAAATCCAATGACGCCGATTATTATCGCGTTCCGGGATATTTTGTATGAAGGACGTGCTCCACAGCTAAGTACGCTGGTGAATGCGGCTGTGATGGGATTCGTAGTGCTTATAGTTGGTTACCTGGTATTTCGGAAGCTGCAAAAAGGCTTTGCTGAGGAATTGTAATGATGGAAGAGAAATATGCAATCGAAGTAAAGGACATAACGAAAAAGTTCAAAGTGTATTATGACAAAGGCGCACAGCTGAAAGAGAAGCTTTTATTCCGCGGCCGCAACCGGTATGAGGAACGTTGGGTGCTGCAGGGAATCAGCTTTCAGGTGAAGACGGGAGAGGCCATCGGTCTCGTAGGCCACAATGGCTGCGGTAAGAGTACTACCCTAAAGCTGCTGACCCGTATTATGTATCCGGACGCTGGAACGATCGAGATGAGAGGGCGGGTGTCCAGCCTGATTGAGTTGGGGGCCGGTTTTCATCCGGATATGAGCGGCCGGGAGAATATATACATTAATGCGGCTATTTTCGGATTGACCAGGAAAGAAATTGACGAACGGATGGAAGATATTATTGCCTTCTCAGAGTTAGAAGCCTTTTTGGACAATCCTGTGCGCACCTATTCGTCCGGTATGTATATGCGTCTGGCTTTTTCTGTGGCGATCAATGTGGATGCGGATATTTTGCTGGTAGACGAAATTCTGGCAGTTGGAGATGCAAATTTCCAGGCCAAGTGCTTTAATAAGCTGCGGGAAATTAAGACCAAGGGGACGACCATCGTAATTGTGTCCCATTCTCTGGGACAGATCGAACAGATCTGTGACCGGTCCATTTGGATTCATGGGGGGAAAATCAAGGCAGAGGGAACGCCACGGGAAGTGCATCCGGAATATCTGAATTATATGGGAGAGAAGCGCCAGGAGATTGCAGAAAAGGAGCAGGCCCGTAAGGATCAGGACCAGCCCCGTAAGGACAGGGAGGATCAGGAGAACGGCGATTCGGCAGATGCAGGCGGGAATAAGCGTTGGGGGAATGGGTTTGCGCGTATCACCAGGGCAGAACTCCTGAACGCGAAGGATGAACCCCAAAGCGTGTTTGTTACAGGAGAGTCCATGACCCTTGAAATTCATTATCAGGTCAAGAAGAAAGTAGAAGATGCCGTATTCGGAATCGGCTTTTTCCGAAGTGACGGTGTGCAGTGTTATGGAACCAATACCCGGATTGACCAGTTGGCAGAGTTTGCTTTGGCAAAAGACGGGTGTATACGGGTTAAGCTAAATCATGTGGATTTACTGCCGGGAGAGTATTTAATTGATCTAGCAATTGAATCGGAAATCGGTATACCGGTAGACTATTACCGACAGGCGGTAAAAATGGAATTCTATTCGCTTCTCCAGGATGTTGGGGTAAGCCGGGTGGATCATGAATGGCAGCTTGATCATTAGGAGATCGGAGGGGGAATTGTGGGTTTAAGGGGAGTGTTTCAGAAGAATTCAAATGGTGATTTTGGACAGTTAGAGAAAAAGGTACAAAAGCACACGCAGTTGCTAGAGGGAATGGATCAATTGCAAGAAAATGTACGGAACCTGAACGCTTTGGTAGAGGGCCTTCCGCAATTGTACGAGAATGTACGGAACCTGAATGCCTTAATGGACGGTCTTCCGCAATTGTATGAGAATGTACGGAACCTGAACGCTTTGGTAGAGGGCCTTCCGCAATTGTATGAGAATGTACGGAACAATAACCATTTGTTGGAAGTTCTCGTTTCGCAATCACAAATGCATGGTGTAAAAATTATGCGTCTGGAAAAGCAGAAAAAGCAACAGGATAGTATCTCCTTAGAGCAGGCAGATTCTTCGACAACGGGAGCTGCGGCGGCACCTGTGCAAGACGGGGATGGGGATTATGGGCAGATTGATTACTTTGACTTCGAAAATTACTTTCGTGGGACAAGAGCGGCGGTAAGACAAGCGCAGATGCAATATCTGCCCTATTTTGAAAATTGCCGGGATGTTGTAGATTTGGGATGTGGGCGGGGTGAATTTCTAGAAATACTCCAGGAAAATAAAATAGGTGCTGTTGGCGTAGATTTTTATCCGGAATTTGCAGACTATTGTAATGAGCAGGGATTCACGGCGGTGTGTGAGGATGCGATTTCCTATCTGGAACATTTGGAGACTACGGATGGCATTTTTGCCGGGCAGTTAGTGGAGCATCTCACCACATCTCAGTTGATCCGTTTATGCGAGCTGTCCTATGAAAAGCTGGAAAAAGGCGGGTATGTGATTTTGGAGACACCCAATCCGTTTTCTTTATCCATTTATACCCATGCCTTTTATATAGATCCTTCTCATGAAAAACCGGTGCATCCGTATACTCTGAAGTATTTTCTGGAGAAGGCGGGATTTCGCAGCATACAGACACTTTATACACCGAATAGCCGAAGGGATATAGAGATACCACCCATTGTAAGCGATTCCATTCAAAATCTGGAAGAATTTAATGCAGTTATGAAACAGGTCAGCGAAGTCCTTTTTGGTAGTCAGGATTACGCAATGATTGCGCGAAAGTAGGAGGATCATGTGTGAAGATTGTTCAATTGCTGCCGACCATTTCTCTGGGAGACGCAGTTAGCAACGATGCGATTGCGCTGAAGCGTGCTCTCCGGAGCATAGGATATGAGACAGGCATCTATGCAGAGAGCATGGATGTGCGGCTGCCGGAAGGGGTGGCAAAGCATGTAGGGGAAATGCCTGCCCTTAGAAGATCTGACGCGATCCTATACCATCTGTCTACTGGAACGAGACTTAATTATGAACTTGCCCAAAGCCGGGCGCGGAAAATATTGATTTATCACAATATTACACCGCCGGAATATTTGCGGCCTTATAATGCAGAAGTGGCGAAGCTATGTGAGGAGGGATTAGACGGAGCCAGGTTTCTGGCAGATAAAGTGGATTATTGTCTGGCAGTTTCCGAATGGAACCGCCAGGATCTCTTAGAACTGGGGTACCGCTGTCAAATCGATGTACTGCCCATCTTAATCCCCTTTAAGGATTACCGGCGGAGAGAGAACAGCGATGTGATCTGCCGCTATCAGGGGACTGGTACCAATATTTTATTTACAGGGCGTATAGCGCCGAATAAATGCCATGAGGATTTAATTGCATCCTTTTATCACTTTAAAAAATACTATGATCCCAAAGCCCGGTTGTTCCTGGTGGGATCATATTGCGGAATGGAAGCCTACTATGCTAAGCTTGTGGCCTACGTAAAAGCCTTGGGGGTAGAGGATGTATTCTTTACCGGTCAAGTGGGTTTTGAGGAGATTCTTGCTTATTACCGTGTGGCCGATGTATTCTTGTGTGCAAGTGAGCACGAGGGATTTTGTGTGCCTTTGGTCGAAGCCATGTATATGGGCGTGCCGATTGTCGCGTATGACAGCAGCGCCATTGCCGGGACTCTCGGCGGCAGCGGCATCTTGATGAAAGAAAAGAAACCGGAAGCAGTGGCAGGGATGCTGTCACGGCTGACTTGTGACCAGAGGCTGCGTCAGGATGTGGTACAGAATCAATATTTGCGGCTTAAGGACTTTGACGAAGATAGGATACAAAAAAAATCCCTTTTATACCTGACGGAATTTTTTAATAAAGACGCTGGAACAATAAAATAGCCGAGGACAAGGAGTACGGATATGGCGGACACAATAAAACCAATTAATGTAGAAGAAATCATGGGACAGATACGTGCGGAAATTGAGGCGAAGGGATATAATGACAGCCTTTTGAGCTTTCAGGATGTAGACGGCAGTTCGATCCTGCGGGAAATGCAGTATGCAGAGGAGTTCGATATCGGGGAGATGGAACGGGAAGTGGAATTGGCGAACCACCGTGTTAAAATTGCCTGGTATCATCAAGTGGAAGGCAATCCGCTTGCTGTCTTTGTGAAGAAAGTAATCCGTAAGCTGACCAGATTTTTTGTTATTCCGATTGTCGAGGAACAGAACCTGTTTAACCATTCAACCGTACGCGCGATGAATCAGATTCTGGCGTATGTTAAGCAGCAGGAAATTGTAATTGGAGAGCTCCAGAGTAAGTTGGATCAGATTCAGAAAGAAAAAAAATAGAGGGACATAAGTGAGAATTATACAAGTTTTAACCACGGTATCTTTTGGTGATGCGGTGAGTAATGACGCGCTTGCCCTTCAAAAGGCACTGCGAGAAATGGGATACGATACAGATATTTATGCGGAGCATATAGATCCCCGGCTAGAAGAGGGGCGGGTAAAGAAGATCAAGGAGCTTTCGGGCTTAAAGAAGAAAGATGTGGTAATCTATCACCTCTCCACGGGAACCGAGCTAAATTATGCGGTGGCAAAGTATGAAGCCAGAAAAATTCTGGTCTATCATAATGTGACCCCGCCACATTTTCTAGCGCCTTATAAACCATACAAGGCAAAACAGTGCCAATATGGTCTGGATGGGGCAAGATATCTTGCCGATAAAGTGGATTACTGCCTGGCAGACTCCGAATGGAACCGGCAGGATCTGTTAGCGATGGGGTATCCATGTAAGATCGATGTATTACCTATTATGATTGCTTTTGAAGATTATGCAAAGAAACCCAATCAAAAAATTGTACAGAAATTTAAAGGAAAAGGTACGAATATCCTGTTTACAGGCCGCGTGGCGCCGAATAAGTGCCATGAAGATCTGATCACTTCCTTTTACCTGTACAAAAAGAATTACAATCCGGATGCACGCCTGTTTCTAGTGGGCTCCTATTCGGGAATGGAAGAGTATTACTCCCGGTTATTGAGCTATGTAGAACAGCTTGGTGTACAGGATGTATATTTTACAGGACATATTAGTTTTGAAGATATGCTGGCATATTATTATGCGGCAGATTTGTTCTTGTGTGCCAGTGAGCACGAAGGCTTTTGTGTTCCCTTAGTGGAGGCGATGTATTTTGACGTACCGATTATCGCTTATGATAGTACGGCAATAGACTGGACCCTGGGGGGCAGTGGAATTCTGATGCCGGATAAGACCCCGGCGCTTGTAGCAGGAATGATGAACCGCCTGTTGACAGATCAGGAGCTGCGGGAAGATGTAGTGGAGAATCAGCGGATCCGCCTAATGGATTTTGACAGGGAAACGATTCAGGCGCTCTTTAGGCAGTATATTGAGAATTTTTTGAAAGGGTAGAAACTGTGAAGAAGAAAATTGGCTTTGTGGTTCAGCGCTATGGTCTTGAAGTAAATGGCGGAGCGGAATTGGAGTGCCGTCTGTATGCGGAGCGGCTGCAGGATGAGTATGAAGTGCATGTTTTGACCAGTAAAGCGATTGATTACATGACCTGGAAGGACGAATATACCCAATCCGAAGAATGGATCAATGGTATTTGGGTAAAGCGCTTTTCAGTAGGCCATTCACGTAGTAAAAAGGCTTTTGATGCGATTAATGGAAGGTTTATGAGGGGAGAGCTAAAAGCCGAAGAAGAGGTATCCTGGATAGAGGCCCAGGGACCGTATCTCCCGGAACTCCTTGCATACTTAAAAGAAAAGGAAACCGAGTATGCCGCTTTCTTGTTCTGCACGTATTTATATTACCCCACCTGTATGGGTGTAAAGGTATTGCCTCACAAAGCAATTACAATCCCTACTGCTCATGATGAGCCCTTTTTGCGCATGGGAATCTTCCATGACGTATTCCAGTCACCCCGGGCGATCTTTTATAACACGGCAGAAGAAAAGGCATTTATTGAGAAGAAGTACCAGAATGAAGGAATTCCCAACGAAGTGGGGGGCGTAGGGATTGAGGTACCCGGAGAAATTTCGGCGGAGGCATTTCGTGAGAAATATGGTCTTGCGGATTATATGCTTTATGTAGGACGGATTGACGAGGGCAAGTCTTGCGATGTATTATTCCGGTATTTTATCGAGTATAAAAGGCGTAATAAGAATTCTATGAAGCTGGTTCTGATGGGAAAGAGTGTTATCGAAGTTCCGCAGGATGAAAACATTGTAAATTTGGGTTTTGTGAGTGAAGAAGATAAGTATAATGGAATGGCCGGTACTCAGATGCTGGTACTGCCATCGCGGTATGAAAGCCTGTCCATGGTGGTTCTGGAATCGATGGCATTGTCTGTGCCGGTGGTGGTAAATGGGGGCTGTGATGTATTGCAGGGACACTGCAGAAAGAGCAATGCCGGACTATATTACACAAATTATTTTGAATTTGAAGCTGCTGTGAATTACCTCCTTACGCATAAAGAAACGAGGAGCAAAATGGGTGAGAATGGAGTGGCCTATATACGGGAAAATTACCGCTGGGATGTAATCATGAATAAGCTCAAGCGGTTAATCCGAGTGGTAGAGGGCGGATCCGAAACAGTGTGGGAGGAAAAGCAATGAAAAGACTTGGGTTCGTAATTCCATGGTTCGGCGAGAAGATACCGGGCGGCGCCGAGATGGCGCTTAGAGGGCTGACCAGCCATCTGGCGGAATCCGGAATGGATCTGGAAGTATTGACCACCTGTGTTAAAGAGTTTTCTTCCGATTGGAATGTAAATTTTTACCCGGAGGGGGAGGATCTGGCAGGAAATGTCCGCGTGAGGCGTTTTCCCGTAAGGCTACGGAATACGGAAGCGTTTGATGCCGTAAATTACCAATTAATGCAGGGGCAGCGGCTGAGTGCGGAGGAAGAGCGGATCTATACCGGCGAAATGGTAAATAGTCCCGCCTTGTACCAGTATCTATATGAGCGCCAGGAGGAATATGCCTTCTATGTTTTTATTCCCTATATGTTTGGAACCACCTATTATGGCGCCCAGATCTGCCCGGAGAAATCGGTATTGATTCCTTGCCTGCACGATGAAAGCTATGCGTATATGAAAGTTTTCCGTAAAGCATATTCTCATGTGGCGGGGATGATTTTTCTTGCGAAGCCGGAGGCAGATCTTGCGCACCGCTTATATAATCTAAGCGAGGTGCGTGCGGAGGTATTAGGTATAGGAATCGAGACGAATATTACGGGAGACTCCGTGCGGTTTCGCGAGAAATATGGAATCGGGAGCCCCTTTATGCTATATGCCGGCAGAAAAGATAAAGGTAAGAATGTACACACGTTAATCCGCTATTTTATGGAATATAAGAAACGGAATTCCACGGATTTAAAGCTGGTGCTAATCGGAGGCGGCGAAATAGAGATACCCAAGAAGAGCAGAGGAGACATTCTGGATCTTGGTTTTGTGCCGATTCAGGATAAGTATGATGCATATACGGCGTCCCTTTGCCTGTGCCAGCCATCCCGGATGGAGAGCTTTTCTCTGGTCATGATGGAGAGTTGGATTTGCCGCCGGCCGGTTTTGGTACATGGAGGGTGTGAGGTTACCGCTTACTTTGCGAAAGTCTCGAATGGGGGACTTCACTTTAAGGACTATTTTGAGTTGGAAGGCTGTCTGCAGTATTTTGAAAGTCATTCCGAGAAAGCCGATATTATGGGGGAGAATGGAAGACGTTTCGTACTTGAGAATTTCTCTTGGGATGTTATTGTGGCGAAGTATCGAGCATTCTTTGAGGAACTGTCGGCAAACGATTCGTAGGAGGCATTATGCTGGAACTGTTGTTATTGTTATTGGGAATTGGTGCCTGTTTTGTAGTCATGGCGGTTGTCTACACAGAAGACGGCATAAAATGCGCGGTGCTTTCAACGGCACTTTATTTTGCGTTATATATAGTGGTTAGTGCCGTGCTTTTCTGGGTGGATTGCTTTAGTATACGGGCAGCGCAGACCGTTTGTCTGATCCTCGGCGGAAGCGGCGCCGTATTTCTTATTATAAAGAATAAGTTTTCTTTGCGCGCGGTACGGTTTCCTGGCCGGCATTACTGGATTCCATTGCTGACCGTCTGCCTGGTCCTGCCCCTGGTGATTGTGAAGTTCGGCTTCTTTGGAATGGGTCAGGACGAAGGTGTCTACCAGACGCAAGCCATTAATCTCATGTATGGAGTGACGGAAAACCAGCAGGACATTTCGGAGTATGAAGATATCCCCTCGGAACAAGGGCAAAAGGATTTTATGAGGCGGGTTCAGGAACGCCTGTTAGGGTTTTACACAGGGACGGAGTTTGGCGAGTTTCCAACGTATACGGAAGAGGATTGGTTAAGTCCGTTATCCGGTATCTTTCATGGAATTCCCAATTTTCCTGCCGTGCTGGCATTAAGCGGAAGGATACTGGGGCTTAGCGGGATGTCTGCGGTTCAGACCTTGTTCTGGATCTGTGCTGTCTTTGCAGTATATATGACCGGCAGGAATTTGCGATGGAAGAAGAGTACCTTGCTGCTGGTTGGAATTTTGACTGCCGCATCTCCGATTATTGTCTGGACGGCTAAATCAGCACTCACAGAGACTTTTCAGGTGCTTCTGATTAGTTTGTTCTTGTATTTTATGACTGAGCGCCGGCGGTGGTCACCCTTGGGGGCAGCCGCAGCCATCGTCACATTTTCATTTTTTCATGTAACGGCCTTTGTATATATGCCTTTGTTTGTAGTTTTGTTTTTTCTGACCTATATCCTGAATAGCAGGCGGGTAAACCTGTTGGCCGGTATGGTCAGTGTCCTGGGATTTGGAATTGGATTAACCATGATGGCATGTGTGAGCCCACGCTACACCTATATGAATCTGGGAAAGTCGCTGTATAGTATCATTCCTTTTATGAATGATCATAATTGCCTGAAGATTGTGTGGATTGTCGTGGCTCTTTGCGCTTCTTTTCTGGGTGCCTTTTATTGGGGCGGCTGGCGAAAGCGTTTGAAGAAGTTCTTAAAATTACCGGCGTGCGCATGGCTGGTCAGGGTAGTAATTCTTGCGTTGCTTTTGTGGCAGATACGAGTGTTGATGAAGGATGTAATTGCGGAGGGAGGCATACTCCAGGAGCTGCAGAGCCTTACCCTATATGCCTTTTCTTGTTTGACTGGTTTTCTGGCCTTGCCGGCTGCCTGTATAGGATTATTGCTGCACCCGGAGTGGATTCTTGCCGACACAAGGAAATTGACGATAGGAGGGGCATTTTTATACTGCATCTTATTCTACTCGGCATTTCTTACGTCTCACGTGTGGGAATATTATTATTATGCCAGGTATCTGGCACCCTATATTCCGGTGTTGATACTTTGCGCGGGAATGGTGCTGGACTCCGTAAGAACCCGGATCAAGGTAGCGGTACTGGCGGTCAGTATGGTGGTTCTGGCACCCTTTGAATATGTATTGATGACACAGCAGGATGATACGCATATGCCATGGGATGTTGTGGAAGAAATTGCCGCAAAAATTGGTGAGGAAGACGTTGTCCTGATGGATGATGAGATGATGCGGATTCTGTATCTGCCGATTCGTGCGATAACCGGTGCCAAAGCCTATCCCTGCTTTGAAAATGTATTGGAGCAGGCTGAGTACTATTTGCCGGAAAACGGAGAGGTATACTGTCTTGCGGACGGAGCTCTGGAGCTCCTGTTTGATGAGGGCAGTGTGTGGTGTCGGAGAGATTATCAAACTTCGTTGGATCTTAATGAGGATCACGGCTCCTATATTCCGCTTCCGCTGAATTTTACCAAGAAAATGGAGCAGGTGGTTCTATACCGCTACAATAGTGGCGCCGATGCTATGGAAGAACCATAAAAGAAAGGAAATATTAAGAAAGAAAGCACTAGATTGATTCACTAAAAAATGTTACAATATTATACTGTAGTCGTCCTCCGCATGAGGGAAGGGACTATGGAATTCCTTACAGCAAGATGAGATACAAAGCACGATGCATAATGGCCGTGCAAGAAAATTGGGCTGCTCGAAAGTATAGTAAAGAAAAGAGTGATAGGAGGAGTTAGCGGAGTGAAAAGAGTGAAATGGGGGGTAATCTTTTTAGCGGTTACATTACTGGCCGGTGTACCGGCGCAGCCGGCATGGGCTGCAGGTGAAACAGAGACTTCGATATATGCGGAGTCGACGGCTGCGGAGAGTACGGAGAATTTAATGTCAGATCCCGCAGAGATGACAGATCCTGCAGATATAACAGACGCTCCGGAAGTAACCGATACTACGGAAATGACAGATGTCCAGGACGAGCCGGAAGAAACTGTGGCGGCGGCGGAGGTTTTGTCGGAAGCAGCCGTTCAAAAGACCTTGATGGCTGGGGAAACCGAGATACGTGCGTTTGTAGAACGCCTTTATCAGTTATGCCTGGGGCGTGGCGCGGATTCCGTGGGGCTGAATGATTGGACCTCCTCTTTGCAAAATAAAACAAAGTCAGGTGCCGAGGTGGCGGCGGGCTTTATTTTCAGCCAGGAATACATAGCGAAAAAGACAAGTGACGAGGCCTACGTAGAGATGCTGTACCGCGTGATGCTTGGCCGTAATTCGGATGCAGCCGGTAAGCAGGACTGGGTGAACAGGCTTTACAACGGGCATAGCAGACAGGGGATATTTGCCGGATTCGTATATTCCACAGAATTTACTTCTATCTGCGCATCCTATAATATTACACGGGGAGATTACAAATCGGATGATATCCGGGATAAGAACCCGAATGTAACAGCCTTTGTAAGCCGCCTGTATAGAACCTGCCTGAACCGCAATCCGGATGAAACAGGTTTGAAGGATTGGATCACGCGTCTGTTAAATGGAAATATGCAGGGGGGGATGGTAGCATGGTCTTTCCTGAACTCGAAAGAGTTTATCGCGAGAGGAATCAATAATAGCGATTTTGTGGACGTCCTGTATCAGGTATTTTTAAACCGCTCGGCGGATGCCACCGGTAAGAAAGACTGGGTGGATGCGTTGAACAGCGGCATGTCACGTATGTGGGCAACCGGTGGCTTCGCGGGATCGCAGGAGTTCCAGAAGCTTTGCGCCTCCTACGGCATTCAGGCAGGCAGCGTAACGTCCACGGAAGCCAGAGACCGGAACCGTGGTATGACTGCGTTAGTGAACCGGTTTTATACGGAGGCATTAAAGCGGACGCCGGGGGCGAGTGACTTGAATTACTGGACCCAGAGACTTCTGGATAAGTCGGCCAGTGGTTTGGATCTGACGCTGGGATTTTTTATGTCCAATGAATATCAGAATAAGAAGACTTCCAATGCACAGTTTGTAACCGATTTGTATGCGTGCCTGTTAGGGCGTACCCCGGATACGGCCGGTTTGAATAGTTGGGTGAGTGCCCTGAATTCCGGCACTTCCAGACAGGCCCTCTGTACCCAGATTGTGGAGTCTGCGGAATTTCAGAAGCTTTGTAATCAGCTGGGAATCCTGCGGGTCGCAAATGGCTGGGCGGATGGAACCTATTATTATCAAAATGGTCAGAAATTAAGTGGCTGGCAGACGATTGACGGCGCCAGGTATTATTTCAATCCCGCCAATAGCAGTGCGAAGCAGACCGGTTGGGGATATGTAGATGGCTATAAGCTGTATTTTGGCAGTAATGGTATATTAGTAACCGATCTGGAAAGCATAATTGGTATGCAGTCCTCCTATGTGCTGAAGGTTAATAAGCAGGCAAACGTGGTGACGGTTTATGCCAAAGATGGCAGTAATGGTTACATTATTCCGGTAAAATCCTTTATCTGTTCTACCGGAGAAGCAACGCCATTGGGAGTTTTTAGTACACCGAACAAGTATCGTTGGCATGAACTGATGGGACCCTGCTGGGGACAATGGTGTACCAGAATTAATGGTGGTGTTTTGTTCCATTCGGTATTTTACAATTCGTATAACAATAATATGAATTTATCCATCAGTGCTTATAATAAGCTGGGAACGACCGCCTCTCATGGATGTGTAAGACTGAAGGCCGGAGATGCAAAGTGGATTTACGATAATTGCAGCCTTGGAACCACCGTAACTGTGTACAATAGTTCTACTCCGGGCCCGTATGGCAAGCCCACTGCTTATAAGCTGGCTTCCTGGCATTCCTGGGATCCGACTGATCCGACGGCTTATTATAAATGCCAGCAGAATGGCTGCCATTAAGCATTCTGTAAAGAGAATTAAAGAGCACTTAAAAAGAGGCAGGCCCGATTGGGTCTGCCTCCAGTGATAAAATGTTTTCGATATTCGAATAAAAGGAGGGTGGAAGGGATTATAAAAGATCGGGAGAAAGTCAAGAAAATTGCCGCATATGGATTGAGTATTCTTCTGCTTGCTGCTTATATAGGGATTCTATTCAGTGCGAGGAATCCGCAGGTATCTTTGGAGTAC
>Ga0153929_1000153_pt1 | contig 28626 bp, 29 predicted proteins | sample TSNJ013MetaG_FD_104689 | JGI IMG/M metagenome (GOLD analysis project Ga0153929, IMG submission 104689) | Attine ant fungus gardens microbial communities from New Jersey, USA - TSNJ013 MetaG | ecosystem: Host-associated > Fungi > Mycelium > Unclassified | place: USA: New Jersey, Wharton State...
ACTGTTACCTTCCACGGCTCCGACATGTTCGAGTGGACGATCGTTCTGCCGCCGTCCGTGAAGTCAAATGTAACATCCGAACCATGCAGATAATAGTCAGCAATATACTCTTTAATAACATAACCCTTGTACCCGCAGCAGATGATAAACTCGTTGAACCCAAACGCCGAAAACCCTTTAAGTATATGCCATAGAATCGGACGCTCGCCAATTTCGATCATCGGCTTCGGACGCAGGTGTGATTCCTCGCTTATGCGCGTCCCTAAACCACCTGCAAGTATAATTACTTTCATTGGCTGCCTTCCCTCCTTATCTACAGCAATTGCAGAAATGATACGGAATAATAGAACTCTGTTATTTGCTGTATGCGTTTGCAAATGCCGTATTTGATTATCTGGACTCAATAATATAAGATATGCAAACGCAACTGTTTTGGTGCATCAACAAAAGGCTCGCAGGTGTGTTTTTCTTGAAGTCCAGCTGCACGCACTAAATATCAATATTACAATCCAGCATCATACATATCAAAAATACCATCGCTGCCACTGTTTGTTTCCATGTATGTACGAAAGGAGGCCTTGCTTTTTTCACAAATTGAGGGAACACAGGCTACCCTTATTGGGCCGCCATATGGATAACGATTTCCGGGGTCGCCTCCACAAACGCTGCCCACAGTGCGTCAAAATCACGGATATCCCCGATTATCGAACGTACTTCCGGCTTGCAAAGATCAAACAAATTTTGCTCGTTTAACGGCCTCAGCGCATATCCGGTTACCTCCGCTGCCACGAGCCTTTAAACCCGGTATGTCCGGTGAGGAATACCCGCTTATAAGGTGTTAATAATTTTAGTTAAGGCTGTAATTTGGATGTCGGGAATCGGATGGTTAGAAAGTGAAGGTATGGAAATAGGATGGATAACATTTCAAATACAATAAGTGAACTGGATAATATATAATTTTGTATTTTCAAAAAATATGTTGTCTTATAAAAGAAAATTTGATAAAATAAACATAGGTGTTGTCATAACGGGTAGGCGGCTCTCCATCGTATTAACGATTTTGGGAATTGTCGTGACAATTCTTGTTGCATTTATCAACCATACAAAAAAGTGACCGCCCAGCCAAAGGTAAGGTCACTTTTTTAAAGGATTTTATTACTTAGGGCTAACCGTCTATCGACAGCACCTTTTCTAATATTATAATAACAAACCTTAATGGAAATGTCAATTATTGAGATAGATAATCAGGATCGAAAGGTAAATTATCCTTATTACCAGTACACTTTCGTATCTCAAATATTTTTCTCTCTATCCACAAAGCGTTGGAAATATCGTCGGGTTTTCCACATCCTATAAGCAAAAATATGCTGGCTGCAACAGCATTTCCCTATGGGCTTCAAGTGCGCTGAAACTTTCACTTGACGATGAAGTGAAAGAAGTGATAGAAAATTCAAAGCAAATGGGGAAAATAAAATTTTATATAGAATTAGCAAAATAAGAATTTATGGAGGAACATAAAATGGCATGGGATTATGCAGAATTATCAAAGATGGCAAAAGCAAATGGCGGCCCTGAAAAATTGGCTAAGCAAGAATTGATTCAAGGGATTAAAGATTATGATGCGGCCCATGCCGAAGCACATTCTGATATTATAAATATAAGAAAAATTACAGACAATAAAAAGGAATATATAGACTTGCTATTGCTGGCCGACGAGCAGGAAGATATGATAGATAAGTATCTTGAACGTGGTGAAATGTTCGTTTTGGATGACAACGGCATAAAAGCCGAATGTGTGATCACACAAGAAGGTTATGGTGTTTACGAGCTTAAAAACATTGCTGTTTTACCTGATTGTCAACGAAAAGGCTATGGAAAAAGCCTGATAGAGTTCCTGTTTACCTCTTACACTGATTGCAGCACTATGCTTGTTGGGACAGGTGATGTTCCCTCTGCACTTACTTTTTATACTAAATGTGGTTTTACGGAATCACATCGAATAAAAAACTTTTTTATAGATAATTATGACCACCCAATGTTTGAAGAGGGAAAACAACTGGTTGATATGGTTTATCTGAAATGGGAGCGATAAATTCCTATATTATTATATGTATTCAGGTTGGATACAGATTTTATGTTAAGCAGTTATGTAACTGTAGATTATTCTTAGGAGGTGTCTCATATGCAGGGCTATTTTGTGATTATTGCATTAGCTTTATTGATTTTTTGTGTTTTATTTCGAGTTCGGCAGATGAAAAAATTCGGAATCAAGGCATTTCATTTTGGTAAAATTGATAAAAAGGATTTTTTAATTCCACCGTTTGTTTTTATATATTTTTACTTAGTCATAGCAAATACATTTAACCTGCCCAAAATTGGGGCAATTTTGACTTACAGCTCTGTTGCCGCATGGATTGGTGCTGCACTTTGTATTCTTGCGCCCGCCTTGTTCCTTTGGGGAATGGTTTCATTCGGAAAGAGCTTTCGAGTTGGTATAGACACCGAAAAGCCTGGCAGACTTGTTTCCACGGGAGCATTTTCGATAAGCAGAAACCCTCTTTATGTCGCTTTCTTTATGATTTTGACCGGAGTTTTTTTGATTTTCCCCACATGGATATTTTTTGCGTATCTTGTTGCAGGGCTATGGCTTATTGACCGTCAAGTTTGCCTTGAGGAAAATTCACTTAGAAATATCTATGGTACGGAATACGATGATTATTGTAACAAGGTACGACGTTACATCTAACAAACTAGTTTCCAGATTTGCGGCATATAACTTGGGTGCCGGTAATATTACCGGCACCATATGGGAACAGGGATTTGACATTGAAGGTGTTGTTATGCTTATGGAAATCTATGTTTTTATTGTTTGCTAATCCCTTTGATTATTAATGGATTGAGTACTATTATAATGGGAAACAGTAAAATCATTATTCTTTTCATTATCATAATTTTTATGACAAGAATGTTTCCGGGCAATGGTTTTACCAATCATATTATGCCTTGGAATATACTGAAACAAATGAGTATTATTGATACGACATCGGGTGGAAATGATCTGAGAATGACCGTAATGTAAATCGTGTATTTATGACAGGGGCAAACCCGATGGTTTTGACGGTTGAGAAGCTGCGTAATTTGTTTATTACAATTAAGCAATATCTTCCCGAAGTAAAAACCATCGGCGGATTTGCCAGAATTACCGACCTTATTCCTAAAAGCGTTGAAGAATTGAAAGAACTTCATTCATTGGGATTAGACGGTATCAGCATTGGTACGGAAACAGGCGATGATGATGTGCTTGCATTTATGAATAAAGGAAATACCGCCGCGCAGGCCATTGAGCAATGCAAGAAGCTCGAAGCTGCTGATATAAGCTACAATATCGTATATCTAACAGGTCTTGCAGGCTTTGGAAAAGGCGAAAAAAATGCTTTGGAAAGTGCAATGGTATATAATCAAATCAAACCTCACAGTATCAATATAGTGGCTTTAACCATTTTTTCAGAGTCAGCCTTATACAAAGAAATTCAGCTTGGCACCTATGCTGCCGAGGGAGAATTGGAAAAGCTGTTTGAGTTAAAGGCCTTTATCAGCAGCTTAGAAATACCCACCATAGTTTTTGCCAATACGATTTCAAATGCAGCCCCCTTTACGGGGGAATTTCCCCGTGATAAAGAGCAAATTGTCAGTATGCTGCAAAAAGTAATTGACAGTTCTGACGAAGAGGAGCTTCAGCGATACCGTAACAGTATTCGGCATCTGTAATGTTTAAGATGAGGAGGATGGATATGCACTTTACAGGCAGGACCTGGCGACCACCCTATGAAGCTCATTCAGTAATCATACAGGTTGCTTCTGGCTGCACTTATAACAAGTGCAAGTTTTGCAGCCTGTACAAAAATGAGTGCTCTCGCATGTCGCCAATCGAAGAATTTGAAGAAGATTTAGCGGAGATAAAAACCTATCAGCCTTATGCCCGAAGGATATTTTGGACAGGAGCCAATCCCTTTGCAATGGATTATAACAATCTCAAACGGAGAGCCTTGACTGTGCGGGATTACTTGATTAAATGCCAAACTATGGCTATGTTTGCGAGTATCAGAGATATAAAGAATAAAGAAGTATGGCAGCTTAGAAAACTCAAGGCAATGGGGATAAACGGACTTAGCATCGGTGTGGAAAGCGGTGATGATGAAACACTTGTTCTTGCAAACAAAGGTTATACATCTGAGGACATTTTGGAGCAATGCCGAAAACTTGATGAAGCAGGTATTGAATACTATTTTGTTTATATGACAGGACTTGCCGGCAAGGGTGGTGGATACCGAAACGCAATCAATAGTGCAAAACTGTTTAGTCAGTTAAACCCTTATTTCATATCTGTAGATTCGCTCACTCTTTTTCCTGATACAGAACTTTACAAAATGGAAAAACAAGGATTATTTGTATCTGCCGAAGAAAAGGAACGTATTGGTGAGTTGCAGGCACTTATTAATAACCTGCAGATTCGCACTCATTTGTTTGCTGACACAATTTCAAACTTTACACCCGTGACGGCATATCTGCCGTATGACCGTGAAAAGGTTATTAACAAATTACAATATGTTCTGGACACTACTGAAGAATCAGAGATGCAAATATACAGAAAGAATTTAAAATCGTTAGGATAGGATGATGTTTCATATGCTTTTAGATAGGATCTCTTCAAATTTTGCCACTTTTATTTGCAGCCCTATCATAATGTCGAGCGCCGCCTTATGCAGATTCGGGTCATGGCTGGCGGTGCATTTTGCATCGACAACAATCGGAGTTTCCGGCTGTGCCGTCTTTGCGAGTACGGCGTTTGAGATAACACATATATTCGATACAAGTCCCACGATTTCAATCCGTTCAAAAGATGTCGCCTTCAAATACTCATATAACTCATCAGAACCAAATGTTCCCTTGTAAAAGCGCTTATCTCCTTCCTGCATCAGTTTCGCAGTTTCACCGTAAAGATCGTGTCCTGTGGTTCCCTTGATGCAGTGCGGTACGGCCAAATTTTTTCCTTCCTGTGTTTTCAGGTAATTCGAACTATGAGTATCAAAGGTGAATAGGATAACATCGCCTTTGGCGCGATACTTTTTGATTTTTTCCGCAATCAAAGAGTCAAGCAGCTCTGCGCCTGAAAATCCGAGTGAGCCTGATACAAAATCATTCTGATAATCAACTACAATCAAACATCTTTGCATATTTTTACCCCTTTCAGTTCATATAGTTTGTAAACTTAATACAATACGCATAATCACTGCTGTTTTTTACTATCATCATCCCATGCTTTGCACCATTTTTCCCAATAGATATTGAATTTATCATTGTTTGCACACACACAAGCAATACCGAGTCCTATCACAATCCAGGGAAATGCTGCCGTTACAAAATCATACATTTTATTTCCTCCTGTTCTATTCTAATTGCCTCAATTAATTCTGATTTACTAAATTATATCATGGATAAATGCAAAATAATAGTATAAACTGCTTCCCTAAATTTATTCAGTAAATTTATTCGTCTCGATTTTCTTTACCAATGACCATATTCTCAAAAAATATGGTATGATGGATTAAATAATTAAACCATAGTTGGCGAGGTGAATAAATGGATTCGCATAATATTTCAGATAGATTAAGCCAGATATCTGATGAATTTATGAAATGCAGTAGAGCTATTACGGCTATTGGGGATGAAACACGGCAGAATATCATTGTGGCTTTGCTTCAAAGTGGCTGTAACGGGCTGCGTGTGGGAGCAATTACGGAAAAGACACATCTTTCAAGGCCGGCTGTATCACATCACCTGCAGGTATTAAAAGACGCAAATGTAATCAATATGCGGCGCGAGGGTACAATGAATTACTATTTTTTAGACGCTGAAAACACGCAATGGAAAACGATGCTCCATTTAATGCAGCACATTAATGATCTTGCCGATGAGGTCACAAAGAATAAAATATGTGGGGGTACGAAGCATGGATTTATGGGAGGCAATTAAATCACGTCATTCCGTAAGAAACTACACAGACCGAAAGATTGAGGGCGATGTAAAGGAGCAGTTGATCCAAATGGTCAATGTATGCAATCGGGAAAGCGGACTGCATATTCAACTATGTTTGAATGAACCCAGGGCTTTCAGCGGCATGATGGCGAAATATGGCAAATTCAAGAATGTAAATAATTATATTGCCCTTGTGGGAAGAAAAGAAAAAGGTCTTGAAGAAAAGTGCGGTTATTACGGCGAAAAAATTGTGTTGAAAGCCCAGCAGCTGGGGTTGAATACCTGCTGGGTAGCTTTGACTTACAGCAAAGGAAAAAGTACCGCAGTTGTAGAAAAGGGTGAAAAATTTCTAATGGTCATTGCCATAGGCTATGGCGAAACATCGGGAGCCGCACATAAAGGAAAGCCCATAGAGGATTTGTGCCGTGTTAAAGGCGTCATGCCTGATTGGTTCCGCCGCGGCATAGAAGCAGCGCAGCTAGCGCCCACCGCAATAAATCAACAGAAATTTTTATTTGAATTAAACGGCAACACAGTAAAAGCAACTTCGTTATTTGGTCCCAATTCCAGGGTTGACCTGGGAATTGTGAAATATCATTTTGAGATAGGCACCAGTGGGGGCAATTGGCACTGGGAATAATAATTTTTGACAGCTGGTATTCGGAGGTTTATCTGTCGATTTCAAAAACCGAAGAGGAAAATAAAGAAGGCCAACGGGTTTCACGGAAAATGCTCCCCCGCATATGTGCGAAAAACTGACTTGTAAAGCAGTGGAATTTGCATATCAAAATATTGTAGATATTGGTGGTGAAAAGAATGAGTTATAGTGTTATCGGCGGTGCGGATGGCCCGACATCTATATTTCTGGCAGGAAGCACAGGATCTGACTGGATTAATATATTGGGACTGGTTTTTGTAGCACTGCTGTTAATTCCGAACATTATTTATGCGTTTATGTTCCGTAATCAGGAAAATAAATGCGATAATAAGTTTATGAATGTTCTGGAACAGATCGGCAGATATGCATCCATGTTCTTAATGGTTTTTAATATAGGAATTGCAGAGTTTGGGTTTTCTTCTGTAGGAGTATTCCTGTTGTATGGTTTTGGAAATGCATTTTTGATTCTGGCATACTGGATTGTCTGGATGTTATATTTCCATAAGCAGGATTTCTGGAAAATGATGGCTCTCGCCATAGTACCGGCATGTATGTTTGTACTCAGCGGAGTCACTTGGGGGCATATTCTGTTAATGGTAAGTGGAGTCATCTTTGGTATCGGTCACGTCTATGTGACATACCAAAACGCAAAATGATAAAGGAATATTTATAAATCAGGAAGTGGAAATGCATTAAAGTCACAAGAGGGCACCGGTCATTAAGTTGGCTGGTGCCTTTTATAATGGCAGGCATAGCAATGACATGTATGCTGAGGCTGGAATGATGAGGCGAAATATGCTTATGCGGTATTGGCAAATCAGCAGGATTTCGACAGATTTTGATTGCTATAAGTGTGAACCTGTGCTAAGATAAAAGAACAACAGTTCGATAAATGGCTTGATATTCCAATTTGGAATTTCAAGTTTGAATAGAAATATTTAATGGCAGGCATGATCTTTTGCAGAGAGCAGAGCTTACCAGTCAGCCTTAATAACCGCCATTGATATGCATACCATCCATGAAAAGGAAGTGGTTAAGCAGCGATTACAGTGCATTCCATTTAATCTTTTAACTGTTTTTCAAGGAGGCAATCCAACGCTCTATTGATTGAGCGAGAATAAATTGCTGTTCCAAAACTGCCATTCCCGTTACAGGAATTTCCGGAAGATTTTTTTTCATATTTATATTATCTACCAAATATTGTTTTAGAGTTTTTATGTTATTTTCAATATTTGTTAAACAGATATTTTGATTTTCGACAGATAGATTATCCAAATTAACAATTACCGAATTAAAATCTAAAAGAATACTAATTATGGGGGATAAATGGTATTATATATGTACAACCGGTTGCGGATGTATTATCTGTTATGATCACAATATTTATGGCATTACATTTGCAAAAGGAATTAACACTGACAAAAGAAAGTTATTTATTAAATATATAAGAGCAAGATTGATTAAACCAACGATGCATTTTTTGTTTATAATCTTCTGAGAAAGGGGGGTAATCTGTTTTGAATCATATTGAAAAAGTTACAATGGCGGTTAATTATATAGAGTCGCATTTAACGGAAAAGGTTGATTTAGATATGGTAGCCAAAGCTGTCCATTATTCAAAATATCATCTGCACCGCATGTTTTCAAAAACAGTTGGTCAAACAATACATGATTACCTTCAGCGAAGGCAGCTGACAGAGGCTGCAAAACTGCTTGTGTTTTCAGAACGTCCAATTATCGATATTGCTATGCTGTCAGGATATGAAAGTCAACAGGCATTTACAAAGAGTTTTGCAGCTTTTTATAAGCAGCCCCCTAATAAATTTAGGGAAAACGAAAAGTTTTACCCTTTACAGCTGAAATTTGATTTTGAAGGGAGCTATCATATGCTGAATTGCAAAGAAAACCATCAGTGGGATATCACTTTTGCACAGGAAAAAGATATACCAGGCTGGATGAATCTGGTACGGCTTGTCATTGATGGTTTTCCATACTTACAGGAGGATGAACATATTCAAGTATTAAAGCAGCATATCAACTCAAACCAGGCATTGATATTAAAAGATGGTGATATGGCAATTGGAATCATGCTCTTTTCATATCAAACCGGAAGCATTGATTTTATGGGAACTCACCCGCTCTACCGCAATCAGGGAGTGCCAAAGGCATTCCTTGATAAAGTAATGAGTGAACTGGTAAAAGAGAAAACAATTAGCATTACCACATATCGGGAAGGAGATAAAGCGGATACCGGACATCGTAAGGCAATCAAGGAATTGGGATTTGCAGAAGCAGAATTGTTGGTTGAATTTGGGTATCCGACACAGCGTTTTGTTTTGCCGCAGGAGGATTTGAATGATTGACGAACAACATACCGGCAGATATGAGCAAGATGCGGCTGCTTTAGAGACAGAGGATATTTCATTCCCGGATGAAGTGAAACATCTAGCAGAGATAAACCAGAAATTGAATAGTTCCCTGAAAAATGCAAACGCAAATGTAGAACGCATGGACAGGGAATACATGGACGCCAAGCGTTATATGGTTGAAAATCGTGGTGAAATTGACCCTCATGAAATGTTCCAAAATGAGTTGCAGCTCAAACAGATTGACCATCAGGGCGCTTTTTCTGTTGAAATACGAGATAAACTTGCAAAACTACTGGATTCTCCTTACTTTGCCAGAATTGATTTCAGCTTAGGTGACAAAGGGGAACCGGACATTTTTTACATTGGTCGTTTTGCTTTCAACTATGATAATGAGCTGTTGATTTCTGACTGGCGTTCACCGGTTGCAGGCATGTTTTATGACTGCGAAGTCGGCCTGGCTGAGTATCATGCCCCAAGGGGGAAAATAAGCGGCGAGCTGACCCGCAAAAGGCAATTCAAAATCGAAAATGGAATACTGGAATATGCACTCGAAAGTTCGGTAAACATCCAGGATAATATTCTGAAGCAGGAATTGAGCCAGACTTCAGACGAAAAGATGAAGTCCATTATTGCCACGATTCAGAAAGAACAGAACCGGATTGTGCGAAATGAAAAGTCGGGAACCATGATTATCCAGGGCGCAGCCGGTTCAGGGAAAACATCAATCGCACTTCACCGAATCGCATTTTTGCTCTATCGTTTCAAAGACAGGTTATCAGCAAAGAATGTAACCATCATTTCACCGAATAAGGTTTTTGGGGACTATATCTCTAACGTTTTGCCGGAACTGGGTGAAGAGCCGATTTATGAACTGAGTTTTTCAGATATTGCTAAAATACAGTTAGAAGGAATCATTGATTTTGAAGCGGATAAAGACCCATTAGAAACCCACGATGAAAAATGGTCTGAACGGATATGTTTCAAATCTACGCTTAATTTCCTAAAACTACTGGATGCTTATATTGAAAAAATGCCTGATATGGTTTTTGAGCCGAAGGACTATGCTTATGGACGTTTTACAGCCAAAGCGGATACCATAAAAAAGCGATTCCTTGCGTACGGCAGATATCCTGTACTGCGGCGATTACAGATGATAGCCGATGACATATATGACCGTTTTGACACAGACAACTTTATGGAGGATGAGATACCCAAAAGCAGAACCATTTTGAAAAGCCTTAAAACCATGCTTAAAGTCAAAAATACGCTTGCACTGTATAAAGGTTTTTATAAGCATATGGATATTTCCAATATGTTTGTAATGCCGGCAAAGAAAACATTGGAATGGGCTGATGTATACCCATTTCTTTATCTTCATGCCGCATTTGAAGGATTGCAGGAAAGCCGGATAATCAAACACCTTGTTATTGATGAAATGCAGGATTATACGCCTGTTCAATACGCTGTGATTAACCGGATGTTCCAATGCCAAAAGACAATTTTGGGAGACTTCGGTCAATGCATCAATCCCAATCATTTACACACATTGAAAGATATGCGGAAGTTATATGATGAAGCAGAATTTGTAGAGCTGACAAAAAGTTACCGCTCAACATTCGAGATCATCTCTTTTGCCAAGCAGGTGCAAAACACGGCCGCAATGGACGCGATCGAACGTCACGGTGAACCTCCTGCCATTATACACTGTCATAATGCACAAGAAGAATTGACCCTATTGCAAAAGCAGATTAAAATGTTTTCAGAAAATGAGTATTCATCTCTCGGCATTATTGCGAAGACGAATAATCAGGCGAGACGGCTTTATGACTCACTCCCAAGAAACTATGATGTTCATTTGATTTCCCCTGAAAGCACCGGTTTTGTCAATGGCGTATCCATTACATCGATCCAAATGTCTAAAGGATTAGAGTTTGATGAGGTTATCATTCCAGATGCAGATAACATTACCTATTCAACGGAATACGATAGAAGCCTGCTCTATATAGCCTGTACACGGGCTATGCATCGCTTAACGATTATGTATACAGGAGAATTGTCTGATTTGCTTAATGTGGGACATTAACTGCTTGCACTTTTATAATGCTTCAATCCGAACCGCCAAAACCATTGTGTGAAAACCGAAAATACCAATACGATCCCAATAGATATAACCATCATTTGCCATGATACCGAACTTGTCAGTATTTGTGTTGGAATTGTCGCCATAATTCCGTATGGCAGGATGAAATAAAATAACACCTTAAACAGACCTTTAAACAGCACACCCGGCACCCGCATACACAAATCAAATGCCGCCTCTTCTATCCATTGGATACCATTTGCGGATATAAAAAAGAATGGGAAAGTTCTTATAATTACCTCCATATCGTAATACAGCACTACCATAAGCAAAACAAAGAACACATACAGTAATCCTGTTCCAACGTTTATACGGATGCCTGTCAACGATAGTCCATAAACAATAATACCAATACTGAGCAAAATGAGGGGAGCTGAACCTATGTTAATGTTTTCAAAGGTGATTCGCAGGAGTGGATTTACCGGTTTTGTTAGATAATGGTCGAGTTCCCCATCACGAATTTTCCCCGGAATACCAATAACACCAAAGAAATAAACAGTCATGTTAATGGCGTTGAGCAGGGAAAATGTACCGAGAAATATCGTCGTTTGCCCCTGTGACCAGCCGCCAATGGAATCCACCTGACGATATATTGTTTCAAACATCAGTAACCATAGCAAAAACAGACTGCCATCTACAAGTGTTGCACCAAAAAATGACAAGGGGTACATCATTTGCCTTTGTAACTTCATTTTGAAGAGAAGCTGGATAAAACGTAAATTATTTTTCATATTCCCACCCCATCATATATCACACGCATTTTGACATACGTTATTTTATTTAGTAACACAAACACGAAAAGCCATATTGACAGCATGATAATGCCTGTTACGGCTTCGTGTCCATTTTCACCGATCAATAACATGGATGGTAAGTAAGTTACATAATAAAAGGGAAAAATTTTCATTACCGACACAATGCTTTGCGGTAATAACATAAGCGGGACAAGTCCGCCGGTAACAAACGAAACAATATTGCTCTTTATCATAAGAAAGAATTCTATATCTTGAAATTTAAACGCAAGCATTCCAAGGAAAAAGTTAAGCTGTATCATAAAAAGTAAACCTAAAATAATGATAACAATTGTTGATAAGATTGTTAAGATACCGCTTGTTATAACAAAACCCACTCCGAATAGGAGTATCCACAGAATTGTTCCAATCGCAACAAAGATAAAATAATATGCCACGGTACCAAAGGTTTGTGCTATAAAATAGCCATTCACGCTTACCGGAATTACCATATATTTTGAAAATGTACCGCTACGGATACGTTCGCTTACCTCCCGGCTTACACCGTCAGACATTTCAATCTGCGATAAGAATGAGCTAATGATGTAATAGGACAACATCATCGGGAATGTAAAACCTCCGACCACCTCATTTTGAGCAAATATTGCACCCCATAAAATATATGCAAACAGGATTTTTGTAACCGTAAACAGCACCGTCATTGCCACATCAAACCGATATGCCATTTGCGATTTGAACAGAATTTTGGCAATTTCTAAATATTTTTTCATTCAGATTCCACCTTTCTGCTGTCATATATTCTCTCAACCACACTCCCGATTTCATCTTCTTCAATCGTAATATCGTTAAGCACATATTGTTTCATAAACATCGTAACAAGTTCCTGTGAAGTAGTTACAGGAACCATAAAGACTGCCTTTAACGGATTTTGTTCTACTAATATACAACCCTCGGGCAAAAGAAAATTTGTTTCCTCTGCAAAGCAAAGCGTTATTTTCTTATGCGTGCGGTATCTTTGGAACAACGTATCGGTATCGCCGTCATAGTTTTTTTCGCCATGATTTACAACAACGCAGCGCTTGCACAGACTCTTGATATCCTCCATATAATGCGAGGTCAAAATAATAGTCGTGCCTTTATTTTCGTTGACCTCTTTCAGAAATGTGCGTATCTGCCGCTGCGCGACCGCATCAAGGCCGATGGTCGGTTCGTCTAAAAACAGCACCTTTGGGTTATGCAATAGCGCGGCAATCAATTCCATTTTCATGCGTTCACCAAGAGAAAGTGTCCGCACTTGCACGTTTAACAGCTTTTCCACTTCAAACAGCGTAACAAAATAATCTAAATTTTTCTGGTATTCTTCTTTTGGTATTCCGTAAAGTTCCTTGAAAAGTAAAAATGTATCGCTTGCTGTCAGTTCAAAAAAAAGTTGGCTTTTTTGTCCCATTACTACAGCATATTGTTTTTTAAACGCATGTTCCAACTTATTCGAATAAAATCCAAGCACCGAAACCTCCCCCGAAGTTTTTGCAACAATACCTGTGAGTATTTTCACGAGCGTGGTTTTTCCTGCACCGTTTGGCCCGATAAGACCGATAAATTCGCCCTCGTTTACGGTAATGTCAAAATTTGATAATGCCGTTTTGTAAGAAAATTTGCGTTTGAATAATGATTTTACACTGCCGCGCAATCCTGCTTCTTTTTCAAACAACTTATATGTTTTGGTTAAATTTTTGGTTTCAATAATCATTCTGTAACCTCCTGTCTGTAAGCTGAGAAAGCTGCTCCAATATTATATTATATTCAAGGGTATCATTTACATTTGTTCTCATATAAACCTCCATATAAATACAAAATGCCCACATGAGTGGCTGCCTTTTATTTGTAGAACTACTTTCTGCAAACAGACAGAATACTCCTGTGGGCAACGTTTTTAATCATGTTAAAAACGTATAACTATATAGAGATACAAAAAGAATGTAACAGGACAAGCCCATCACACTCCATAAAATTATTATGCAATAATTTTATATAACTCAAATGGTTATTGTAGGAAGTAATCTGTAAGGCATAATCCAAAAACGCTGCTTAGCGTTTTCAGAAAGGTACACTAAGAAGAGCAGGTATAACCCTACCTCTTAAAAGGTAACCCCTCTCAACTATTTAGTTGAAAATCACCATTACAGATACAATTAACAAACAAACCATCCTCTCATTTTTTAGAATAAACTAATAATATACTACTATTGCTAAAATTGCAAGCCCCTAATTATGGGTGTCAACAATCCCAACATAGGAATATTGCAACTTATATCAGGAAATTTCTTTAAACATGTGTTATGATTTGTAAAGGAGTGAGGCAGATGTCTGTTAAAACAATGGAATCAATGGTCAAATGGGTTGATAATCAATATAGCTTTTAAGTGCGGCTATTCATCTTCGGAGTCTTTATCAAGGGCTTTCATAAAAGCATATAAGTGTTCACCTACTCAATATCGTAAACGGCACCACGGAGTATAGTATGTTGTCCGCTCTTAATCTATATCTAAGGAGTATATCATGATAAGCAAGATTGGGAGAAATGATGAATGTTGGTGTGGGAGCGGACAGAAGTATAAGAAATGCCATGCTTACATAGATGATAGGATGGTAAGTTATGCTGCAAAAGGCTATATTGTACCATCACACATTTTACTGAAAACAAAACCACAAATAGAGGGTATTCGAGAAAGCAGTAAAATAAACATAGAAATTCTTGATTTCATTAGCTGTTATATTGTAGAAGGTATCAGCACAGAAGAAATAGACCAGCTTGTCTTCAATAAGACAAAGGAGCTTGGTGGTATCCCCGCTCCGCTTGATTACAACGGATACCCAAAAAGTGTTTGTACATCAATCAATCATGTGGTATGTCATGGAATTCCATCTAATCATGAAACTCTGCATAATGGGGATATTGTGAATATTGATGTATCCACTATTTACAACGGATTTTTTGCTGATTCTTCCAGAATGTTTTATGTAGGTGATATTTCTATTGAAAAGCAAAGGTTAGTAGAAGTTGCCAAAGAGTGCATGGAGCTTGGTATACAACAAGTGCGTCCCTGGGGCGTTCTTGGTGACATTGGTCAAGCGGTAAATGACCATGCGAAGAAAAATGGCTACTCGGTTGTGAGAGATATTGGCGGCCATGGTATCGGACTGCAATTTCACGAAGATCCCTGGGTTAGCTATGTGACTAAAGCAGGAACGGGTATGCTGTTAGTTCCAGGGCTTATATTTACAATCGAACCAATGATAAACATGGGAACAGCAAAGATTTTTATGGACAAAAAGGATAAATGGACAGTTTATACATCTGATGGAAAACCATCTGCACAGTGGGAAAGTATGGTGCTTGTCACTAACGATGGCTATGAGGTATTGACTTACTGATATACGTCTTCTGGGTCAGGCTGTGTTACAATTATATGGCTTAAAGTATGCAACAGTAAAATACAGAAAGGAACAAATACAGAAAAATTAGGTGTTGAAACAATGGCAAAATTGATAAGCAAGAATACAGATATTCAACTTGTAAGGATGATAGAACCTAATTATTAATGTTGACAAGGATTAAGAACGATAACATTAATCAGAATAACAAAAGGAGCGTGATATAGATGCGGTTAGAAACAGAAAGGTTGATTCTTCGTCCGTGGCTTTCCACAGATGCAGAAAGTTTATATAAATATGCCAAAGACCCGGAAGTGGGGCCGATTGCAGGATGGCCGCCACATACCAGTGTGGAGAACAGCCGAGAGATTATTAAAAATGTGTTATCCGCTGATGAAACATATGCTGTGTGCTTAAAAGAAGATAACAAGGCAATCGGCAGTATCGGACTGATGATTGGAAATGCCGGTAATCTTGACCTTACGGATACGGAGGGGGAAATCGGATACTGGATTGGTGTGCCATTTTGGGGGAAGGGTTATATCCCGGAATCAGCAAAAGAGCTTATTCGTCACGGCTTTGAGGATTTGAAGCTGGAAAAAATCTGGTGTGGATATTTTGATGGCAACATCAAATCCAAGCGCGTGCAGGAGAAATGTGGCTTTACTTATCATCACACCAATAGAGACATTCATTGGAAATTGATGGATGATATTCGTACCGAGCATGTCACTTGCCTTGTCAGAGAGAAATGGAGATGTGGTTTGTTAATGGACAAAATGACACGGGAAGATGCAATTGAAGAATTATCGCTGATGCTGATGTATCTAACGAGATTTCAAGATAATAATGAATTCTGCAGATATATGGAAGTAACCTGGAAGGGATATGATTTTGAAATGATGAATCAGCTTGAGAATAAAGAATTGATTATACAGCCAAATAGAAGTAAATGTGCATATCTGACTGAAAAGGGCAAGGAACGTTCCAGGAAGCTTTTGCAGAAATATCATCTGCCGGATCAGGATATCTATGAAAGGTTTGAGTTTAGAAATATCAGGTTAGAGGAGGCCAAAGAAGCTGCTGAGATTGAACGTATTTGCTTTCCGCCGGGTGAGGCATGCTCAAAGGAAATGATATTAGAGCGTGTCGCAAAGGCTTCAGAATTATTTTTGGCAGCTATTGATAAGAATACAGGTAAAATGGCCGGATTTCTAAATGGGATCTCTACGGACGAGTATTCCTTTAGAGATGAATTTTTTACGGATGCAAATCTGCATGACCCAAATGGCAGAAATATCATGTTGTTAGGTTTGGATGTGATTCCGGAGTATCGCAAGCAGGGACTGGCACGGGAGCTTATGTACCAGTATCTTCGCCGGGAGCGTGAAAATGGGAGACGCATTATCCTGCTGACATGTATGCAGTCCAAGGTAAAAATGTATAAGAAGATGGGATTTCGTGATGAAGGAATTGCAAATTCTACCTGGGGTGGGAATCAGTGGCATGAGATGAGTTGCGTGATTGGATAATTATTTGATTCCTTATCGAAAAACTCTGTGGGCTATAGAGATATCATTTAATCAACAGACTTAACGTTCCGGCCACAATCATGAAAAGCCCGGGAGCAGTTTTCTTATTCAGTTTTTCGTGTAACACAAAATATCCGAAAGCGACAGTTACTAATATACTCAGCTTGTCGATGGGTACAACAACGCTGGCAGGCCCCTCCTGCAATGCATGGTAGAAACACAACCATGATAACCCTGTGGCAAGGCCGGAAAGCACGATAAATATCCGGCTTCGTTTGTCAATGTCTTTGATATTGCGTTGTTTGCCCTGCCAAAAAACAATCAACCAGGCCATTATCAGTACGACAACTGTCCGAATGGCGGTTCCAAGATTGGATTCTACACCGTCAATGCCAATCTTCCCTAAAATTGCCGTGAGGCTTGCAAACACCGCAGACAGGACGGCATAAACCAGCCATTTATATCCCTTTACATCATTCGATACGGTTTCTTTCCGTTCGATCATCAGATATGTGCCAATGCCGATCAGGATCATGGCAATCACTTTAAGCAATGTCAGTTCTTCACCAAGAATGATAAAAGACAGCAGCATAGTGAGAACGGTGCTGGATTTATCAACAGGGACAACCTTGTTGACATCCCCGATTTGCAGTGCTTTGAAATAGCAAAGCCAGGAGCCACCCGTGGCCAGCCCCGACAGTACGAGAAAGACAAGGCTTCTGACATCGATGTTTGCAATGGTGTCCTGGGAACCCACAACAAAGACCATCAGCCAGGCAAAAATAACCACAATGACAGTTCTAAGAGCCGTCGCCAGCGTTGAGTCGGTGTTTTTAATCCCTACTTTTGCTAAGATGGACATGATACCGGCAAAGAGGGCAGAAGCGAGCGCATAGATTATCCACATGAGGACACCTTCCTTTCTTTGATGCAATGTGTCTTTTAAATACCTTGAATTATATCACGACATGTTGTTGGATGCAATTTAAAAAAATTTCTTTTTTATATCAAAAAATTTCAGCTTTCGTAAAGCTTTTAATGGAAAAGATGCTTTAGAATTTTTAAATAATGAACGGTTTGATTTGATTCTACTGGACATCATGTTACCTGAGTTGGATGGCTTTCAGATTATGCAGCAAAAAAGAAACTGCCAAGACTATGCCGTGTAATTTTCAGGCAGGTCTTTTTTCTTCATTACGACACTGTTGTCGACATTCTTAACTTTGTAAAGTTCAGGTATTGACCTTGAACAAACCGGCTTTTTAAGTTGAAAAAATGGCTCTTTTTCATGTTTGGGACAGACAAGCACAACCACATTTTTTTCGGTAGACTTATACTTACAGAAAGTGCATTTTGACCAGACAATTATTTCTTTAGATTCCGGCAGTTTATTCAATATATAAAAGGCGACTCCCAAAAGTGCAAGCAGGGCTAAAAGAACGATCAGGCATCCTGTCCGCCCATAGCTTTGATAAAGCCAATCAACAAATTCATATATGCGTCCTTCCATTGTTTTCCCCCATTCGTGTAAGTGTTCGGCAGGTAAGTGTACTCTTTATTTTACATTATATACCGCTAAAACAAAAAAATCTACAAAAATAGTAGTATTATTGATAATTAAAATCAACGGAACTACAAGTTGAGAGGGGGATATAAATGGACAGACCTTCGATTCATTTGTTTTCCATTATCTTATCCTTTAAAATTTTGAATTGTAAGATTCGTATTAGCGTTTTGTTTTCTAATCGCGTCAGCACGGAATGATTTGATTATAAAATCCGCTTTTCCATCAAAAAGGATAGCGATGTTTTTTGAATAGGCATAAGGAACCGGCTTATATTCAGTGATTATCAGGCTCGCACCGTATTCATTAAGCAGTTCAAATATCGTTTCATACCCGTAACCGCTGCCGCCATCGTCCGGGTGCGATGTTACCCGCGCCACTCCCAATTTGATCAGGATGTCGATATTGAATGGGATTCCGCTATCTGAAATACTCAGTTCGTAGCTATTATCAGTAATTCCAATGGAAAATTGGACTTTATGGCAGGTTAGGTCTTTGTCAAGATGCTTGATAGCAGTAAATGAGTTTTCCGTTAAATCTCCGATAATGTTAGCCAGGTCGAACTGTGGGATGATTTGATCAAACCCGCTGACATCCCCATTCACAGCAAGGTCGAAATCAACGCTTTTCAGCATTGCTCTTTCAGACGCCGTTTCAAATTTAGCATCGACAATCTGTAAGCCGGTCAGTGGGAGGGCTTTGCCGTCAAATATCTTTTTGTTGAAATCCTTTTCTGCCTTATCCCTTGAAATGCTGATCTCATTAAGAATATTTTGGGCATCCTCCAGGACTTCCGTTTGCTCTGACCGCATAACGAGTATCTCAACAGCCCTTTGCATCGCATCCAGTTTCTTATCATCTTTATGAACAACCGAAGCTAAATAATCGTGCATATTTGTCAGCACGGCAATATCTTTTTCTTTTTGAGCAAGTATGTCTTGTTGCTTCTTGTATATTACATCTTTGGCGTTCTCGTCTTTAGAGATTGTTGTTTCTCGTCTCAGGCAACTATAAATGCCGTATCCGAGTGCGACAAATCCGGCAATCACTGAAGTTGTACTCTCATCTGAAATATCTTCCTTGAATAAGCCATACATAATAATAACAATACTGCTTATAGATAAAAAAATTCCGCTTGCGAATTTTTTGTGAATAGAACTAACGTCCACATTGATTTTCAATAGTAAAGAAGCGATGCCGATGCTGATAACTCCAGGAATAATATAATGATAAATGCTATCGTCTGAAACACGTAAGGGATACATAACTGCAGCCGAAAATATGGTGGCGATAAGGTATAGCACATAGCTTGAAGCATAAGCGATGACGAACGAAGTGAACATTACCTCGATTCGTTCTCTGAGAAGTAAAGCAAGAAAAATGCTTGTAAAAAATATCACAATTACTGATTTAAACGGTTCTCCAATAAAGTAGTTTAGTACTAAAAAAGTTGTTGATGTAAGGACGACAAAGCAAGTACCAAACAATATTTTCTTCCAAAAAGCAAATTCCAAAGATTTAATTTTGTTAAAAAAGAGATAGCTGACAGTCGTTAATGTAAATAGTTTTATTATGTCAATGATTAAATCCATGTTGAACACCTCCCTGATACTCATCGACATGATTGCACATTATTGCATTATTGTTTTTGCGATAATTTCGTTCCCCTTCTTGATAGCCTTAATGCGTAATTCGGTATTCACAAACCGATTTGCGTCAATAGGATTAAGAAAGGGGATTTGCGGTTATGTGGGCATATATTTGTGCTGTTGTTAGAAACGTCATGGGGCGATAATTACCCAAAACCTGTAAGGCATGAACAAAGGTCATGCCTTACACACATCTTTAATCTGCTGTGCGTAATAGAAAATGAATTCCTTGTTTGTCGGTGCGCCTTTAGAGCCGCTGACAACAGCGGGATAGCACTCAGCCAGGGTATCGGCATCTGTAATGCACCACGCCTTGTTGATTGCTGTTTCAATGGCACGGTTTACGCTTCCTACGGTTTTCTTATGCTTCTTCGCGATTATGGGGAAAACATCTCTATGTAGATTGACGTCAGGGTCATTAGACTTAGCAACTATTAAAATAGCATCAATGACGTACTTTTTACCAAGCATATCTTCATTGATGCCGATTTTGCTAATCCGCATTTTGACCTCATCCTCTAAGGAAAGTTTTTTCACTATTACTGGCTCGTCAGGACGAGCATTTATTTTGTATTGGTAAAAGGCGCATATATGTTCCATAACCAGTTTTGGTGAGTAATCCCGCTTTTTCTTCCAAAAGACATAATCAGCCCCACCATCACGTGCGGCTTCTTTTGTCATTGGAGAACGATTGTTTGTGGCAACAACGATGTAAGGCCTGTCCGGCAAATTGAGCTGGTTAAGTTTTTTTAAGAAAGTCAATCCGTCACCATCGCTGTGATGCAGTTCAAGGTCGAGGATGATTACATCAAAGGCAAACTTTTGAACAAGCGAAAGCCCTTCGGATTCTCCTTCTGCCATGTAAAAGCTGATTGGATAACCCAAAGTTGGACTTAATGTAGATATGTATTCTTTAAAATCAAGACGATGTTGAATTTCGTCCTCAACCATTAAGAGTTGCATTTGGCGCATAGTTCCTCACCCCACTTTGCCCCTTATTATAATGATTCGGTATATTAAAGTCAATAAAAAGGAAGTGGGTTTATAGAAAGCAATGATTCTACAAGTGCAATAATGTTGTTATTTTTTCAATGACTGGAGATTATAAATGAAAACTATAGATGATTTACAAGAACAAATGGAGATAGCCGAAAGGCTTCAATTACTTAGAAATGCAAAAGGATTCACTCAAAAAGATATGGCCGAATTGCTGGAAATGTCTTACCACACATATGTTAAGCTGGAAAACGCATCTCACGGCATCACAACAAAAAACTTAATTAAAGTATGTAGAATTTTAAATGTTTCCGCTGATATGATATTGTTTGGAGTTACCGGTAACGACAACATCAATTTTGCTGAATATATAAGGTATGCAAGGATTTTTTCTGATGATGGGATAGGTGAAATCGAGGACAGTATGGCTCTCATTAAAAAATTGCGAGGTAGTGTTCAGGCAGAACAGTCGGCAGACGCAGAAGAAAAGGAAGCTGCGCTTGATGTCTGATAAAAAGCATTGGAAATCCACTGTCTTACTATAATAGAGCCACATTTACATGGGAAATGGGAAGGCAGTTGTCAAGCGTCACGTCTAATGGGAAAACTACCAGTTATAAATATGGATGGAGTATTATCTATCCAGGGTGACATCATCAGCATTCTTGACAGCAGTGGAATTGAAGTGGTATCTTATGAATATAATAAACTAAAAAACAATTAATTTTTTATTATCTTAAAATAATCGACTGTTTGATAAAAAGAGGGATGAAAGAATATGGGATATGAAATGGATATTGAGAAAACCATGAGATATTTAAGATCACCTGAAAATAAGAAGGCTTGCAAAAAATTTATACTTGAAGGACAACGACTGAATAAACTGATAAAGTATTATTCATCAAGATACGAGGAACTTTATAAAGAAATAAGTGCCAACGTTGTTAGAGAAGAGTATAGTGTGGAGGGAGAAATAATACATAGAGGTTATTACTGTCCCAGTTTAATCCAGGATATTGTAATCGAAAATTCAAACAGGGGGAAGATTTTGAAACGAAAAACATCCAGAAGCCATCTAACCTATAAGTATGGGTTTGATTCAGAGGATAGGTTAGTTGTTGTAGAGCAGCTTGACGGCGGGTCGATTGAGGTCATAGTTCATAAGGGGGATAAAACTGTAGGACTCTCTTTTGATTTGGAAGGCTGTATAGAAAGCTTAGCCGAATGTATATATCAGAACGGAAAAATTAGTTCTTATGTTTTTGCAGTTGCTTGGGCAGGGAAAGGTGAATGTGAATATAGGCGGGAAGACTATAATTATTCTGCTGATGGCTTAGAGTATGTGGATATGTTCGACTTTCTGGGTGGAGTGGGAGAACCAATCCTTAATCATGAAAGATACCTTTTTCGACATGATGAAGAAGGGTATTTGTCACAATATTATGTGGTTGAGTATGAAGGTGACAGGGTTAAAAAATCATTTTGGGATGGACATCCCTTTAAGGTGTATCTTAAAAGAAAGATATAAAGGCGGTTGTCAGGAATTAGAAAAGATAGCGGAAATGATAAGGCTTTAGTTTGCTTAACACAGGAGGTACAATTTGAATGACAGATAAAATATCATTATTTGATAGTAAATCCTTTGAGGTCTTCTGCATTTCGGTTTTACGTCAAATAGCCGTTTCAGAAAATAAAGAAATTAAGTTTGAAACATCACTTTCAAAAGATTTGAACTACATAAAAGATAATTCATTGACAGTATTTGATGCAATAGCGGAACAAGGAATAGGCAACATTCCGGGGCCAACAGTTTTTGAAATTAAATATGGAAAAAAATCTCTTAACTTTAAAGATGTACTAAAGAATCTTACAAAAAAGGTGGGGAAAGCTTACCCATATGGAGAAATAAGCATTGTCCTTATTACAAATCAAAGATACCCCGTCGAATATAATGACAGCAATATCAATGAGCGGGTAACGATTATTGTATGGGATGATTCTTATATAGAGAAATGGATTGATAAATATCCAATTGATTTCAGCAATGCGATTAATAGCTTTCCGACGCAAAATGTAATCAACACATCTTTAATGCAAGATGTTTTAGAAGAAGATTTTCATCTAAAGAGTCAAACAAATGCAGATGCATTAAAGCAGCTTATTCAATCTGATGAAAGCTTTGCCTTAGTTTTAGGTGCCGGTGTGTCAGTTGATCCCGGGGCCAAACCATGGAATAAATTATTAGATTCTTTTAAAGATGAATTAGTGAAAAAGAAAATAATTGTGGATATCAAAAAGCTCGGTGAAAAAATTGGCGACTCATCCCTCATTACTGCTCAATTATGTAAAGAACTGTATAAAAATGAAACAGACTATTTTTGGGCAATTCATCAGGGATTATACGCAAGCCGGGTGCCGGTAAACGATGATTTCTCAATATATCATTTATCAAAAATAGCCCAAAAATGCTGCACTAAGGAGCATTTTAGAGTCCTTACGTATAACTATGACGATTACTTTGAAAAATATTTAGATAATCTTTCTGTGGAATACAATTCATTATATGATAAAAACTCTTTGATTAACAGCAAATTTTCTATTTACCATGTGCATGGATTTCTTCCCATGGTAAAATTTAAATCTCATATTGAAAATCGACATAAGAATTCTATCTATCTGACAGAACAAGATTATAACTCATTATATAATTACCCATACAGTTGGCAAATTTCCAGCCAATTAACAATTTTCAGAGAAAATTGCTGCCTGTTTGTTGGATGCAGTTTAGCTGATCCTAACATCAGACGTCTACTTGAAATAACAGCAGAAGAAAATCGAAAACATTATGCAATACTTACGAAAGACAAAATGTGTTCAAGAGATCTATTACGAGCTGCTAATCATTTTAGCAGATTGGGAATTGAAATCATTTGGGTTGAAGATTTTATTGACTTGCGCAGACAGTTAAAAGAATTATATTTTGCTTTTTAAATAATTAAGTAAAATGAAGTTACTATTAACACTGCCTGAGAAATATGAGATAGAAGATTTGGAGGGATGAACCTGTGAAGAAAGTAAAAATAACTGTTTTAAAAACAACATTGGATGAAGAACTTGCGAAAGAATATGGTGTAGAAGGTTTGACTGCCTGTCCGATGTTGAAGGCGGGGCAGGTGTTTTATGCAGATTATGCTAAACCAGATAGATTCTGTGATGAAGCATGGAAGGCCATTTATCAATATGTTTTTGCATTGGCGCATGGTGCTGGAAGTGATGTGTTTTATTATGGTGATTGGATTAGAAAACCGGGAGTAGCTATCTGTAGCTGCAATGATGGATTAAGGCCTGTTATATTCAAGTTGGAAGTGACAGATGAGAAATCGCAGATAGATTATGAGCCGATTCGGTAGTAGGGCGGAATGGTGTATTCATGAATAGACAAGAGAAAAACGAAAATATCATACAAATAAAGCAGGGATTAGAGACAGCTTTTATCAATCAAGAAGTTACCTCAAACTTGGCATATAAGCCGCAATTTGTTTCCAATAACTATAAAGAAGGCCGAAAAGTGTTATCCTCTATTGAGGATGAGCTTTTAAAATGTGAAAAGTTTTATATAAGTGTTGCATTTATAACCATAAGTGGAATTACTCCATTGCTTCAGACATTAAAGCAATTAGAAAGTAAAGGAATTCAGGGAAAAATACTAACGACGGATTATTTAAACTTTAGTGAACCGAAAGCCTTGCATAAGTTGGCGGAATTAAAAAATATTGAATTGAAAATGTATTGTACGGAAGATGGCGCAGAAGGTTTTCATACAAAGGGATACATTTTTAAATCGGATGATATTTATAAAATTATCGTTGGAAGTTCGAATGTTACGTTAAGCGCACTAACTCATAATAAGGAATGGAATACAAAAATTGTTTCAACCAACCAGGGAGCATATGCGAATGATATCATAAAAGAGTTTCAGCATTTATGGAATTCAGATCATACAAAAGCGTTTAACGAATTTATAGATCAATACTCAGTTAATTATGAGCTAATTAAAAAGCAGAAGGCGATTGCGAAACAGACAAAAATCCCTTCAATAGAACAATATAAATTAAAACCGAATGAGCTGCAAAAAGCATTTGTTGCAGAATTAAGAAAAATCAGGCAGGATGAAAAACAAAAAGCACTTTTGATATCTTCTACAGGTACTGGAAAAACTTTTGCTTCTGCATTTGCCGTAAGTGACAGCAATCCCGGAAAGGTTTTATTTCTTGTACATAGAGAGCAAATCTTAAAACAGGCAAAGAAAAGTTATCAGAAAGTATTTGGTCAATCTAAAAGAATGGAAATATTATCTGGTAATGAGAAAGATTACAATAAAATTAGAGATGCAGATTTTGTGTTTGCAATGATAACTATGATGGCAAAAGATACGATCAGAAAAAAATTCGCAGAAAATGAGTTTGAAATGATTATTATTGATGAGGTTCATCATGCAGCATCAAAAAGTTATCAAAAAATCATGGGTTATTTTAGACCTGATTTTTGGCTTGGAATGACAGCTAGCCCAGACAGACCAGATGGAGAAGACATATATAAGATTTTTGATAATAATATTGCTTATGAAATTAGGTTACAGCAAGCCTTAGAAAATAATATATTGTGCCCTTTTCATTATTTTGGTATAACTGATTTAGAAATAGATGGGGAAGCTTTTAATGATGAAACAGGGAAGTTAAAACAGTTTATTTTGTTGGCTTCGGATCAGCGGGTTAATTATATTATTGAAAAGATTGAATATTTCGGATATTCAGGCGATAGAGTAAAAGGTTTGATTTTTTGCAGTTCTTTAGAAGAAGCAGCGATACTATCTTGTAAGTTTAATGATCGTGGGTATAAAACTTGTGCACTTTCAGGCAAAGATAAGTCGGAAGTAAGAGATGAAGCAATTGGAAAATTAGTAAAAGATGAAAAAGAAGAATGTTTAGATTACATATTTACAGTTAATATATTTAATGAAGGTATTGATATACCAGAAGTGAATCAAGTGGTTATGCTAAGACCTACAGAGTCTTCTATTGTATTTATTCAGCAGCTGGGGAGAGGTCTTCGTAAGTTTGAAGGGAAAGAATATGTTGTTATTCTTGACTTTATTGGTAATTACTCAAATAACTATTTGATTCCCATAGCCCTTTCCGGAGATAGGAGTAGAAATAAAGACAATCTTCGTAGGTATATTGCGGAAGGAACAAGGATTATGCCGGGAAGTTCCAGTATTCATTTCGATGAAATAACAAAAGATAAGATTTATAAATCGATTGATTCATCGTCAATCAATAAGGTAAATGATATTGTATTTGAATATCGGTGCTTAAGAAATAAATTGGGCAGAATCCCGACATATGAAGATTTTGAAAATTATAATACGATTGATATGACGTGTATTTTTAATAATTCTAATTTGGGATCTTATCACATGTTTCTTAAAAAGTATGAGAAAGAATATCTATATAAGGACTTATTATCAGCTACTCAGGAAGAAATGTTAATGTTTATTTCGCAAAAAATCGCGAATGGAAAAAGAGTGGATGAACTATTGTTATTAAAACGTTTGTTGGTATATCAATCAGGGGTCAGTAAATTATATGAAAGAGATTTGCAGGAAAAATATGGAATTAAAGTAAATTCAAAACGTATTGCCAATGTGGTAAATGTATTGACAAATAATTTTCTTACGGCTGAAATACAGAAAAAGAAATTTTCAAGAAGCATCTTTGTTGAGGAGAATTCAGGGGAATTAAAGGCATCTCTGCAATTTGCAAAAGAAAAAAATAATGAAGTGTTTATGCTATTGCTTGATGAGTTACTGAAATATGGGATTCTTCGATATCAGAAGTATTATAGTGCTCGTTATAAAACAACGGATTTTGTGCTATATCAAAAATATACAAAAAGTGATATATGTAGATTGCTTAATTGGACAAAGAATCAAAACCCGCAAAATATAGGTGGTTATTTTTACGACAAAGAGACAAAAACATTACCGGTGTTTGTAACATATCGTAAAGGTGAAGATGTTATCGAAAGCCAGAATTATGATGACCGATTCATATCACCATCAGAATTCATTTCAATCTCAAAGTCCGGAAGAAATTTAAAATCTCCAGAAATGGATTATTTTTATAGTGACGAGACGAATATTTACTTATTTATGCAAAAAAACAGTAATGATAAAGGTGCAGGTGAATATTATTTCTTGGGACAACTTTATAATACTGGAAAGAAGGAACTTGTGGTGAGACAATTTATAGGAGATACGGTTTTAAAATTTTATTACAAATTAGATATTCCGGTGAGGGAAGACCTATATCAATATTTTACGTATGACAATATTCCGATAGAAGAATAAGGAGTGACCAATGAAAACAATTGAAGTGGTGGCAGCAATAATAAAGAAGGATGATAAAATATTGGCAACACAGCGTGGTTATGGAGAATTTAAAGGTGGTTGGGAATTTCCGGGTGGAAAGATGGAAATTGGAGAGACCCCCAGGAAGGCATTGATTCGGGAGATTAAGGAAGAATTAGAGATAGAAATTGCTGCGGGGGAGTTGATAAATATTATTGAATATGATTATCCGCAATTTCATTTGACGATGCATTGTTTTATTTGTAGTATAAAGGGCGGTGAGCTGGTTTTGAAAGAGCATGAAGCGGCAAAATGGCTTACGAAAGATACATTAGATAGTGTAGAATGGTTGCCTGCCGATGAAGTTTTGATTGAAAAAATAAAAGAGTACTTTTAAAGAAAATACTGTCGTTTTTCTTTTTACCGCATGTTGAGATGGTGGTGTTGCTGGAGTGAATAGGCCAGTTAAACCAAGGGATTTCAGAGGATGAAAAGTCAGCATGGGTGGAAAGAAACGTGGAAAGAAACATGGAATTAAAAATGTATTACGAAGCATAACCAGTATGCTAAGTAATACATTTTTTTTATTTGTCCAATGTCCTTTATTTTAAAAAATTATGATTTTGCTTCCGATTTCTCGTTTCTGATTTGTCTTAATATATGAAAAGAGATAATTTCTTACAAAAAAATATCGCCATCTTTTTTAAATGACGAAAAATTATATAAAATACAGTTAACTAATGTATTATAGAGTAAGTATAATTGAAATGGAAAATATTGTCAACAGTAATTATTAGAGATTTTTTGTCGATTTTTTATCGAAGTTCGGTTTTATGCATAAGAAGGGGACGGATTCTGGCTCTTTAGACCCTTTTTAGCTTCATCCCGGACAGGAAAAACAATCGAACTAACAGGTTACAGGGGAATGCCGCAGGACCGGGAAACGAAAAACAGAGGACGCCATCATTTTTTGCGCCGTCAATTGCGCCGTCAATTGAGAAGTGCACGGCATGGATGAAAGGAAGGAATATTTTATATGGCAAAGCGTGGAGAAAACATATATAAGAGAAAAGACGGACGGTGGGA